>Ga0315338_1004421_pt1 | contig 11117 bp, 9 predicted proteins | sample ASW8metaG_FD_204518 | JGI IMG/M metagenome (GOLD analysis project Ga0315338, IMG submission 204518) | Ammonia-oxidizing marine archaeal communities from Monterey Bay, California, United States - ASW #8 | ecosystem: Environmental > Aquatic > Marine > Coastal | place: USA: California | collected...
GGGTCCGCAGCCCAATTGAGGAGGAGACCGAAGAGCACGACAAAGCCGGCGCCCAGAGAACCAAAGAGGATTCTCTGATTCTGGGAGAGATCGGCCCACAGGTCTCGGAGCTTCTGCAACCAGTTCATCATTTCGCCTTCCGCGGGAGGTTACCGGCCGGGTGATTCACTAGACCTGCATCCTCATGACTTCTTGGTAAGACTGGAGGAGTCGATTGCGTATCTCACTCGTGAGGCGCATGGCGATTCCTGCTTCCTGAGAGGCCAGGGCAACGTCGTGAAGCTCTGCCTCTCCCCGCAGAAACTGACGGAACATCCCGTCCGAGGTGTGCTGGAGCTCGTTTACGTTGTTGACATGCTCTTTCAACGTATCGATGAAGCCAGGCACGTCTTCGGCCGCCTGAGGAGGCTTCGCCGCGATTCGGTATGCGTCCAAACCCCGGAGCTCACCACCCATGCGAATGCCGGCTGTGCTTTCAATTCCTGCCACTTAAAGTTCTCCTCTACCTAACGAGCCAAATCGAGGGCGGCTTCGGCCACGGCCTTGGCCGAGCCCAAAGCCGCAACGTTCGCTTCGTAGGCTCGCGAGGCCACCATCATCGTGACCATTTCCTGGGCCAGATCGACGTTCGGAAGCTGCACTTCGCCAAACTCGTTGGCGTCGGGATGTCCAGGGTCGTGGACGGTCAGAAAATCGCTTTGGTCTTCACTGACGGAGACGCCAACGCGGGAAAGACGAGGATCGTCCGGCGTCATGACCTGACGAAGACTGTCCCGGTGCCCTGCTTGAGTAGTCCGGAGTGAACTTTCGATCGACGAAATCTCGATCGGCTTTGCCCCGGCCGCCGCCTCGTCGACGCTGAACTCGACGACCTGGCGACGATAGGGTCCACCTTCGTCCGTTCGGGTCGTATGCATCTGGGCAAGATTCTCAGCGGCGATATCCATCTGACGACGCTGAGCTGCCAGCCCACTCGCCGAGACGCGCATGCCGTTCAGGTAGTTCAGTTCCATACTTAGCCCTCAGTCCGGATCGCAGCCATCAGGCCGCTGTAGCGACGAGCGACCATCTGGGCGATCGCGCGATAGTGAATCGAGTTTTCATTGAGCGAGACCATCTCGCGTTCGATGTCGACTTCCTCTGCATTGCTGAAGACCAACTCTGGACGCGGCGCGGAAGCCTTCTGGCTCGCATCCAGGTGTCCGGGCCGGGTCGTTTTTGCGCCTTCCGGCGCAGTCTCGATGCGGGAAAGAAGCTCTTCGAAGCGAACTTCCTGTGCGCGATAACCCGGGGTGTTGGCATGAGCAATGTTCTGAGCAATCGCCCGCTGACGCAGGGTTCCGGCATCGAGGGCCGACTTGGCTTCCGACCAGCTGGCCCCTCCGAAAAGAAATTTGTCCACGCTGCACACTCCTTGCCCAAACACGAAAACCACAGGGGCCGGGGGCGAGCGTTCTTACGCACTCGTCCCCGGACACCCGAAACTGCCCAAGAGGGCCACCCGTCAATATGTAAGGGGCGTGCCACCGTTCGTCCCGTTTCGACCCAAAGGAGTGAAGGTGTTGATTGGGAGTGCGTTAGGGCAGCGAGAACGTGACTTGGCGCACTTCATATGGCGTCAGACTTCACCAGGACCGGCAAGAAACGCACCGCCAACGGCAAGAAATGCTCCGCCCGGAAAGCCTGGTCGGCGCAACAAAAACAAGAAGAGGCCAGACGAATCTGGCCCCTTCTCGCTCTGACATGTCGATCGAGCCGCAGCCCCTTCGGACCGGTACTCTAAGAGGCGCGCTCCAACGATTCGGCGCGCATCTGCTCTTCTTCCGCGGCGCGCTGCTTGGCGTAGAGCGAGAGCTTGTTCCGGATGGTCCGGACACTCACACCCAGCCTCTTGGCCGTGCGCGTGCGATTCCCGTTCTCCTTTTCGAGGATCTCGAGAATCCAGGACTTTTCTCGCTCGGCGATGGTGTCACCTACTGGACCGCTCTGAGTGGACGTCGACCCCATTTCGAGAACGAAGTGCTCGGCGAGCAATTCGGTACCAGCACAGAGAATCGTCGCCCTCTCCACCGCGTTCATCAGCTCGCGGATGTTGCCAGGCCAGTCGTAGGCGAGAAGAGCTTCCATCGCGCCACGGCTGATCCGCAGTTCTTCGGCGCTATCTTCCCGAACCTCACTGAGAAAGTGCTTGGCGAGCAGCGGTATGTCTTCGCGTCGATTGCGGAGGGGAGCGACCCGAACCGGAACGACATTGAGTCGATAAAAGAGATCTTCCCGGAAGGAACCCTCGGACACCCGGTCGCGCAGATCCGCGTTCGTCGTGGCGAGGACTCGAACGTCGACCCGGACGGGCTCGCGGCCTCCGACCCGGTAGAATTCGCGTTCTTGAAGAGCTCGGAGTAGTTTCGGTTGCAAAGCAACGTCCATCTCGCTGATCTCATCGAGAAGAAGGGTTCCGCCATCGGCTTGTTCGAACTTGCCCTTCGTCCGACCCACCGCGCCGGTAAAGGCACCCTTCTCGTGTCCAAAGAGTTCACTTTCGAGCAGGCCGGAGGGGACCGCTGCACAGTTGATCTTGATAAACGGTTTGTCCGACCGGGGGGAGCCCTCGTGGACGGCCCGCGAGACGAGTTCTTTGCCCGTGCCGCTCTCGCCCTGGATGAGCACGGTCGATCGAGATGGTGCCACCAACTTGAGCGTGCTCTTGAGCTCTTCCATCGGACGAGATCGACCAATCAAGCCGACCATGGCGTTCTGGAGAGACAAGCGCCCCCGCAGGGCTTCGTTTTCCCGCTTGAGCGCGCCAACCGAGAGCGCCCGCTGGACCGCGATCTCGATCGCGTCCGCCGAAAATGGCTTCGTCAGATAATCGAACGCACCGAGGCGGAGCGCCTGGACGGCGGATTCCACTGTGCCATGCCCGGTCATCATCATGACCGGAGCGTTCGGGCATCGTTGCCGAAGCTCCGGCAGTAAGGAAAGACCATCTCGACCTTTCATCCGGATATCCAACATGATCAAGTCAGGGGTTCCGACCTGAATCTGTTCGATCGCTTCCTGCGCACTTGCCGCGAGAATGACGGTATGTCCCAGCTGCAACACGGTTTCTTCCAAAAACGCGCGGAGCAACGGCTCGTCGTCGACAACTAGGATTCTTGCATGGGCCGTCATCTAGGCCGCCTCTCTTTCGGTTGACGCCGGCCCGATGGTTGACACCGAGACTGGCAAATCAATGACCACGGACGTCCCTCGACCGGGTGCACTAACTACGTGGACACTTCCTTCGTGAGCTTCAATGATGCGTCGTACAATGGACATTCCCAACCCTGTCCCGCCCGGCTTGGACGTATAGAACGGGTCGAAAATTCGAGCAACCTCTTCTGCGGAGAGTCCGCACCCGCTATCGCGAATGACCAGACGAACACGCTCGGAATCGCCAAAGCCACCGGCTCGACGAACGCGGATAGACAACGTGCCGCCACTGTCCATGGCGTCGACGGCGTTGTTGTAGAGGTTAGCCAAAACCTGGAGGAGACGACGACGGTCGCCGCGGCAAGGGAGCACGCCGGGATCGATCGCCATGTCGAGGTCAATCTTATCGCTCCAGCGGGGTGAGATCTGCAGCGCGGCAATACTCTCGGCAAGGAGAGACTCCACCGAGACGGGCTCCGGGGTCAGCCGGACTTCCCTACTGTACTCGAGGAGGTCCTCGATGATTCGATTGGCCCCATCGACTCCCTGGAGAATGCGGTCTATCTGCCGTTGGGCTCGGGTGTTCTCACTGAGATCACGCTCGAGAAGAGTGGCAAAGCCCTGGATCGCGGCAAGTGGGTTCCGAAGCTCGTGAGCGACGGTCGCGGCCATCTGACCAAGTGTCGCCAGGTCCTGGGTGCGTTCCATCTCGGTCTTCATGGCCCTCTGCTCGGTGACATCGTGAAAGGCGAAGATAGTCAACGATCGATCTTCGACCGATTCCGCGCCTTGGGTCGCGATCACTTCGTAGATCCGTCGACCCAGATCAGATCGATCCCAGGTCAGTTCGAAGCGCTCGACCGCGGACGGCTCCAGGTCGGCCGTTTCGGATCGAAGAAGCTCGAGAATTTCGGTCGGCAGCATCCCGTCATTTCCGTCGGCGAGGGCCAGAGTCATCTGGGGGTCTTCCGCCTCGGTGTCACGCAAATCGTCGGACACATGGGTGATCTCGCCCCGAAAATCGAGAGCGACCACACCATCGGCCAGAGACTCGACGAGCCCTTCCAGGATTACGTTGATCTGTTCTCGCTGACCGAGGGTCGAACGCAGACGCGCGACTTCCTCCTGCAGCACAGTCGTGTTTTCGATCATGGTTGGGATAACTCCTCGATACGCCGGGCCATGTCTCCCGACCATTCCAACGACCTCAGCCGCTCTTCTGCGAACTCGAACCAGTACGAGTTCGGATTGTTCTTCACGAGTTCTGTATAGGCTTCCTGGGCCGACGCGTCGTCGCCCAGCTGAATCTGACAGTTGCCAATTTGGTAGAGAGCCCAAGCGTCTTCATCCGAGGTCGGATGCCGGCTCCGGACCTTTTCATAGAGCCGGAGCGCCTCGGGGATGTGGTCGAGCTGAAAATGCAGATCCGCACTTCGACTGAGGCCACGCTGGGCATACCCGTGCGGTTCGAGTCTAGCCAGTTGCTCGTAGAGCCGGAGCGCCGCTTCGGTCGAATCGGCCTCATCGAAGAGCCGGGCCCGCATGAGCAAAGACTTTGGTTCGCGAGCGTTTCCCTCCGGAACGAGGACCAGGTGGCGCTCCGCCAGCTCCTGATCTCGGAGGCGATAGGAACGCGTCCCGAGGCGATAGTGGAAATCGGCAAACCACTCGTGCCGCGGGTAGAGCTTATTCCACTGTTCGAGCCGTGTGGCCAGGTGCTCAAAACGCTCATGCACCCAGAGGTTTTCGAGAAGACGGGAAAAGAACTCGAGCGGAAGCATTTCCGGGTTCGGAGCGGCAGCAATGGGCGTAACAGCCGCCGCCATGGCATCATCTCCGCGCAGGTGATGAATCTCCGCCACGAGGAGCCCTGCCTGCTCCCCCGCTGGGGAACCGGGATAGTACCGATGGATTCGATCGGCTCGCGCATACGCGCCTTCGAGGTCCCCTCGTACCCAATCGCTGACAGCACCGATGAGAAGGCCGGCCGCTCGCACGGCGTGCATCTCGGTCGGGTCGAATACTTCGTCCTCGACCTCGTCGGAGTCATCCCAATCCTCGGGAAGTTGATCGATACTTGCCACGGGAGGAACATCGATCTCGGCCGGTGCGTCCGGGCTGGGCTCGCCCAACTCGCCGCCGGGGCCGAGCAGGTCTTCGAGGCGAGACTTGGCGTCTTCGACTCGCTCATCTTCATTTCGATCGGCCGCGGCCAGGTCGTCTTTCGCTGGATCTTCGGGCGGGGCCGATGGCGTATCTTCGTCCGGAGTGTCCTCGTCGGATGCGGCTGGCAGCTCTGCCAGGGCCGGTTCCTTTTGGGTTTCGTCACGTTCGTCCGAATCGGTCTCAACAGCGGCGAGATCATCTTCGGCCTCGACAGCCGCCGTCGGCGGATTCGACTCATCGAGGGCATCATCGGGACTTTCACCAGGTCGCGGAAGACGAGGAACGGGTGCTGGATCCGAAACCGGCTCGAAAACTGCCGCGAGAGCATTGGAAAGCCGGCCACCGTCCGGGTTCGTCTCGGTCGGACGATCCGAATCATTCGCTTCGTCCGTCGGCTCTTCGTCTATCTTCGTCAGAGCAGCGGCAATCCGCGCTTGCATATCAGACTTTGTTGCCGCCAGGTCAGGCTCTGGAAGCGTCGGTGCTGCATCTTGCGGAGGCGCAGTCTTGGGCGTCACGGTCGGACTTGGCCTGGGCACGTTCGGTTTCGAAGCAGGCTTTGGCTTTTCAACGGCGGCCGTCGGCTTCGGCTTCGGAACAGTTGGCTTCGCCGCCTCTGGTTTCTTCGTCTTTTTCGCTGCGGGCTCGCTCGGCTCGTCGTCCGGTGCTGAGTTCTTCTCGATCGAACTGGCGAGAAGCGCTCGAAGCTTGGAGATGTCGACGAATTCTTCAGCCAGGGAATCGGCCTCGTCCTGGCTGGTGCTGGACTCGTTCGACTTGATCGCTCGGTTCGGCGAGGATGGCACCGGCGTTCCTTTCACGGCAAACAGTGCTCCCGCTGGAGAGTTGTCTTTGATGCGGATAACGATGTTCTGGCCGACGCGCTTCGCCTCGTAGGACTTCGCTTCGGAGAGCTCGAGAGTCATCCGAACCCGTCGATCGAGGGAGGTGTTGGAGAACTGGCTGGTTCGGAATCGTCGAACCGGCCCGGAAGTCAGGGCCTTCTCGTAGAGACCGGGAGCTTCGGGGAGTTCGCTGACGGCATCGGAGATATCCACGATGATCCGCGGGGGATTACCGAGCGTCCAATGAGCCCAGCTGCCCGTCGACTCTATGTTGACCTCTAGCCACTGACCATCGTTGGCGAACGTCACATTCGAAACCTTGTTCTGGGCTGCGTCCGACCGGGCCGGCGTGGACGCGACTGCGCTGAGCATCGCCACGACAACAGCGAGTTCACACCAGCGGCGTAGACACGTTCGTCCGAATACCCGGGTCCGATTTGTTCGCGATTCGTGCATTCAGTCCCTCCTTGGACCGAGACGAAGCCAGTTCGCCTAAGCGACCTTGGCGTTGCCCAACTCTCCTGAGCCGTCGCTCAAGTGGTCTACTTCCACAGAGGCGTTTCCCAAACGTACTCTCTCGGACTCGGCCAGGTTCGAACCAGCAACGACACGAAAGCGCGTCGTGGAGCGTCCCAGGCTTCGATAGAGCTCGTGGGTCGCGTCGGCACTTCCCGGCGCCCCCGCGCTGGCGTGCATCCGAACGGTGCAGGCGTCGCCTGAACCGACCAGAGCCACTGCATCAGGATCAGAAAACAAATGAACACGGCCCGAGATGAGTCGATCGCCGTTCTGGAGCTGTCGCACCGGCCAGGGTGTCGTCCGAGCCAACTCTTCCCCCGCGACACGACGCATTCGCGGTCCCTCGGGAATCCGAACGAGAAGAGGAAACGTGCGTGGCAGGTGAGAGAGCGATTCGGTCACGTCGGGAAGATGACGAAGCTCTGGGAGCCAAACGGTCGGTTCGGCGTTCTGCGGAGCCGACCACGGACTCTCTGGCGTCTCATCGGACTGAGTAGATTCGAGAGCCGTCGAGAGTTGTCGACGGCGTTGGGACGAAAGCCCTTTCAGGCGCTGAGCGGGATCACCCTTCGTCGGGAGAATATCGATCGCTCCGCGACGGAGCGCTTCCCAGCCGGTCCGGAGCCCTTCAACAGTGTCCGGAACGAGAAGAATAATCGGGCTCTTCTGGGCGGGATCGAGCATTCGCAAAACTGTGAGAGCTTCGTAATGACGCATCGCTGAGGGCAATAGGACCAGTCGATACTGGCGTCTCTGGATTCGCCGCAACGCGATACGGCCATCCTCGTGAATCACCTCGATCACGAATGGGCCGATGAGCTCCTGGAGCATGCGCTGGACTTCCGAAACAACCGATGCGTTGTCTGAAGCGAGGAGGATGGGATTCAACTCGACGCTCCCCCGGCCGCAGCGGTACCGGTCGAAGTGACCGAACCCAAATCCTTCTCCAGATGGGTGCAGAGACCTTCCATCGCCCGGGCGAGGAGGGTCGAGACCGTTTCTGATTTCGATCCGAGAACGGTTGCGATCTCGTCGACCGTCAAACTCTCGTAAAAGCGAAGGGCAAGCGCCAACCGCTGCTTCTCCGCCAAGGCGTCGATGGCCTCTCCAATCCGTTTCGGATCGAAGTTTGCACGCTGCGAGTGAAGGCGCTCGATTCGATCGGCGCCGACTTGCGACTCTCGCAGCAGAACATCAATGGTAAGCATGGTTCCTCCGAGTTAACCCGGGCCACCCGAGGCCCGTCCATTCGAAGAAATACAATTGCGGTGCCAAACGTGCCGACTGCGGCAAGAAGGGCCACCTTTGGGGCACGTCCTTCCCGAAGTCGTTTTTCTGGAAGCAATTGGAGTAACAGAGGAAATTCACAGAAGTGCGGACGGCAAGAAAATCCCGGCAAATGTGCCTATCGCCGCTGGCGGCGGATGGACGCGGTCTGACCAGCATGATCAGATCCTGACCGCTCCAGCCCTGAAACAGACGAAGCCCAGGTCATTGTCAGAAGGTGACAACGCCTGGGCGTTCGCACGGCACGATATTGTACTTCGGGGCGGGGCACACCCTAACTTCCCACGAGCTCCCCTACATCGATCTCGTAGTCTTTGATCTTCGTGCGAATGGTCTGCCGAGCGATTCCGAGGAGCTCGGCAGCCTTGGTCTTGTTGCCACCAACCTTGGTCAGGGCGTCCATGATGGCAGCCTTCTCTACTTCTTCCATGGGAAGGACTCGCTCGGAAAGAAAGACGATCTCCGAGTCTCCCGTTGCGCCACCGGAGGCGGGCTGATCGCCAGCCACAACATTGGCGGGAAGGTCGGCCGGCGTTACCTCAGGTCCGTTTCCGAGCAGGGCCACCCGCTCCATCAGATTCTTCAGCTCGCGGACATTTCCCGGCCAGCGATAGTTGCAGAGCAGTTCCATCGATTTGGTCGAGAAGCCCTGAATCCGACCTCCGACCTCGCGGTTGAAACGATCCATGAAGTATCGCGCGAGCAGGGAGACGTCCTCGGGCCGATCTCGCAGCGGAGGTAGCATCAGAGGGATCACAGAGAGACGGTAGTAAAGATCCTCCCGGAATCGCTTTTCCTCGACTTCCTGGAAGAGGTTCTTATTGGTCGCCGCAACGAACCGACAACGCACCTTGATGTCCGTCGTCGCGCCGACCCGCCGGAATGTCTTCGTTTCAAGGACGCGCAGCAGCTTCGCCTGGAGGTTTAAGGGCATCTCACCGATTTCGTCGAGAAACAGCGTCCCCCGGTCGGCGACCTCGAGGAGACCACGCTTGAGCTTCTTCGCGTCGGTGAAGGCACCCGGTTCGTGTCCGAAGAGCTCGCTCTCGAGCAGATGATCTGGAAGAGCTGCGCAGTTTAGATCGACGAACTGCCCCTTCGCCCCACTCTTGTAGTGGATCATGCGCGAGATCAGTTCCTTGCCCGTGCCTGTTTCGCCCCGGATGAGAATCGTCGAGGTTTCGCTTCGGGCCACGCGCCCGACCTTCTCGATCAGCTCGGCGATCTTCTCGCTCTCTCCAAAGAAGCCTTCCCCGAGAAACTCTCGTCCCGCGCTATCGCGAAGGAACTCGACTTCCTTTTGTAGTTCGATCGTACTGAGGGCGCTCTTGATGAGGAGCCGCAGTTGCGGCAGCTCCATTGGTTTCATCAGGTACTGGTAGCAACCCAGTTTTGTCGCATCGACGGCAGACTCGATCCGACCGTAGGCCGTCATCATGATCACGATGAGATCAGGGGAGAGCTGGCGAAGATCGCGCAGAACGTCGATCCCGTTTTCGCCGGACTCCTTCAGGTTCTGATCAAGCAGGACAAGATCGACGCGACCGCTCTCGACCCGAGCAATCGCCTCTCGCCCGGTCGAAACTGCTTCGACCTCCGTCTCATCGTTACCGAGGGCCTTAGCCAGCGTGATTCGGATCGACTCTTCATCGTCGACAACGAGAATGCTGTACTTCGTCCCGATCTCCGCTTTAGCGCGAGCCTCTTCGTCGTTCACCACTTCTCCTCTCAATGGGCAGATCCATTTGGACGGTAGTCCCTTTGGTCTCGACAGATCGAATCGTCAGGAAACCGCCGTGTGCCCTGACAATCGATTGGGAGAGGGACAGGCCCAGGCCCGTCCCTCGCGTTTTGGTCGTAAAAAACGGATTCCAGATGCGGGAGAGAATCTCGGCCGGGATCCCTGATCCTGTATCGGTGATCACGATCCGGACGAACCGCTGCCGGGGAGGATCCTGCACCATCCGGATGCGATCGGTCGCCCGACGGCCCGCACCCCGCCGACGGTGCGGCATCCGCCGGATCATCGTGACTTCGACCTGAATCTCTCCACCGTTGGACATTGCGTCAGCAGCGTTGCGAATGAGGTTCAGTAAGACCTGTTCGACCTGATTCGAGTCGAAATACATCGTCGGGACTCGGCCATGGCGATGGAGCTCGATCCGAACACCTCGCTCTTCGAGTTCCGGTTGAGTCAGGTCAAGAACTCGACCGAAACACTCGTCGAGCTCAGCCGGCTTCAGTTCTGGATTGTTCGGCTTGGCATAGCCAAGGAGACCTTCCACGATCCGATTGAGTCGACGAGTCTCTTCCAAGATGATCTGAAGAAAGCGCTGACCATCATGCTCGGAGTCGAGGTCCTCCTGGAGGACCTGGGCGCAATTGGCAATCCCGGTCAGCGGGTTGCGAATCTCGTGGGCCACGCCGGCAGAGAGTTCACCGAGAACAGCAAGCCGGTCCTTCTGGCGTTCGGCCTCTTCGAGACTGCGCTCCTCGGAGAGATCGATGAAGAAAGCTGTCACCCCGCGGACAGAACCATCCTCGTGCTCATCACGCCAAATCTGCATCGTAATGGGCAGGTCCTCGACGTTGGAGCGTGAGAGGTAGGTTTCGACTGGCCCAACGCTGGGCCCATCGAGCGCCTGGAGAAGCGGATTCTGATCGACTCCCGTCGTCCGCAGGACACGGACGCAATCTCGCCCGAGGGCCTCTTCTTCGGTGATGCCGAGAATGGTCTCTGCCCGCCCCCCGATTTCTCGGACCCGACCCCAGCGATCGATGGTGAGAAATCCGTAGGGAAGCACGTGCGAGACTGCATCGCGAAACGTGGCCAGGCGTTGCCGATCGAGCTGAGCGGCCAGCGCCGCGAAGATCAGGTCGAGTTGGGTAAGGAGAGTCCTGTCGTCCCACCTGCGCCGACATTCAGCGTCGCCCTTGGCCACGGTGTCCGCCTCCCGGGGGACTGCCCAGAGGATCCCACCGAGCAGACGATCCCCATCACGGATCGGTAGGATGGCCCGTAATGGATCGATTCGATCGAGGGAGAACGACTCCTGGAGTTTCGTCCCCCAGGCCTCCTCCGGCGTCTGCGCTGCCCAGAGTGGGGCG
>Ga0315338_1004423_pt1 | contig 11116 bp, 10 predicted proteins | sample ASW8metaG_FD_204518 | JGI IMG/M metagenome (GOLD analysis project Ga0315338, IMG submission 204518) | Ammonia-oxidizing marine archaeal communities from Monterey Bay, California, United States - ASW #8 | ecosystem: Environmental > Aquatic > Marine > Coastal | place: USA: California | collected...
CATGCATTAAAAATATTAATAGCTATTCTTTCAGATAATTCTTTTTTATTTTTTGAATTTAAAAGTATATTGTCTAATGATTGCCCTTCAAGCCAGCTCATTGTGATTAATCTTTTTGTTGAAGAACTTCTATAAATTTTTGGAATATTTACAGATTTATTAAATTTAAATATTTTCTCAAAAATATTTATATTTCTTATTTCATTTTCATAATCAATTTCTTCAATTAAACGATCTTTTATTTCTGAAAAAATTTTTTTTGTTTTAATAACTTTATTATATTTTTCAAATAAATTTAAAATTATTTTAAATTGATTTAAATCTGCAGTAACTGCTGATTCCATATCTGGATATTGAAGCTTACATGCAACAATGTCTCCATTTTTTAATTCTGCTTTATGAACTTGCCCAAGCGATGCCGCGTAAGATGCAGTAGTGTTAAAATTTAAAAAAAATTTTTTCCAATTCTCTCCTAATTCATTTGCCATTCTTCTTCTAACAAAAGATTCTCCCATTGAAGGTGCATGTGATTGCAATTGCATTAATTGCTTTGAATACTCTATTGGCAAAGCATCCGGTATCATAGAAATAAGTTGCGCTATTTTCATGAAGGGTCCTTTAACTTCTCCTAGATTTTTTTTTAAACTTAAAGCATGTTTATCTTTATTAATATCTACACCTAAATATCTATTAGCGCCTAATTTAGCTAATAAACCTCCAACTTGGCTAGTTAATTGGATATATCTACTTGCTCTTTTTGAGAACTTATCTTTATCTAAAATATTGTTCAATTTATTTATAATTCTAAAATATACAATTGATAATAAAATATATATAACAATTTAAATATCAATTGCTGATATGATAAATGATAAAAAAGAATTTAATTGGAAAACATTACCAGAATTATTTTTTGAAGAAGCAAAAAAGCAATTAGATAAACCTCTTCTTTGGTACAAAATAAATAATCAGTATAAATCCTATTCTTGGAAAATTGTAAGAAAAAGAATTTTATTGCTTTCATCCAAGCTTATTCAGTTAGGAATTAAAAAAGGAGACAAGGTTATAATTATTTCAGAAAACAATCCAAATTGGTTTATTACTGATTTTGCCATAATGCTTACAGGAGGTATAACTGTTCCCGCTTATACTACTTATACAAAAAAAGATTATGAGTACTTAATAAAAGATAGCCAAGCAAAAATGGCATTTATTTCAAATAAAAAATTTTTTTTAAACTTTTTGCCTGCAATAAAAAATATTAAACAGATTAAAAATATTTTTTCTTATGAAAAAATAAGTCATGGTCTAAATAAAAACATAATTTATATAGAAGATCTTTGGAAAGAAAAAATAAAAAATGAAGATGTAAAAATAAAAATAACTACAGATGACCCTGCGTGTATTATTTATACTTCTGGAACCAGTGGGATCCCAAAAGGAGTGATCTTAACTCATAAATCAATATGTTCAAATTTAATCGGGTCTTTGGATATTTTTAAAAATATAAATTTTAATAATGAAAGATATATTTCTTTTTTACCTTTATCTCACTCCTATGAACATACTGCTGGACAATTTATGCCATTACTTACATCAAGTGAAATTTTCTATGCAGAAAATATGGATAAACTATTTACTAATTTTAAAGAAGTTAATCCAACTTATATTGCTGCTGTTCCAAGATTCTACGAAGCTATTTATAAAAAAATATTAAATAACTTTTCTAAAAATAAAATATTAGAAAAAATTTTTAATATAAATTTAAGCTTAGGAAAAAAAATTTATTTAAATCAAAAAAAATTCTTACTTTTGACACGTTTTTTTAAATTTTTTTTCAAAATTATTTTTGATAACAAAATAAAAAAAATTTTCGGTAAAAATCTAAAATTTTTAATTTCCGGAGGTGGTGCGTTAAGCTATGACATTAATATTTTTTTTGAAGCAATTGGAATAAAAATTTTACAAGGATATGGTTTAACAGAAACCTCCCCTACAGTTAGTTGTAACCGACCAGAATTAAATAAAATAGGGACTGTGGGGCCCCCTATAAAAGGTGTTGAAGTAAAAATAGCTGGTGATGGTGAAATATTAATAAAAAGTGAATCTTTAATGAAAGGATATTTAGGAAAAGGAAAAGAAACAAAAGAGAAAATAAAAAATAATTGGTTACATACTGGTGACATAGGTAAGTTTGATGAAGATAATCATTTAATAATAACTGATAGAAAAAAAGATATAATTGTTACAACCGGCGGTGATAATATTGCACCGCAAAAGATTGAAAATATGTTTACATCTAGTGATTTAATATCGCAAGTAATCATATTTGGAGATAACAAACCATTTTTAATTGCTTTGATATTTGTTAACAATGATTATTCAAAAAAAAATGGAATTAATAGTGAAATTGATAAATATTTAAAAAAAATAAATGAAAAACTTTCATCTACTGAAAAAATAAGAAAATATATATTAATCAATCATGAATTAACACAAAAAAGTGGCTTTCTAACTCCTACAATGAAAATTAAAAGAAGAAAAGTTTATGAAAAATATAAAAAAGATATTGAAGATTTATATAACTAATAGATATTATGATATTCTTTATACCAAGTAACAAATTTTTCTAATCCATCTTTTAAATTAGTTTTCGGTTTAAATTTTAAATCCTTTTTACTTTCTTTAATATTTGCGTAAGTATGACGAACATCTCCAGGTTGCATTCTTTTCTTAATTACCTGTGCTTTTCTCTCACATAGCATTTCTAACAAAGAAACTAATTTTAAAAGTGGTTCTGGTCTATTATTTCCTAAATTATAAATTTTATGCAAATCATTTTTTCTTTTCTTAATCTTTATTAATGAGATAATACCATTTATTATGTCGTCAATAAAAGTGAAATCCCTTTCCATTCTACCGAAATTAAATAAATCTAAAGTTTTGTTTTGAAAAATATTTTTGGTAAAAATATATGCAGCCATATCGGGTCTTCCCCAAGGACCGTAAACAGAAAAAAATCTTAAACCAGTACAATTAATATTAAACATTTTTGAATATGATTGCGTAATTAATTCCCCAGATCTTTTTGAAGCACCGTATAAAGATGCTGGACTGTCGACTCTATCATTTACTGAAAAGGGAATTTTTTTGTTAGTACCATAAACAGAAGAAGAACTTGCATAGATTAAGTGTTCAAAACTATTTATCCTTTTTGCTAATTCTAATATAGATATTTGAGCTTTTACATTGTTCTCAATATATTTATAAGGATGAGTAATAGAATATCTAACACCCGCCTGAGCTGCTAAATGTATTATAATTTTAAAGTTTTTTGCTATTGGATATATTTTTTTTACAAAATTAGTGTTTGAAATATCAATTTTCTTAAATTTGAAATTTTTTTTTCTTAATAAAATTTTTAATCTGTCTTTTTTTAATTTTACATCATAGTAGTTATTAATATTGTCAATTCCCAAAACCTGATGTTTATCTTCTAATAATTTTTCACATAAATGAAATCCTATAAAACCAGCTGCACCTGTTACTAAAATTTTCATAATATAAATTGTTTATTTATCTTCTGATAATGGTTTTTGATATTTTTTTTTCCATTTATCATATGGCATTCCATAAATTATTTCTTTTGCTTCTTCATAATTCAATTTTATTCCTTTTTTTTTTGCAGATGCCATATACCATTTTGATAAACAATTTCTACAAAAATTAGCTAAATTCATTAAGTCAATGTTTTGTATGTCTGTTCTTTTTTGAAAATGTTTTACTAATCTTTTAAAAACTTCTGCCTCTATTTCGACTTTCTTTTTTTTATCCATAATTTAAAAATTCATTGTCTCCTTAACAAGAAATTTTAAAACTTTATCTAATGCTAATTTTTTATTATTTGTTTTTTTCATTTCTTCCTTAAAGATTTTAATTTGTTTATCAGCGCTTGTTCCTGCTTTGCATATATTTTTTATCTTTTTTACTTCTGCTACACAATTTAATAATTTTGCATCTTCTTTTACTAAATTAATTAATTCATCTGCCAAATGATTATAAGATACAAGTTTGCTTTTACCAAAATCAACCAAACTTTTTTCAATACCATATCTTTGTGCTCTCCATCTATTTTCATCAATTAACATTTTTGAATATATTCTCCATCTTTGATTTTCTCTTCTTAACCTACATGCCATATGAATAATACATAAATATAATGCAGCAATAGAGATGGCATCATTTAAAGACGTGCAGGTATCACAAATCCTCATTTCAAGTGTTGGAAATTTTACATTAGGTCTTAAATCCCACCAAATAGTACTAGGATCATCTAATATACCTGAATTTAATAAAATTTTTACGTGTCTTTTATATTCATCATAACTGTCAAATTGTTCTGGGAGTCCTGTTCTTGGTAATTCATCAAAAACACTTACTCTATAAGATTTTAAACCTGTTAGTTCTCCTCTCCAAAAAGGAGATGATGTACTTAAAGCTAATAAATGAGGTAAAAAATAAGAAATTTGGTTCATTAAATCAATTCTTAGTTCATTATCTGGTATTCCAACATGAATGTGCATACCAGAAATAACTAATCTTCTCCCTACAATTTGAAATTTATCTGCTAAATTAAAATACCTTTTTTTTTGCGTGTGCTTTTGAGTTTCCCAATCAGAAAATGGATGCGTTGATACAGCAAGAAATTCAAGATCATATCTTTGGAGTATTTTACTTACATTACTTCTTAAAAAAATTAAATTATCTTTTAAATCTTTAATAGAGTTACAAACTTTTGTTCCGACTTCTATTTGAGACCTTAAAAATTCTGGCTTAACTTGATCTTTAAGTTTTTTTTTACAATCTCTCATCAAGCCTTTTGGGGGATCAACGATTAGTTCGCCGTTATATTTATTTACAACTAAATATTCTTCTTCAAGCCCGACTGAAAGAAAATTATTTTTCATTTTTTTTATTATCTATTATTAAATTCATTAATATATAAGTAATTTTTATCTCTGTTAAACAAAAGAATTACATTGTTGTTATTATTTAAAAAACAATTTTACAAAAAAAACATGTAAAGAAACAAAAAAATTACTATTTATTAAATAGTTATTCAATATTTTTAATATATGAGAAGAATAAGAAAAGCTAAAATAATTGCAACTCTCGGGCCAGCCTCTTCAGATATCAAAACTATAAAAAAACTTTTTTTTTCTGGTGCTGATATTTTCAGATTAAATTTTAGTCATGATGTTGTATCAACCCATATAAAAAGATTTAAAGAAATAAGAGCATTAGAAAAAAAAGTAAAAAGACCAATTGGAATTTTAATGGACCTGCAAGGACCAAAGTTAAGAGTCGGAAAATTTGATAATGGTCCAATTTTTCTCAAATCAGGTAAAAAATTCATCTTTGATTTAAATCCTAACCCAGGAAATAAATATAGAGCCTTTTTACCCCATAAAGAAATTTTTAGAACAATTAAGAAAGGAAACAGAATATTAGTTGATGATGGAAAATTAACTTTAATAGTTACAAAAAAAAATAGTGATTATATTGAAACAAAAGTAAAATTTAGCGGATTTATATCCAGTAATAAAGGTTTTAACATCCCTAATGTAGAATCAAATAAAGAAAAACTAACCAATAAAGATAAGGAGGATTTAAAATTAGCTTTAAAATTAGGAGTTGATTGGATAGCGCTATCCTTTGTTGAAAGTGCAAAAGACGTTTTAAATTTCAAAAAAATAATTAAAGATAGAGCATCTGTGGTAACTAAACTAGAAAAACCAAGTGCTCTTAAAAATTTAAATGAAATTATAAAAGTTTCTGATGCAATTATGATAGCAAGAGGAGATTTAGGGATCGAAGCACCACTAGAAAGTCTTCCGAGTGAACAAAAAAGAATTATTAATGCTTGTAGGCAAGCTGGTAAGCCTGTTGTGGTTGCAACTCAAATGCTTGACTCAATGGTAACTTATCCAACACCAACAAGAGCAGAGGCATCTGATGTTGCAACAGCAATTTATGATGGAACAGATGCAGTTATGTTATCAGCGGAAACTGCTATTGGTTCATATCCTAATGAATCCATTGAAATGATGAACAAAATAATTGAGAAAGTTGAAAATGACCCTTTATATTTTAATATAAATGAAGTAAGGCATGTTAAAGCAGAAAAGACAGCTGAAGATGCAATAACAGAATCTGCAAAATACGTAGCTAGAATTGTATCTGCAAAAGCTGTTGTTACTTATACAACATCTGGATCTACGGCTTTAAGAGCTGCAAGAGAAAGACCTGATGTTCCAATTTTAAGTATATCTCCAAATCTAGATACTGCTCGAAGGTTAGCTTTAGTGTGGGGTGTTCATTGTGTTCACACAAAGGATGCTAAAAATTTCAAAGATATGGTTTTAAAAGCAGGTAGATTAGCAAAAAAAGAAAAATTTGCAAAAAAAGGTGATCGTGTCATTATTACAGCAGGTGTGCCGTTCGGACAAAGTGGGGCAACTAATGTATTAAGAATTGCTTCGGTAGATAGATATTAATAAAAAAAAAATTATCCTTGTCTTGCTTTAAATCTAGGATTTGATTTATTGATAACATAAACTCGTCCCTTCCTACGGACCACTTTACATTTTAAATGTCGACTTTTTGCTGATTTTAATGAACTTAATACTTTCATAAAAAAAACTCTTTAATTTAAGAAACCTAATAGTTTTTTAAGTGATGTCAAGATTGATGGTTTATATTTAATACCAACGATTTCAAAAGGGCCTGGGGGAATGTTTTTTTCGTCCCCAAATAAATGACCAAATTGTGCTTGAAGGACCCAAGCAGTCTTTCCTTTTATTGCCACAGTAGTGGGAGTATCTAAATTGTTTCTAAGAGTTTTAAGTGTAACAGTTTTATTAAAATTAATATGTGTTAAACTTCCTTTATTTTCAACAACTAATAAATTCTTTTCATTTATAGCTTTGATACCATCTGGGGAATTTAAAGGTCTCGGTAAATCTATTTTTGTAAAATCAATAGGTTTTCCATTTTCAGCAATATCAATTTTAAATAATTCTCCAGAGTTCATTTTGACTGTATAAATACTATTATTAATAAATGTGATACCGTTAAGATTAAACCCTTCACCTTTAAAAGCATCGTTTTCAAACCAAGTTTCAAGCCTTGATTGTGATTTGTTTAAACGAAGTATACGAGGATTAAAAGAGTCAGTTACATAAATATTGTTATTAGCATCTAATGTAATGTCATTACAAAAACCACTACTAGGAAATTCATAACTTTGAAGATGTTCGCCAGTGTTTAAATCAAAGGCTTTTAAAGATACAGGATTGTCACTAGGATAATTCGTTACTCCAGGATTAGAGGAACAAGCCCAAAGAATTTTGTTACGATCATCAGCTAAAATTCCAATTACGGACATTAGTCCATTAGAATTAGAGGAAACAAAAAGTTCTGATTTTTTTTTTTTATTTTTAAACTTTACAATTTTGTTTTCTTTTAAACTCCCAACATATATGTCGCCATTTTTTGCAATTGTAATTCCTTCTGGAAAGAAATTATCTTCAAGATATAGTATTTGCTCAGCTATTAAGTTTTTAGTTAGACAAAGAAAAAGAATAAAAATTATATAAATTTTATTTAACATTTTTTTTTACAAAGTATATTTACAATAATATTTAGTATCAGACAACAATAAAACTTTTAAAAAATCTCTGTAAAAATTAGATTATTTTTTATTGGGTTTAATTATTTTAATATCTCTAAAATAATTCATAAAATCGCACAAAGTAATTTTAATAAACTGATTAAAGGTTTCAAAATATATTTCTTTATAATTTTTAGAAATTTTTTCAAAAATAATATTCTGTATCTCTTCCCAAATTACATTTTGATTGCAGTTTTCTTTATCATTTCCAATTTGTCCAAGCATAAGATTGGCAAAAAGTTCTTTTGGATAATCTTTAGAGAGAGTCTTGGTAGCATTATATAAAGAAGCCTTTGATGAATAATATTCAACATGTCTTTTGTTACCCCAAATAGCATGCCTGGTTAACATATTGATTATTTTTTTTTCCTTACCTTTTTTATTTTTTTTTAAGAAATATTTGATAAAAAGAAGGCTTGAAATGCTATTTACAATATAAGTATCTACAATTCTTTCATCTCTTGAATTTTTTACAAAATCATTAAAACCTTTTAATGTATTTACTGCTGCATTATTAATTAATACATCCGGTTCACCATATTTTTTTCTAATATATGAAAAAATTTTTACAATGGATTCTTTTTTTTTGATATCTATTTGATGATAATTTTTTTTTTTAATTTTTTTTGAAGTAATTAATACTGGAATTATTTCTTTATTTTTTATTAGTTGTTTTGATATAAAACTTCCAAAATTCCCACAGGCTCCGGTTAAAATTACTATTTTTTTCAAGTAGATTTCTTTAATTATATTTCAATTTTTTTGTAAATTCTTCAAAGTATATGAAAAATTTATAAAAAATTATTTTTAAATATTTTGATAATCTATGGATTAAATTTTCATTTTTAATCATAGACGCGTAATGATTTGCAACTTTAAAAATATTTTGTAATTGATTATCAGAAATTTTCTTTGATAAAGAAACATCATTTCCGTCATGATGTGCTCCCAGTTTCTCAAAAAAAATATCTGGGTTTTCTTTCATTTCTTTTTTACTTAAAATACCTAGATCTAAACCTTGATAATAAGGAAGAGTGTTTGGTATTGGTATAGGAAGATTGAATTTGGCAGCATCTAAATCTAAATATTGCAATAATTTTATTGAAGCAAAAGATCCTTTTATAGTATCCTCAGGTAGCCCCAAGATAAAAAAACCTCTTGTCCGAATACCAATTTTTTTACAAAAATTTATGATTTTTTTTGCTTGGTCCCACTTTTTAAATTTTCTATTAACAGTTGATAAAACTTCCTGGTTAGCTGATTCAATTCCCATAGACATAAAACTGCAGCCTGCTTTTTTCATTAAAATTAAAAGGTCATTATTTATATGAGCCAAATGTGTTTCACATTCCCATTTAATATTTAATTTATTTTTAATTATTAAATTACATATTTCTATTAGTCTTTTATTATCCAAACTTATTATAGGATCGTGGATAGCTATCGTTTTTGCATTAAATTTTTTTACTAAAAATTTAAGTTCTTTAATCACTGTGTCTGGTGTTTTTGATCTAAATTTATTTTTTTGTGATAAATAATAAGGACAGTAAGCACAACCAACTGGACATCCTCTTTGTGTTTGTATATAAAACCTATTGATTTTTTTGTAATCAACAAATTCATATGCAGGTGGCGGAAGTTTATTCATTTCTGTGTAAGATGTTTCAATATTATCTATAAAATACTTTTTATTTTTTAGAAAATAATACCCTGGAATATTTTTATTTTTTTTTAAAATATCCATAATCACACTTTCTATTTCACTTACAATTATTCCATCGAAGAATTTTTTGTTTTTTATAAATTCTAATATATCTTTTGAAGCAAATATTGGGCCGTAAACAAAAAACTTAGCTTTTTTCCACTTTAATTTTAATTTTTGTGCTATTTCCAAATCAGAATTTATTGTTGGCAAACTTGTTCTTACTATGACAATATCTGGTACGCCACATTTTTTTGACAAATTATAAAAATACTCATTAAAATTTTTAGATTGTAGAAATTGATCATCATCTACGACTAAATTAAATTTGTTATTTCTTAAAATTGCCGCTGTATAGAGTAAATCGCAAATTGGATATATTTTTTTTTGAGCATTTAAATTTCCACTTCTTAAAATCCTATAACCTATGCCGGACTGCATTTCTTTATGCACATGAAATGAATTATCAAAATAGGGTAAGCTAGTAAGCAGAATTTTCATAATATATAATTTAGTATATTTAAATACTGAAGTATAGATAAGATAAAATAAATTGTGCTATATTATCGGGCAAGGCTATAACAGATGCTGCCGCTGATAGAATTTACGAAACATGTATGGAAGAAAAAGGCTATTAATTCCGTATCAGGATCAATAGTAAGCACTTTTTTGTCCACCATGTGTCCGCAGACTAAAAATATATGTAAGGAATTATATTTGCTTTAAATTAGTAGCGCTTTGTTTGCCATTTTCCTCTTCAACGTCGTATGATATTTTATCACCTTCGTTAAGTACAGAAATATTGGCTTTTTGTAACGCAGTAATATGTAAGAATATATCCTTCTCATCGTCATCTTGATCTATAAATCCGTAACCTTTGTTTGGATTAAACCATTTGACTTTGCCGGTTTTTGAACTCATTTATTCGTTATCTCTATAGTAAAAATTAATAAATTAATAAGCAGCTATAATTAGCGATAATTTAATTTAATGCAATACTTTTTAATTTAAAAAAATTAAAAAAAACCCCCAGGGTATTGTCCACGAACACTATTTCCTAGATCGAGGATCTGCTGTAAATGGCTCTATGATTGGTGGGTGCGAGAAGAGTTGAACTTCCGACCCCTACGATGTCAACGTAGTGCATTACCTAAGATCCCTACTCTTTCTTACATAAACTAGGAACAAAATTGTCCCCAAATTGTCCCCCAATTTTGCATCGAAAATCATGGTTCATGGTGTATAATTTTTGGTATGAAAAAAATATTTTTAAATACGTTCAAAAAACTTCGTTACAAAAAAACTATTTTAGTAGTTGTAGCAATCTTTTTCTTTGCAATATTAATTTCTGATAACAGGCATAAAAAACCTCATATAGCAAAAATTACGATAGATAATATTATTACACAAAATTCTTTTAGATATGAAAAACTTGAAGAATTATCTCAAAATAAAAACACAAAAGCAGTTATAGCTTTTATTAATAGTCCTGGTGGAACTGTGGTTGGAGGGGAAACGCTATATAAAAGTATAAAAAATATTTCTCAGCAAAAACCAATTGTATCAGTTATGGGAGAGGTTGCTACTTCTGCTGCATATATGGCATCTTTAGGATCAAATCATATATTTGCTCAAGAAGGAACTATTACAGGATCAGTTGGTGTACTAATATTAAGCTCAGA
>Ga0315338_1004425_pt1 | contig 11111 bp, 9 predicted proteins | sample ASW8metaG_FD_204518 | JGI IMG/M metagenome (GOLD analysis project Ga0315338, IMG submission 204518) | Ammonia-oxidizing marine archaeal communities from Monterey Bay, California, United States - ASW #8 | ecosystem: Environmental > Aquatic > Marine > Coastal | place: USA: California | collected...
AAGTTTCACCTGACCCGGCGTCGTGTCGTCATTTCGTACCCCTCCCTCAATCAGGGGAATACCTTAAACAACTGTCCAATTTACTGGGAACCAAATCAGATGAAGTCCGGGATAACAGCGATCGTATGGGCCATAGACCGGGACCACAGTTTGATACCCTTGGAAATTTTAAACCGGACAGCAGTGGCGGAGGCCGATCATGACGGCGGTGGGGATGAGGTTAAACCAGACGATAGCGGTCCGGTATGAGGGGGTGTCCGCACCCCATGGGTCCGCGAATGCCTGGAACCCGGGCAACAAAAACCCACCGAGAATTTGATGACCCGGTTTATGCTCACTGCATGAGATTGTTTTTCAGAATCCGGATTTTAGCCCCTCTACCGTTTTTTGGGGCGCCCGCCCCGGTGTCCACCGCTTTGGCGTTGGCCAAATGCGGTGTATGGTGCATCCTTGGATTTGCCGGCTGGCCGTGCTGGCCGAAAGAGGAGAGTGATCATGGCGCAAGAGTCCCTACCGCTGGCGCGCTTCAAGGTTCTGGACCTGACCCGGGTGCGTTCCGGGCCGACCGCGGTAAAGGTGTTCGCCGATTGGGGCGCCGACGTGATCAAGATCGAGATGCCGCCGTCAACGGATCAGGACGACGGTTATACCGGCAATAGGGACGCGGCCGATTTTTTGAATTTGCACCGCAACAAGCGGTCCATGACGCTCAACCTCAAGGAGGTGGACGGCAAGAAGATCTTCTTCAAGCTGCTAGAGGATGCCGATCTGGTGGTGGAGAACTACCGGCCAGATGTGAAGAACCGTCTCGGCATCGATTATGATTCGCTCGCGGCGGTGAACCCGCGCATCGTGCTCGGCAGCATATCCGGTTTCGGCCAGGATGGACCCTACGGCAAGCGGCCCGGCGTAGACCAGATTGCCCAGGGCATGGGGGGCTTCATGTCGGTCACTGGCTTGCCGGGGCAGGGGCCGGTGCGGGCCGGCACCGCGATCGCCGATCTCGCCACCGGGATGAATTGCGCCATGGCCATGTTGGTGGCGCTGCTGGACCGCGAGATGACCGGCAAGGGCCAGTGGGTCCATACTTCGCTCCTGGAATCCCAGATCGCGCTAATGGATTTTCAGGCGGCAAGCTGGCTGATCGAACAAAATGTTCCGCAGCAGGCTGGCAACAACCACCCCAAATCTACCCCGACCGGAGTTTTTCCCACCAAGGACGGTCATATCAACATCGCCGCCGGCGGCCAGCAGATGTGGTCGCGCCTGTGCAAGGGCCTCGGCGCCGAAGCGTTGCTGGAGAACCCGGATTACAACGATGGGGCCGGCCGACTGGCCAACCGCGAGCGGCTCAACGGGGAACTGTCCGAATATACCGCGACGCGGACCAGCGCCGAATGGGTGGAACTCCTGAATGAAAGCGGCGTTCCCTGCGGGCCGATCTATAACCTCGATCAGACCTTCGCCGATCCGCAGGTAAAGCATCTCGGCATCGCGAAATCCGTGCCGCATCCGACGCGCGGTGCAATCACGGTGGTCGGTCAGCCATTCCAGATGAGCCGGGCGGAACCCGGGATGCAGAGCGGGACGCCGGGATTGGGCGAGCACACCAATGCAGTCTTGGCTGAAATCGGATACGATGAATCGGCGATTGGGGATCTGCGCAAGCGCGGCGTTATCTGATCTCGCGGCGCAAACGAGGCCAGAGATTGTCCTTGCCTGATTAAACGGTCACCTGTTACGATTCTAACTCGCGAATTCAGCTTTGGCTCTTCGCGACGAGTTGCCCGCTGAGGCCGGTAGGATCAGACTAAAATTCCTGAAGTAGTTGGTGCGTACATGTAGTCGGTGCGTAAAGTCTTCTAAAACCACAGAAATCTTTAAAGGAACCGCTATGCCCACTGGAACCGTCAAGTGGTTTAATCCGGTCAAGGGTTTCGGATTCATCGTTCCGGATGATGGATCCGATGACGCCTTCGTTCATATTTCCGCGGTCGAGCAGGCCGGTCTGTCATCGCTTAATGAAGGACAGAAAGTTGGGTTCGATCTTCAGCCAGGTCGCAACGGGCGCATGGCCGCTGCCGAACTAAAGATAATCGACTGACGTTATTAGCGGAACAGTGTGCGACCCATCGTTGGACGGGTGGGTTTCAGCCCGACCCCTATAAGCCCAAAAATTCTGTAAGGGGCGGTCTCAGACCACCCCGATACCGGTGATTGCATTTAACTGGAATGAGCTCTATGTATCCAGCACGCTGTCATGGAACAGCGCTTCGGGCGCTAAAGGCCGGTCAATCAGATCTTGATTGTGGGAATAGCCGATGAAGCGTTCCACGTTGCCGCGGTTCGCGGCAAAGCCCACCGGCCATAGATCGCCTTTCAGCAAATTGTTCTGTTCTTCTCTCGCCATCCGCGCCCAGGGTAATTGTGACCAGCCCGGATCGTCCATGTATGTCGCCACCAGCGCCTTGGCCTGCTGGTATAAATCAAGCAAGGTGCGGGGGAGTGCAGGATTGGCGGCAACGATTTCATCCTTGACTGCGATCACATGCATGATGGGAAAAAAGCCATTGCGGGTGTAAAACTCGGCGCAGGCCGCCTTGGGGTAGGGAAAAAGCCGGCGAACCGCACCGGCTTCAAGATTTGCCGGGACCCGAGAAAAGAACAGCGCGTCGATCGCGCCATCGGCCAGCAGCGCGCCAAGATCAGCATCGGCGGCCACATGGTCGATGTTCCACCCCTCGCCCGGCTCGAAGGCGATGGTCTCAGCGGTGCGCACCACCCAGTGGATGGATTTGAGGTCCACGCCGTACTCAAATGCCAGATCTCCCTTGGCGAGCACGGCCAGCGTTGTCTGGAAGGATTGCAGCCCCACCCGTTTGCCGGCCAGCGCGCGCGGGTCAGTAATGTCCGAGGCGGTGCGCACATACATCTGGGTCTGGCTGAACAGGCGGCGGGGAAAGGCGGGAATGGCGGTAAACGGGAGCCCGCGCGCCTTTGCCATGACGTAGGACGAAAACGACACCTCGGCGGCGTCGAATTCGCCATCCCGCAGCATCCGCTCGTGGCGGTGCCCGCCGTCCCGCAGGACGGTCGTTTCACCGGCCTGAAAGACACGGAGATCCAGCTCGGACGGGACAGTCAGGGTGCCATCAAAAAACGGGAAGTGCCTATCATAGCGGTCAAGGGCGAGGGAAAGTGACGTCTGTATCATGTCCCCATGATGTCACGCACTACATAGCCGGGCAACTTGTCAGATATCTATCTAGGCAAGCCCCCTCCCTGACCTTTGCCCGCAAGCCTCCTCACCCTCCCAAGACGCAAGCGTATCGCGGGTCCCTCCCTCCGCCCTCGCGGGCTAGCACCGGCACACATTTTCTTCGTGGTTGTGTGGTTTTTATTGGGGAAGGTTTTAGAAGATGATTCTCCGTCATTTGGGATTGGTTTTTCGGGAGGTGAAGATGGTTTCGTTCATGGATCTGTTTGCCGGCCGACCGCAGGATTTGCGCTACTCGCGCGGGCCAGCCGTGACCGAAAGCTTGTCGGTGCTTGCTCTGGTGGCGCGTACTCGTTCTCGGTGGCGGCGGACTGGCTCGGGGCGGACCGTATGGTGCTCGACTTGCCGCCGCGCAAAGCCCGTGCCGGGCGGCGCGCCAGGCTGGCGTTTAAATATGGTACGGTGGAGATCTTCCGGCCGCGCCATTTTTCCACCGCCGGACTGCCTAAATCGATGACGCTGCAACTGGTCGAGGTAGAGGAGATAAACCTCCGCCGGGAGTGACCGCGATCCACTGGCGGCTGTTGACGACCCACGCGGTGACAACCGTGGCGGAGGCCCATCAAATTGTTGCCTGGTACTGCCAGCGCTGGTGGATCGAGGAGTATTTCCGGGTCCTCAAGAGAAGCGGCATCGACCTTGAGGCGGCGATGGTCGAGGGTACCCATGCGCGGCTCAACCTGGTCGCCATGGCCGCGGTTGCCGGCGTCGCGGCCCCGCCGGTCCTATAACCATCGTATACGGATGGAATCAATTCAAAACCATGAGCCAAGGATGGAACCTCAGACAAAATGTGTGAATCTGCTATCCCCTCGAGGGAGAGGGCCGGGAGGGGGCGTCGGATCGGTATGGTTTGTCCGCATCACGCTGTGGCTGGAATTTGACCGGAAATCCTTGTCAAAAATCTGGTGGATGCGTTAGAACCGCGCGGTCTATGAACCCGGCCCTGGAGAAAGAGTATATCCACGAGGCCCAACGCGGATCGTCGAATGGCCTCTTACCAGTACATCTATGTCATGCAGGGCCTGTCCAAGGTCTTCCCCGGTGGGCGCGAGGTGGTCCAGGACGTGAGATTGTCGTTTTTCCCTGGCGCCAAAATCGGCGTTCTGGGCGCCAACGGCACCGGTAAATCTACCCTGCTGCGGATCATGGCGGGGCTCGATACGGAATACAGCGGCGAGGCGTGGTCGGCCGAAGGCGCCTCAGTCGGGTTCCTCCAGCAGGAACCGGCGCTAGATCCGGACAAGGATGTCTATGGTAACGTGCTCGAGGGGCTGGAGGGTATTCATGGGCTCATACAGCGTTTTGGCGAGGTCAGCGCCAAATTCGCCGAGCCCCTCGAAGATGATGAAATGAACGCCCTGATCGAAGAACAGGGTGAGCTGCAGGAAAAGATCGATGCGGTCGACGGCTGGGAGCTGGAAAGGACCATCGATGTAGCCATGGATGCGCTGCGATGCCCGCCAGGCGATGCGGATGTAAGCAAACTGTCGGGCGGCGAGCGCCGGCGGGTGGCGCTGTGCCGGCTGCTGCTGCAAAAGCCCGATTTGCTGCTGCTCGATGAGCCGACCAACCATCTCGACACCGAATCCGTGGCCTGGCTCGAGCGGTTTTTGCATGATTATGGAGGAACCGTCGTCGCGGTGACTCACGACCGGTATTTCCTCGACAATGTCGCCGGGTGGATTCTTGAACTCGATGGTGGTCGGGCAATCCCGTTCGAAGGAAATTATACCAGCTGGCTTGAGCAGAAGGAAAAGCGCCTGGCCCAGGAGGACCGGGAAGAAGGAGCGCGGCAGAAGACTTTGGCGGAGGAACTCGAATGGGTGCGCGCCTCACCCCGGGCGCGTCAGACGAAAAGCAGGGCGCGCATTACAGCCTATGAGAGCCTGCTTGCCGAATCACAGGCGCGCGAGGCATCGTCGGCACAAATCGTTATTCCCGCCGGCCCCCGGCTCGGCGATCTGGTGATCGAAGCCGAGGGGTTGCGCAAGGGTTATGGTGACCGACTGCTTGTCGATGACCTGAATTTCAAATTGGCGCCTGGTGGTATAGTAGGTGTGATCGGGCCAAACGGCAGCGGCAAGACGACCCTGTTCCGAATGATTACCGGTCAGGAACAGCCTGATTCCGGGTCATTGCGGCTGGGTGACAGCGTGAAGCTTGGTTACGTCGACCAGTCGCGTGAATCCTTGAAGCCGGACAGCACGGTATGGGAGGAAATATCGGAAGGCGAAGCGGACATTGTACTCGGCAAGCGCAAGGTACAAAGCCGCGCCTATGTGGGATCCTTCAATTTTCGCGGCCCCGATCAGCAAAAGAAGGTCGGGCAGCTTTCAGGCGGCGAGCGGAACCGGGTGCATCTGGCCAAGATGCTGAAATACGGCGCCAATGTCATCCTGCTGGACGAACCGACCAACGATCTGGATGTGGATACCCTTCGGGCGCTGGAAGAAGGCCTGCTTTCCTTCGCCGGTTGCGCGGTGGTGATCAGCCATGACCGCTGGTTTCTGGACCGCATCGCGACCCACATTCTGGCTTTTGAGGGCGACAGCCAGGTCGTGTGGTTTGAAGGGAATTACGACGATTATGAAGCCGATCGCCGGCGCCGCCTGGGTGTTGCGGCCGACCAGCCGCAGCGCATTAAATACCGGCCCCTGACACGTGCATGACGTCGCGCTAATTCCGGCCGGTCTTTTTCCGTAGTACCGCGAGAAGCCCTTCGATCTTGCCACCCCTCCGTCTGATGATGGCGGCGAATTCATCACGGTGGGTGATGGCCATACTTACCCCTTCGACGAGCACATCGATGATCTTATAGGCGTGACCACCGCGGACCCGCCAATGGACGGGAATGATTGTTCCGTCATTTAGGACAAGCTTCGACTCGACCAGCTTGTCTCGGGCATTGATGTCGCGGACCAGGCCGACACTGAAAGTTTCACCGCTAAAATCCCTGAAACGTGCCGCAAAGGCCAATACAATAAAGTCTTCGAACAGGATATTATATTCCTCCTGCTGTTCCTTGGTGGCCTTCCGCCAGTTGCGGCCCAGCGTAAACCGGGCGATCAAATTAAATTTGAAATTCCGGCTTAGAATTTGGCGAAAACGGTTTTTCCGTTGCTGGTCGTCCAGGGCTTTGTCGGTCAGGGATTGAATCGCCTCATGGCCGACCTGCTGAATAAATTCACCTGCGCTGCCGCTATTAGCCCGGCTCGCAGGAGAAATACATACGCCAAACACCATTAGAACAATGATAGCAGATGTCGCTTTGCTGAAGAATTTATGTTTCTTCATTTCAGTGCTCATTACAATTACCCACAAAACCGAAGCAAATGTGGCTAAATCTCTCACCCGCCATGGTATTCTCCCGGTGGGGCATTCTGTCAACGGAGGGGTTCAGCAAAACCATCAACCAACAAAATATCATCAAAAAGATGAAATAATAATTGATATGGAATTTTACCGAATTTTAGCATGGGTCCTCGAATCATCCGATTGAATTTCACTAAATTAACTAAATTTGACAAAACTTAGTTAATTTAGGACATTGCACATATAAAGATATCATTATATCGAATGCTAATTCGGTCTTTGCAGTGCCGGGTTCAACGGCGCATGTGACCAAAAAATGAAGTTGGATCGATGAAACAGTTGTTGTCATGCCTTCGCGCGGTAGCGGAACCAACGCGTCTTCGCCTGCTGTCGCTGTGTGCGGAGGGCGATATGACGGTTAGTGAGTTGACGCAAATACTTGGTCAGAGCCAGCCGCGCGTGTCGCGGCATTTAAAGTTGCTGTGCGACGCCGGGGTGCTCGATCGCTTTCGGGAGGGTAGCTGGGTTTTTTACCGGCTAGTCGATGACAATGTGGCATCCGGCGGCGTGGCCCGTCAGCTTGTCGCCCTCATACCCGAAGACGATATTCAGCGCACTATTGATCGAAGGCTGCTTTCCGAGATCAAGCAGGCGCGCGCTGCGGAAGCGGAGGCATATTTTACGGCAAATGCCGCTCAATGGGACCGCATCCGCTCGTTTCATGTCGATGAAAGCGATGTAGAGAAAGCGTTATTGGCTGCTTTTCCAAACCATGCTGAGGATTTGCTCGATATTGGCACGGGAACCGGGCGCATGTTGCAGCTATTCGCCGATCGGGTTGATCGCGGCATCGGCATCGATTCCTCTCGCGACATGCTATCGGTTGCGCGGGCCAAATTGCAGACAGACGAAAACCGTCATTGTCATGTGCGCCATGCCGACATGTACCGGTTGCCCATGGCGGACGCATCTTTTGATGTTGCGGTGATCCATCAGGTTATGCACTATGCGGACCGGCCCGAAGCCTTGATCACCGAGGTGGCACGTGTGCTGCGGCCGGACGGTGCTCTCCTGATCGTCGATTTTGCACCGCATGATCTCGAAACGTTACGGATCGAGCATGCTCACCTTCGGCTGGGCTTTTCCGACAGCGAAATTTTTGATTGGTGCGCCCGTGCGGAGCTCGAATCGGGTTCCGTGCAGAACCTGCCGGGCGATCCGCTCACGGTGAAAATGTGGTCAGCGACGCGAAAGTCCATCGACGCCGGGACAAGAATTGGCCGCCAGAAACGGGCGATGATGGAGATGGTTGACTGATGGCAATACCTAAGCCCCCACTACTGCCGACGGAACTTCCCTTTCCGGCCGGTGCGCCAAAAGACCTTAAGGTGTCGTTTGAATTTTTTCCGCCCAAGACGGAGAAAATGGCGGAAAACTTGTGGCGGTCGATCACTCGCCTTGCGCCGTTGCAACCGCGTTTCGTGTCGGTGACATACGGTGCTGGGGGTACAACCCGAGAACGGACACATGGCACTGTCGTCCGTATACTCAAGGAAACCAGTCTGACGCCGGCGGCACACCTGACGTGTATCAATGCGACAGCAGCAGAAGTCGATGCGGTCGCGCGTGACTATTGGGATGCGGGCGTCCGCCACATTGTTGCTTTGCGTGGTGACCCACCTGAGGGTGAGCAGGCCCACAGTCCCCACCCCGGCGGGTACCCCTATGCCGTCGATCTGGTGGCCGGCCTGAAAAGGATCGCCGATTTCGATATCAGCGTCGCGGCCTATCCGGAAACCCATCCGCAGGCGGCAAATCCGGATGCGGATATCGATAATCTCAAACGAAAACTCGATGCCGGGGCGGACCGGGCGATCACCCAATACTTTTTTGGCGCCGAACCCTTCCTTCGTTTTATGGATCGCGCCGGAGCGGCGGGTATCAGCGCGCCCATCGTTCCCGGTATTTTACCGGTGCAGAATTTTGCCCAGATCGTGAAGTTTAGCAAAATGAGCGGTGCCGCCGTTCCCGCCTGGATGGGGGAATTGTTCGCAGGCCTTGATGACGATCCTGAAACCTGCAAATTGGTCGCGGCGACGGCGGCGGCCGAACAATGCCGCCAATTGCACGCCCATGGCATCAACGAGTTTCATTTCTATACGCTCAACCGGGCGGATCTTAGCTATGCGATCGCCCATATTCTGGGTATCAGACCGGCGAATCTCGCCGCTGCCGCTGCTGGAGACGCCGGATGAATATACCGGTAACCCTGCGCACGCCATCGGCCGAAATCGAGGCCGATTCCCTGACCGGCGTGTTGAACCCCGGCAGCCGAACCGCGCGAATTGCCGCGCTTCGGCGCCAGCTCGATGCCCGTATTCTGGTTCTCGATGGTGCATTCGGTACCACAATCCAGGATCACAAGTTGGATGAGGCTGCGTTTAGAGGCAGCCGCTTCGCCGATCATGGCTGTCCTCAAAAGGGCAATAACGATCTCCTGATTTTGTCCGATCCCGATCAAATTAGCGCCATCCATCGAGCCTATATTGAGGCGGGTGCCGATATCGTACAGACCAACACTTTCAGCTCGACCCGCATCGCCCAGGCCGATTATATGATGGAAGAAATGGTTTATGAGCTGAACCGCGATGGCGCTTTGCTAGCGCGTGAGGCTGCCGATCAGGCCACGGCGGATAACCCGGCAAAGCCGCGTTTTGTGGCTGGCGTGCTTGGTCCGACCAATCGGACGGCGTCGATCTCGCCAGATGTCAACGATCCCGGTTTCCGTAACGTGAGCTATGACGCGCTGGTGGAAACCTATCGCGAGGCAGTGCAGGGTCTGCTCGATGGTGGCGCCGACGTGCTCCTGGTCGAGACCGTGTTCGATACGCTCAATTGCAAGGCGGCGCTGTTCGCGATCGACAGTGTGACGGCGGAATTGGGGGTTGATGTGCCGGTGATGATTTCCGGCACGATCACCGATCAAAGCGGCCGTACACTGACCGGCCAGACGACTGAAGCTTTCTGGAATTCGATCCGCCATGCGCGCCCTCTGTCGATCGGGCTCAATTGCGCTCTGGGTCCGGCGGAATTGCGGCCTTATATCGAGGAATTGTCGCGTATCGCCGACACAAATTTGTCGTGCCATCCCAATGCAGGTTTGCCAAACGCCTTTGGTGGATATGATGAAACGCCGGAGATGATGGCGGAAACGCTAGGAGAATTCGCTAAGGCAGGATTTTTGAATATTGTCGGCGGGTGTTGCGGTACGACGCCCGATCACATTCGCGCCATTGCCGATGCGGTTGATCGAATGCCGCCCCGGACCCTGCCGACGCCCGCTATGGCGCTCAGGCTGGCCGGTCTTGAAGCTGATAATATCGGGCCGGATTCCCTGTTTGTGAATGTCGGAGAGCGGACCAATGTGACCGGGTCCCTGCGGTTCGCCAAGCTGATCAAGGAGGGCGACTTTGAGAAGGCGTTGGCGGTGGCGTTGCAGCAGGTTCAGAACGGAGCGCAGATAATTGATGTCAACATGGATGAAGGGTTGCTGGATTCCGAAGCCGTCATGGTTAAATTTCTCAATTTGATAGCGGCCGAGCCCGAAATCAGCCGCGTCCCGGTGATGATCGATTCCTCCAAATGGTCGGTGATCGAAGCCGGGCTCAGATGCGTCCAGGGCAAATGTATTGTGAATTCGATCAGTCTAAAGGAAGGCGAGGCGCTCTTTATCGAACAGGCGCGTCTGGTGCGCCGCTATGGGGCCGCTGTGATCGTCATGGCGTTTGACGAGGCCGGCCAGGCCGATACGGAAGACCGCAAGGTGGAAATCTGTACGCGCGCCTATGGTATCCTTGTCGATCAACTGGATTTCCGGCCCGAGGACATCATCTTCGATCCCAATATTTTCGCCGTCGCGACGGGGATCGAGGAACATAACAATTACGCGGTCGATTTTATCAATGCGACCAGACGAATTCGCGAGACTCTACCGCATGTTCAGGTATCGGGTGGGGTCAGCAATGTTTCGTTCTCGTTTCGCGGCAACGATCGCGTGCGCGAAGCGATGCATTCGGTTTTCCTGTACCACGCTATTGGCGCCGGCCTGTCGATTGGGATCGTCAATGCCGGTCAGCTTGCAGTCTACCAGGATATTCCCGACGATCTCCGCGAGCGGGTCGAAGATGTAATCCAGAACCGCCGGCCCGATGCCACCGACCGGCTGCTGGAAGTAGCCGATCAGTTTAAAGGTGATGGCGCTGGCGCAAAGAAAGAACTGGATCTGGCGTGGCGTGACAATCCCGTCGGCGACCGGCTTACACACGCGCTGGTGGCGGGCATCAACGAATACATCATCGACGATACCGAAGAGGCCAGGCTTGAAGTGGATCGTCCCCTGGATGTCATCGAGGGGCCGCTCATGGATGGCATGAATGTGGTCGGCGATCTGTTTGGAGCCGGCAAGATGTTTCTGCCGCAGGTGGTCAAGAGCGCACGCGTCATGAAACAGGCGGTCGGT
>Ga0315338_1004426_pt1 | contig 11108 bp, 11 predicted proteins | sample ASW8metaG_FD_204518 | JGI IMG/M metagenome (GOLD analysis project Ga0315338, IMG submission 204518) | Ammonia-oxidizing marine archaeal communities from Monterey Bay, California, United States - ASW #8 | ecosystem: Environmental > Aquatic > Marine > Coastal | place: USA: California | collected...
TGACTGTGGCGCAAAAGCTTGATGCGCATAAGCAACTCAGTGCTGGCGAAAAGATCCTTTTGGATTCTCCAATCAGCGGAACGCCGCCGATGCTAGCCAAGATGATGGCATCTATCTATGTCAGCGGGGACCAAGACGCCTACCAGGAATGTAAGTCGGTCTTAGAGGGTTTTACCGCTACTAATTTTTATGTTGGTGAGATCGGTAATGGTAGCCGAATGAAATTTCTTGCCAATTATTTAGTACATGTTCACGTTGCAGCGGCCGCAGAATGTATGGTGATGGGAGAGAAAGCCGGTTTGGACCCGGAGCTTATTCATACTGTGCTCAAAGAGAGTGCTGGTGCGTCAAAAATGCTCGATATACGTGGCGCGATGATGGCGAAATCCGACTATAGAGAAGGTGGGGGTACCATGTTCGACGTCTACGAGAAGGATGCCTCGATTATCACGGAGTTCGCTGCGAGTGTTAAATCGCCCATAGATCTGTACGTATCCTCTAGACAGAAATTCAATTCCGCGATTGCGCTTGGTTTAGGGCATCTTGATACCTCAGCAGTATGCAAGGCTATTGAGATGGCTGCTGGAGTTGATCGTGCTTTGATTGAGTAACGGGGGCTCGCCGCAGGGAAAGAAGGAGTTGTCCTAAGTTAATTTATCAAATAGTTGGGCAGTACGTTCGACCTTATCTCCTAGCGCCTGCATTAGGTTCCAATAGTTTAGGAAGTGTGGTGTCTGACGATGATCGGCTAGTGACTGCTCGTCTTTGTATACCTCGTAGAACATAAACGTATTCTCATCATCTTGAGAAACTATTACATCGAACTGATAACAATTTTCTTCCTGAACAGATTCTGCCGCGTTTTCCAGCATGGCTGGTTTTAGCTGATTTACGCATTCAGGATCTACCTTCACCGTTACCACTAAAGCCAGATTGGACATTAGTTCTCCTAATACATTTGCTGGAGCCGTTGCTCCATTATTCCGTCCAGCTTGCTGCCAGCCTCATACGATCAACTTCTTCACCCCTAATGTAGACATTGGCGATTGATCGTGTGTTCTTGATGTCATCTAAGGGATTCGCGTTCAGCACAATGAAATCAGCACTTTTTCCATTGGTAATCGTACCAAGATCATGGAGTCTCAGGAGCGTTGCCGCGTTGCTAGTTGCAGCTGCAATGGCATCAGCCGGGCTCATCCCAGAAATGACCATATCGGCAATTTCTTCGTGTGCTTCCCATCCCGCGCCGACACCGTCCGTTCCAAATACTACTGTCACACCTGCCTCGTACATGCGTGACAAATTGCGTGCTTGCACCTCAAATCTTTCCTCAGGATCTTCTACGAATTCTGCTATTGCTGTACGCAATTCATCCACGGCCTCAGTAGGCATGGTCTCGGCAATAAACGGCAGATCAGCCATTATTCTCGCACCACTATCGGGGAGATTAGGCATTAGGAATATATAGGGCCGCGTAGCCAGCAACTCCATGAACTCATCATCCACGTCGACATCACGAATACCATGTGCAAACCCGTCTATGCCGGCGCGTAGAAGATCCTTAGCATCTTCAAGATAGAAGATATGGGCGGCAACACGGAGTCCAAGACGGTGTGCTTCGTCGATAATTGGGCCATAGAGTTCGGGAGTTAGTTTTGGCACGGTGCCGTTCCGGTCGTCCACCCAGATTTTCACCATGTCCACTTTCTTAGCAGCTAGCTCTCGGACGGCGGCTATACCTTCTTCTTCAGTATCCACACCGTATGGAACGTCTCTGCGATCGGCGGCGCCGGGCCCCGCATTGGGTCTTGCCATTCCGGGTCCCGCTGAGCGTAACCGTGCTGCGCCAGCTATCTCCTCTTCACGTAATTGTAGAGACATATCACCGGGATCAATGCCCATGCTTAACGTGGCACCGATACCGTAATAGGCCATCCTACGGAGGTGCTCGATAATATTTTCCCGTGAATAGTTAGCTGGTGAGTCTGTCATTCCTCTGATGTCTGCATACCCCACGTGGACGTGCGCATCGATGAGAGCTGGCATAACAGTCTTACCCGTTAGGTCCACCCGGGCGGCGCTGGGAGGCGCTTCAACCGTATTGGCGAGCCCGACTTGGGTGAATTGCCCGTTTTCTACAATGAACGCCGCGTTCTCAATGGCGCTACCATCGCCAATGATGAGTCTTGCGCCCTCGAACAAGGTGACATCCGACCCCGAGCCTAACGATTCATTCGGTTGCTCGGTTAATGGGGTTTCCTGTGGCGCGCAGGCCGCCAGCCAGGGCAGACAAAATAGCATTAACCTGATAGCTCTCATCTTCCGCTCCTCAAGCTTTGTAGCCACAACTTTTCGTGCACGACGGTCATCGCATAATTCTCAGCGCGGCCGGAGCCGCGCACGCTATGAGTCCATCGCGGTTAGAAAACCGCACACTGCTTTTAAGAATTTGGTTCGACTCGTTGAGCTTCTATCTGAATGAGTATATTCACAAACATGAGGAACCCATTGGCTTGGCCAAAAGTCACGCCAAAGTCATCACGATTAAATGAAGCGGATACATCGGCACCACAGGTATCAACACCTGCTCCATTTGGTTGGCACTGAAAACGATTGATTTGAAGGTCGACAGGTTGTGTGACGCCATGCAATGTGAGATGTCCTTCCACCGCCGTTGGTTCACCAGTCCTATTGAATTTTGTCAACGTTCCAGTGTAGGTCGAAGTTGGGAACTGCTCAACGTCAAGTATGTCGTCACGCTTGGCATGAGCGGTCATCGCCTCTAGACCAAAGTTGATGCTATCCATGTCCATAGTCATGTTGACCGTCCCAGTTTGTGCCTCACGGTCTAGAACTATGGTTCCTGACGATCTCTCAACTTTTCCACGCCACACGGAGAGACCGCCCTGGTGGTCGGCCTCAAAGGCTGGATATGTATGCCGTGGGTCAACTTGATATGTGACTGGTTCGGCAACGATGGCCGTGGTTGTCAGTGCGCAACTGACACTTAGTGCTATACGCCAAAAAAATGTTGTGCTCATTGTCATTATTCCTTCAGGTTGGACGTCAAAAAGGTCATTTATTGTGCTTGTGCGAGCCTTTCATAAGAGTCAGCGATCAACTCGTCAAGCCAGCGTTGAAATTCGTTTGGTGCAACCCATGGGTGTGGTTCACCCGGCTGTCGGTTATGGAGCCGTTCGGCTCGCGTAAAGAGATCATCAGCTCCTGTCGCGTGAATATCATGGTGGTTAATGATTTGCACTTCGATATTCGGAATAGTCTTTATCCGGGCCAGGTCGTCAATAAATATCTGGATTGCTTCTGGTTCGTCTGTTCGAAGCGCAGAGCCACCATGGAAGTAGGCCAAGTGCTCCGTTCCATCATCAAATACCGGGAATTGGAGAGATGTCGTTCCAGGCGTGTGCCCTGGAGTGTGTTCAAAGTGAATGGTGGTATCTCCAAGGGTAAGGCTGCGACCATCTCTGAGTACCATGTCACGGCGTGGAGCTTGATCGCCCAGGTTATCCTCAATAACTTGCCAGTCCTCTTCGGCAGAGCCGAAAATCGCATTGAGATGTGATTGCAGTTCGCGAGCGCCTCCATAGTGGTCTCGATGTGCTTGGAGAATAAAAACATATTCAATATCATTCGGATCTAAACCGACTTCGCGAATATTATCGAGCAGATAATCTGTGAACCCCTCAAAACCATCGAGTGTGTCGATGAGTATTAATCCGGCACTGGTTTCAATTACATAGCTCGCCACGGCCTTTATGCCAACAAAATACAGATTATCAAAAACCTGGAAAGGTTCCATCGCTTGAAAGTCTATATCTCTGCGTTGATCCTGCTGCGAGAAGGCGGCATTCATCGAAAGCGATAGCCCGAGGGTGAGTAGCAGAGAGCGGATTGAGTAGTACATGATTCTTGATTTTTCTAAATATTATCAGATTAGCGCCATTCTCTGCAGCACCGCACTAACGACCCGTCTTCTGCATAGTCGTAACGAATCCTACCGCCTTGCTCGTCAAGGAAGCTTAGTGATTGTTGGAAGTGCCCTTGGGGTGGGTAGCCTTGAGGTACTCTTGCTTCGAGGATATAGAGTTTGGTCTTGTGTAGGTAAATTCCGATAAAACTGCGGGACTCGTCAGAATTAGTGAGATTCAATTGATGTCCCGGCACTCGATCAATGTGATGCCAGGCATCGTAATTGACCTCGCCGCCTCGCGTGCGGAAGTTTGTTGCCGCGTAGGCGACTGATGCTAGGAAGTCAATCCGCCAGTAGTCATAGGTTATCGGTGAATCTGCTTCCGTCGTATTTGTACGTGCCAGATGAATTTTCTCGGAATCCGTGTAATCAATCACGGTGACGTTGTATGTGCTATCTCCACTGCGCACCATATAAACACGCCCTGGAAAGACGGCACCATACTCGGATGGGTAGGCGATCTCCTCAATCTCGGGCTCACCTGGCGCTGGTACGTTAATGCTGAAATTATCTGACATGTTCTGGTAGACGACCCATGTTTGCGCTAACGCAGGTGGTGATAATAAAAAGATCGATAGTGTTAGAGCGATGTTGAGGATGCGCATGCTATATCTCGTCTAGGGGGCTGGGTAGATGGGCTACTAGTCCCACTCTTTTTCTTCACCACCGGGTGGCGTAACAAATCCGAGAAGACACCCATTGGAGCCGTCCCTCATTTGATGGCATCGCACGGAGATATGATCTCCGAGCTCTACGCTGTCGGGACTCCAGCCTTTCCGCAGGAGCGAGTTGGGGCTGCCGCCTTCCAGAGCCCACAGGGTATGATCTCCATTGCTGTTTGGAACTTCAAGATAGATCCATGTATGGGGGCTCATCCAGTGTAATTCCTTCACCACGCCTGCTAGATGGGTGTATTCCGTCATCTGGTAATTCCCATGAGAATGGTGTCCTGATGCAGGGAAGAGCCAGATGGCGGCTATAGCTAGTGTCCCAAGGCGGAGGGATTCGCGGGTGATCATCATACTTAATTATTTCAACGGCGTTGCCAATCAAGGGTTGATTTTACCCGATATAGCATCTTCCGATAGAGATGTGACATATCCGGAGAGGATATGCGTTGTCGGTTCGCAAAGACTGAGCCTTGAAGCGGTGTCACACAAGGGCAACCTCGGCATGCGCCGCTGCTAGACCGCTCGGGGTGTGTTCCCTAGTTAGAGCCGGCTGGGGTAAAGGTCGTAATCCTTGCTGTGGACGTTGATCCGCCGGGTCTTCATTTCGAACGTTTGTGGGTTCGCGTGTCTGTTACCAAGCATGGTGACAGTGTCTCCTACCTTGACGACGGTATCGTCAAAACCAGCCCTTTGACTGCGATTCGGCGGGCTCATAACCACGTTCCACTGCTCGCCGCCAGCTTCTACAATTAGGCGATCGTGCGGGCGTCCCAGTCGGGTGTCAACGACAACCCCAGTGAGTGTGAAGTCTGTATTTGTATAGGTACTCCAGCCATGGTGGGCAAAGGCGCTAGCCGATAACGTGCCTAACAGAAACGCTGCGGCTACAACGCGTATGTTCATGGACATGTCGGTTCCTCCGTCTCTAAAGTAAGCTTTGGTAGGTGCTACTTATGAACGAATTTGGGCGGTTATGCAATAGCCAGCACCACTCCTTCCTGAATAAGTTGTTTAATTTTTGCTTCTTTATAACCAAGTTCACCTAATATCTCCGTCGTGTGCTCCCCCAGGCGAGGGGCTCCGCGTTCAATTGAGGCAGGTGTGGCGCTAAATTTTACTGGGAAGCCGATCGTCTTAATTACACCGAGTTCCGAGTGGTTGGTTTCTGTAACCATGTCCCGGGCAAGTGTTTGGGGGTGCTCCAGCATTTCGCCAATACTGAGTACGGGGCCTGCTGGAACGCCTGCATTTTTCAATAAATCGAGCCACTCATGGGTTTGCTTTTTCTTGAATGCCGGGGCGATCGTAGCGTTTAGTGTTGCTCGGTTGTGCATTCGATCTTTGTTTTTGGAGAATCTTGGATCTTCTAGAAGCTCAGGTAGTTCGAGTACAGGAGGGAGCCGCGTCCACGTAGCTTCGCTTGACGCGCCAATGGTGATCCACCCATCAGCAGTTTCAAAAGCCTCGTAAGGAGCATTCAATGGATGGGCAGATCCCATGGGTTCTGGTGATATGCCAGTTGCTAATGCGATAGCTGACTGCCAGAAGGTTTGAGTGATTCCGGCCTCAAATAAAGAAGTGTCTACGCGTTGACCCTGACCTGTCTTCAACCGTTCCACATAAGCGGCCAGGACCCCCATTGCTGCAAGTAGTCCTGCGGTTATGTCGGTAACAGGTGGCCCGCATTTCACAGGGGGTTGGTCGGCACCTTCTCCGGTTATGCTCATTAGACCACTGTAGCCCTGTGCCACGAGATCAAACCCGCCTAGATCAGCGTAGGGGCCAGTTCGGCCAAAACCGGAGATTTCGCAGTAGATTAGTCCTGGATTTTGTGCCCGCAGTTTCTCATAGCCGAGACCAAGCCGCTTCATGGTTCCCTTGCGATAATTTTCGATCACGATGTCAGCATCTTCTAACAGGCGTTGCACGATTGTATGGCCATCCTCAGTTTTTAAGTTCACGGCGATACCGCGCTTATTGCGGTTGAGCATCATGAATGCGGCGCTTTCCCCATCAATGACTGGAGGTACGAAACCGCGCGCGGCATCGCCCTCTGGTACACGTTCTACCTTGATAACGTCTGCGCCCATGTCGGCAAGCATGCGGCCGCAGACGGGGCCTGCCATGATGTGTGCTAGCTCAATGACGGTCACGTCCTGCAAGGGACCTGCAGCTGGTGAATTCATCAATCAACGGCCTTTGAACTTAGGCTTTGTTTTTTCAAGAAATGCTCGATAACCGATCTGATAGTCCTCCGTTTCAAAAGCTGCGTTACCCTCGTCGATTTCCTTCGCGGTCAGAGGGGTTGGGTCCATCAGTCGGTGTATAAACTTTTTGTGCCAGCGGTTTGCTAGTGGAGCTCGTTCAGAGATCTGGTTGCCTAGCGAGTAGGCCTCACGCTCTACATCCGAGTCTGGGACGATACGATTAACGAGTCCTAGTTCCTTCGCATGCTTAGCTTTGAATACGTTGCCTTCCAGTAGAATTTCCAGTGCAGCCGATGGTGTAATGATGCGGCTCAATGCACCTAATTCCGCATAGGACACAGTCATTCCTAGTCGGTTGATGGGTATACCAAATTGACTCGATTCTCCGCAGATACGAATATCACAAGTGCTGGCAATTAAAAGACCACCGCCCATGCACACACCGTTGATGGCTGCGATGCTTGGATGGCGACATGAGAATACGCTATTCAGTGAATTTTCTAGATCACTGCTGTATTTGCGAACATCTTCAGGGGTTGTGCGGTGCTCACTCCAGTCAGAGATATCCGATCCTGCCGAGAAGGCTGTACTGTCGACGCCACGGATAATAATGCAGTGGATATCGTCATCATCATTTAACTCGGACATGATTTCGTCAAGCAGGATCCAGCATGCTCCATTCATAGCATTGAGCTTGTCCGGCCTGTTCAAAACGACGGTGGCAATCCTACCGTCGTGTTGGACAAAGACTCCGTCGGGCATTAATTTTCTCCTGGCTCCTATCTAGTGCGTACTATACGGTATGGGGGCGAACACACTCACCAGCTCGGCTGTTTCAACGTTTTTGCATATGTAATGACAGCCGTATGTAATGACAACTATGGGTTGAGATAGTGGACCGAGGCGAAGGACTCGTTTCCACGGTGTTTTTGATAGTGTTTGTGTTACTGTCGCGCCTGTGCTCGCGGCTTCATGACGCGATAAGAAGAAGAAACCAAAGCTATGGCAAGGAAAATCGGTCGTCAATTCCTGCAGATTCCAGGTCCCACCAACGTTCCGGACCAGGTTTTGCGGGCCCTCGATCAGCCCGTAGTCGATCATCGGGGCCCGGAGTTCCAGGAGTTGACACTTGGGATCCTGAAGGGAATCAAAAAGGTTTTTAAGTGCGCCGGCCCGGTCGTCATCTTCCCGTCTTCGGGATCCGGGGCTTGGGAGGCTGCTTTAGTAAACACGCTTTCCCCGGGGGACCGCGTGTTGATGGTGGAGACTGGGTGGTTCGCCGTGCTCTGGCGAGATATTGCCCTGAAGATGGGGCTAACGGTGGATTTCATTCCTGGCGATTGGCGCCGTGGAGTGGACGCCGAAGCTGTCGCGGCTAGGCTCGTAGCCGATGAGGATCGGTCAATCAAGGCCGTTGCGGTGGTCCACAACGAGACATCCACCGGTGTCACCAGCGACATCGCAGCGATTCGCAAAGCGATAGATGAGGCGGACCATCCCGCTTTGTTGCTCGTGGACGTGATCTCTTCATTGGGTTCGATTGATTACCGTCACGACGAGTGGGGCGTGGACGTTACCGTAGGGGGATCACAGAAAGGGCTCATGTTGCCCTCAGGTCTGGGTTTTAACGCTTTGGGTGAGAAGGCTATTGCGGTCTCGGAGGAAGCAACTCTGCCCAGGTCCTATTGGGACTGGGGTCCGGTGCTGGAGGCGAACCGCACCGGTTTTTATCCGTATACGCCGGCCACCAACCTGTTGTATGGGCTCGACGTGGCTCTGGGGATGCTCTTCGACGAAGGGCTCGAGAATGTGTTCGCACGCCACACGCGCCTTGCTAAAGCGACCCGCCGTGCCGTGAGCGCCTGGGGCTTAGAGAACCTGTCGGTGAATCCCGATGAGCATTCCGACAGCTTGACAGCCGTGCTGGTACCCGAGGGCCATGACGCCGACGCACTCAGGGACGTCATACTGCAGCGATTCGATATGCCGTTGGGGACCGGTCTGGGCAAGGTGAAAGGTAAGGTGTTCCGTATCGGTCATCTGGGCTGGTTTAACGAGTTGATGCTGGCCGGCACACTCTGCGGCGTAGAAATGGGCCTGATTCACGCGGGCATACCGTTCGAGCCAGGCGGCGTGCAGGCGGCGCTCGACTGGCTGGTCGAACAAGCTGAGTGAGTTCGGGATGGATTCTTCTACTGCGGTTGTAACTAACCCTCTGGTGGCCCTTATCGGCTTCCTGGGCGTGATATTACTTTTGCTTTTTCTCATCGCTAAATGGCGTTGGCACGTCTTTCTCGCTTTGCTCGTGCCGATGCTCGTTTTCGGCGTGATTCCTGGGGTTCAGCGGAACAATTTCATTGAGGCGTTCGAGTCAGGTTTCGGCTCCACACTTGGATCCATCGGCGTGGTGATCGTGCTTGGGTCCATTATCGCTGAGGCGCTACGTCACACGGGCGCGATTCAGACCATCACTCGTACGATGGTGCGGATTGTAGGCTCCCAGCGCATGCCCCTAGCACTCACTTTGACGGGGTTCATCCTGGGGGTCGCGATTTTCTCCGACGTGGCGTTCGTCATCTTGAATCCCCTGGTGCACTCAGCCGCCAAGATGATGGGCACGACTGTTGGTGTCATGTCGATCGGTCTAATGGGTTCGATGCAACTGACCCACGCTATCGTGCCACCCACACCTGGGCCTCTCGCGGCCGCAGCATTGCTCGGCGCCGATATTGGTGCCACCATCATCTACGGTAGCGTGGCATGTCTGGCGGGATCGCTGGCGGGCTGGGTTTGGGGGCAGTACATCGTTGGACCGCGAATCAAGACACTGCCGTCGGATGACTACGCCGGCGAGGATTTTCTAGCGGAGGACCTAGACAAGAAATTGCCGGGTACGCTTGCCTCTTATGCGCCCATCGTAGTGCCAATCTTGTTGATATCGGCGCAGAGTGTTTCCCGTCTTTTTCTCGAAGAGGGCAATATCATCCGGGCGGGTCTCGCCTATGTGGGCTGGCCGGTGATGGCCCTTTGTATCGGAGTCTGGCTCTCCTACAGGAACATCCGGACGCCCGAGCAGAGGAAAGACGCAAAAAACGCTTGGGTGGAGGAAGGGCTGAGGGTTTCTGCCATGATCCTGGTGGTCACGGGGCTCGGCGGATCCCTGAGTGAGATTTTGAGGGAGACCCCAGCTGTGGACTACATCAGCGGGTTTTTCGCTGCTTATGGGCTGCCATCAATTTTGCTGCCGTTCGTCATTGGCATCGTCGGCAACATGATCACCGGTTCCACCACCGTCGGGGTGATCACAGCGGGTTCCCTGGTTGCGCCCATGCTGGGAACCCTGGCTCTGTCACCTGAGGCCGCGATGCTCGCAGGCGCGAGCGGCTCGATCATCATCAAGTACGTGAACTCGAGTTATTTCTGGGTTTGCACGTCGCTTACTCGTATGCCGGTAAACGAAGCTCTTCTCGGGTACGGTGGGGCTTCATTAATATGTGGACTCGTATCATTCTTGGTGGTCTGTGTAATGTGGGCGCTGGGAATCGTCTAAGACAGCTGAGCGTGCCGACCGGTCCAATGAGCGACTCTGTCACTACGCATCTTATAGAATTGCCGGCTACGGTCTATCGTCGGCGATGGGATTCACCTAGGGAGTAAAGCATGCCTGATCAATACAATATTCTGTTCCTGGGAGCCTCTTACGGTTCTCTGTTCGGTGCGAAAGCTGCACTCGCCGGACATTCAGCTCATCTGATTTGTCTTCCTGAAGAAGCGGAGTTGATCAACAGCGAGGGGGCGATCGTGCGCTTACCGGTGCGAGGGCTCGATGGACCCGTTGAGCTGAATACGACGAAGATGCCGGGCACTGTCAGTGCGGGTGCGCCGGAAGATGCGAACCCCTCGGATTACGATCTCGTCGTGCTTGCCATGCAGGAGCCACAATATCGGGTCTCCGTCGTGAAGGATCTGCTGAACCGGGTGGGCACTTCCGGCAAGCCGTGTATGTCCATCATGAACATGCCGCCACTGAGCTTTCTGAGAAGAATCCCCACCGTCGATCCCGACGCGATCCGCGGTTGTTACACTGACCCGTCCGTTTGGGACAACGTGGATCCCTCGCGGATCACGCTCTGTAGCCCGGACCCTCAGGCGTTTCGGCCACCGGAGGAAAAGGTCAACGTGCTCCAGGTTGGTTTGCCCACCAACTTCAAGTCGGCCCGTTTCGAGTCGGACGAGGACACC
>Ga0315338_1004427_pt1 | contig 11104 bp, 10 predicted proteins | sample ASW8metaG_FD_204518 | JGI IMG/M metagenome (GOLD analysis project Ga0315338, IMG submission 204518) | Ammonia-oxidizing marine archaeal communities from Monterey Bay, California, United States - ASW #8 | ecosystem: Environmental > Aquatic > Marine > Coastal | place: USA: California | collected...
CAGTTTCAGGAAGACACGAAATACCGCCACGCCGTGGTTCGCTACGAGAAGCTCCATGGTCGCTTGGCCACTTTGAAAGACGACAATGAGCCAGGACATGATGTCGATAGCTTTCTTCGCAAAGAAGGAAGCTTTCAGAGAAAGCTCGCCCGTCGGATCGAAGTTAAAGGCAAAGGCGTTTCGTGGGATGGTGACGAGATTGTAGAGCTTTCCGACCGACAGTTTAATGATGCACAATCTCGGGAAACTGAAGATGGCATCGTACTCGATGACGACTTTGATTACTGGCTATATGTTGTTGAGGAAATACCAGAAGGTGGATTCAATGTGTTGCCAATACGCAATCCTGCACTTCGTTCGGCGCACTTTGAATTCAGAGCAGGTACCTGGCGACACATGGTGGAACAGCCATCCATGGTGCCTGAAGATGATGATGAAGAACTGTAGCTGCCTCGCGAAGGCATTTGTGAATAGCAAGCACTATAAGACTTCCTAGCCAGGGCATCCGCTGCGAATGCTATGGGTCTTGCAGACAAAGGCGAAGCACGTAACGCTTCTTTTGTTCACTGAGTGTGGGCCAAGCCACAATCAACGAGCAGAGGTCACTGTCGATTGATGCTAGTTCATGCAGGTGCGTGTTTTTTATTTGCTGACAATCAGCCGACATGTCAGCATCCGTGTTCATAAGTTCTTTCTTTGTAACGTCTTTACGACAATTTGATCGCTCATTCGATTCCCGCCGCCTCCACTATTTGTTTCTGTAAGTCGTTTTATAGAAACGACTAACGTCTTTCAGGGACGCGGGTTACAACCCGCGTCCCTTCACTTCATGTCGTTGTATGTTGCGATCTGGCACCGCGAAAAGGCCGATTTCGTCGCGGTTTCCTGCCAATATCCTGCCAAACTGTGGGTAGACTCATGAGAGCATCCGCCTAGTCGATTTCGAGGTGTGTGCAACCTTGTTGAAGAACGACGAGCAAGCAACACTTTTCGGCTACAACGACAAAAAAGACTAGATTTCAGAATTATGTGAGGAGCATTTCGCCAGGCTTTAGCTGTCAAGAGGCGGACTAGTACGAGGTCATTGCGGAATGAGAATTAAGTGGGTCAAGCGACGCCCGATGCTTTCCATTATTGCCACGGCTTGTTTCTATGTGCTTGGTCTACTCTCGTCGTGGGCACAAGAAGCAAACCAGGACTTGACCCATTCGCGCTTGCATACCGATGTGATTGATCTGATAGCAACCTACTGCTTTGACTGCCACGACAAGGAGTCGCAAGAAGGTGGCCTCTATCTGAACGGATTGCTCGAGGAGGATGGCTTTGACGGCACCCGTCTTTTCGAGAAGCTGATCACTGGGGCAATGCCGCCCGACTACGCGGAGCAACCGACCGACGAGGAAAAACGTCGCCTATTGGACTGGTTAGCCAAACGCCAGATTGAAGAGACACCCAACTCCTTTCGGCGGATTAGTCGCCACGAAATCGACTGCTCGGTCAACGACCTAGTAGGGACGAATTTAGAGCTTGCCGAAACGATCCCGGAAGACCGCGGCACCTATGACTTTGACTCGGATCGTAGGGTGATGCTCACCAAGGAGATGCTCACCGCCTACTTCTCGGCAGCGGATGAATTCCTCCAATTCGCCTTTCCCGAGGACGGCTTTCCTCCAGAGCGGATTTGGACGACCAGCAAGATCAAAGACAGTCACCACACCTACAACATCTACGTCCGAGAGTTCGAGCAGGGCTTGCTTTTTTCGTGGACTCGGGCGAACAACGGCAACAGCTATTCATTCTTCTATGACAACTTCGATCCCCCAGCAACAGGGTGGTACGATCTGACCTTTGATGCGGCCAAACTGGGGGATTTCAAGGAAGATGTAAGCCTGGAGGTCTTCGCGGGAAAGTACTACTTTGCCGATGATCGTCCTCAGCCTCAACGCCTGTTGGGAGTCATTTCCCTAGGCAACAAGGAGCTAAAGTCACACACGATTCGTGTCTTGCTCCGCCCTGGCGAAAACGTCTCGGTTCATTGCTTCAGCAAGCATACTTGGCGACAACAAGGAGGCGAACAGGGGGCGTATATTAAACAACTGACTGCCAAAGGGCCGGTCTTCGAGCAGTGGCCGCCAAAGTCATATCAGACGGTCTTCGCCGGACTTTCGTTGGATTTGCTTCCTCGAGAAGCAAAGAAAGTCGCGGATCCCACAACTGCATTGGAGCAAATAGGTGGCAAGATTACCGTCAGCAGTTTCCAGCAAGGAATGGAAAAGGAAAAGATGCTCGACGGTTCGAACAAGACCTTCTGGCATACTCGCTTCGAGCCTACTCTGGCCAAGCCCCCTCACTACGTGATTCTGGAAAACCCTCTGGGAAAGGAAATTTCCGGCCTGTCTTACGCGACTTGGTCGGGAGGCAATGGTAACGGACAAGTCGAGGGATACACCATCTATGTCTCGGATGACGGCAAGAAATGGGGGAAGGCGATCGTCGAGGGAAGACTCGAATCCCGCCTGGCAGCCGAACAACAAATTGTGTTTCCAGCTAAAACCAAAAAGCGATTCATCAAGTTTCTGGTAACCGACGCGATTTCACTCGATGGAAGGTCTCTGGCTTCAGTTGGCAAACTCGATGTCCTGACAGTTTCTCCCGTGACTTCTTCCAGAACAAGGATAACGGTTTCTTCGCTAGACCAAGAAGATCTGAAACGAGTTATCCGACGCTTTGCCGAAAAAGCGTTCTCAACGACTCTGACCGAGGGCGAGCTAAATGCCTATTATCAGGTGAGCCTCAATTCCCTGAGAGAACACGGCGATTTCGTCCAGGCGACCAAGGTTGGCCTGAAAGCTGTTCTCTGCTCCCACCGCTTCCTCTTGGCACCGGGAGTGCATAGGAACGGTTCCTATTCAGCGGCAGCCGATCTCGCCCGATCGCTGTGGCTTTCGGTTCCAGACCAACGACTCCTGGAGCTAGGCAAAGCCGATCGTTTGACAGCCGAGACGATTCCCGCCGAGATCGACCGCATGCTCAGCGACGACCGCGCGCGCCGCATGATCCATTCGTTTTGTGCCCAGTGGCTCAACCTGAGGTCGTTTAACAAGGTTTCACCGTCGCTCAAGCTTTATCCAACCTACGACGACCTCCTGAACCATTATCTCCCGATGGAGACTGAAGCTTACCTGCTTCACTTGATCGAAGAAAACCTACCTGTTAGCTACTTGATCGATTCAGACTTCTCGATTCTGAATCAACGCCTGGCTCAACTCTACGGGGTCGAGGGTGTGATCGGTCAGCGGATGCGGAAGATTTCATTCCAGCCCGACTCACCACGTGGTGGATTGTTGACCATGGGGAGCGTGTTGAAGGTCACAACCGATGGATTTGATACTTCGCCCATATTGCGAGGCGCTTGGATTTCCAAGAATATTGCTGGGAACACGCTCTCTCCTCCCCCCGAAGACGTCAAGGCAATCGAGCGCAGCGCTAGCCACGCAGTCTCGCTTAAGGAGCAGATCGAGGCGCACAAGAACAACGACACCTGCTACGCCTGTCACAAAAGCATCGATCCGTATGGATTCGCCTTGGAGAATTTCGATCCGACTGGTCAATGGAGAACCCAGTATCGGGTCGAGAAGCCTCATCAGGGAACCTTTCAATACCGGCCGCAAGGCTACTATGATCTGTCGGGAGAGGTCGATGCGGCTAGCGAGATTTATGAGACCGAGTTTGAGGGCGTGATCGGACTAAAAAGGATATTACTCGCTAAACACAAGAAGGTCGCCTACAATATCGCAAAGAAACTGTTCGAATATGCCAACGGCTACAGGCCGACCCTGAGTCAGCGACTCGATCTCTATGGAATGATACCGGAAAAAGCGGAAGATTGTCGCATGAAGGATTTGATCACCATGGTGCTGACCTATTCCTTTGCAGGAGACCGAGGATGAGCTGCTTAAGCAGAAGAGACGTCCTGAAATTTGGGGCAGCCTTTCCACTTGCCTTGAGTTCTCTGAGGCTCAGGGCCCAAGATAAGGCCGTGGAACCTCCGCGCCGAATCATCTTCATCTGCAATTCGCTAGGTTTCTATGAACCGTACTTCTTTCCAAAAACACAAGGAGACCTTTCTACGTCCTCCTATCTGAAGGGTCTGAAAACCATGGAGAAGATCTCCGTTTTTCAGAACTTCTTTCATCCCGGCATGACGACCAGTAATCACGACTCGGAAAAATCATTCCTAACGGGAGCTACCAGACCGGAGGCTCTGAACTTTGTAAACAGCATTTCCGTCGATCAAGTCCTCGCCCGACATATGGGCACGGACACCCGATTTCCTTTTCTCAATTTCAGCATCTACGATCGGGGTTGGGGTTGCTCCTGGAACGATCGCGGTTCAGCGATCCCGCCGATGCACGACGAAGAGAAAATTTTCAACATGCTCTTTGGCGAAGAAGACTTGCAAGCGAAACGCCAGCAGCTCGAAAACGATCAGAACGTGCTCGATTGTCTTTACCGCGATCTGGACCACCTACGCGAGACGGGAGCCGAACCCGGCAAACTGGACAGCTACAAGACGGTGATTCGGGAATTGGAAGTACAGCTGAATCACGAAAGCTTTTGGTTAAATGCCAAGAAACCTAAAGTCGAGAAAACCTTGAGTGTGGACAAGGAGTTCGAGTTTTCTACGAAGGTCAGAAACCTGTTCGAACTGGCGAAGCTTGCTTTCCGAACGGATTCGACCCGCGTCATCACCATATCGATGGATTTTATCTACGGCGCGATCAAGGTACCCGGCGCCACCGGTGGTTGGCACACGCTCTCCCACCACGGAGGCAAGCCCGATGTGCTCGCCAAACTCACGCGCATCGAACTCGACATCCTCAGGAATTTCAACCAGTTTCTGTTCGATCTCGACCAGATCAAAGAAGGCAAAGGCACCTTGCTCGACCACACGACCGTAGTCATGGGTAGCAATTTTGGCGATGCCTCGAATCACACTTGCAACAACCTGCCAATGATTGTGGCTGGCGGCAGTTATCGGCACGAGATGCATAGTGTACTGGAGAAACCAACTCCGCTTTGCAATCTATACTTGGAACTGCTGCACAATCACAACATCGACGTCGGCAAGTTCGGCAGCAGTGAAAGGGACACGCAATTGTTGAAGGTATGAGAATCTCCAGGGGCATTTTTCCGTAATGGGACTCAAGAACGAAGCGAGCATGACTCGGTCGTTTGGGATCGGACACACATATTCTGCGCCCAGCACCCCGCCTTTTTCCCGGCTCGCTGAGGTGCTTCGGATGAGCACCCCGAAGTAGTAGTAACCGGAATCTTCCCCAGGAAGGGTGCCTTCATCAGTTTCGATAGTCATCGCAAAGAAGTGTGGCAACATCCCGTATGTGTTTCGGCAGACTGCCCCAACCCTCAATGATGCGACAGAGCATAGGGTCAACAGATGACAAATCGAGCCATGCGGTGCCCTCAGTTTCCTGCCTATTTCCTGCCAACGCGTTTGGTGATTTCGTAACTTGTTTACCCACAACGTGGTTACGACAACGGGCAGACTCATTCGATTCCCGCCGCCTCCACTTTACACCGTCTGAGTCAGGCGGTGTTTTTTTATGTCTATCGACGTCACAAGGTGCCATTGAGACAAGGGTTACGTTCTTGCTATCCGACTGTAGCTTGTCACAATCGGCGTCAGGCGGCGACTTGTCTGGACAAGGAAAGACGCCCGGTTTCCTGACAATATCCTGACAAACTGCAGGTAGACTCTTCAGAGCATCAGCCTGGTCATCGATGCCGATGTGTGTGTACTTCATCGTCATCCGCACATCCGTGTGCCTTGCCAGGGCCATTGCATGGGGTACGCTCACACCACTCTTCAGCAAGCCAGTAATGTGGCTGTGTCGACCAGCAGCATGAAAGTCGGCGATGCCCTCCTCGGTCTCGTAGGGGATACCGGCTCGCTCCAGATCCTTTTTCACCATCAGCCAAGTTCTCCGCTTAGCGAGCTTTGGGAACAGTGGCAGCTTGGGCTTCAGGTCGGCAACCCAGTCCCGAATCATGGGCACGAGTTCAGCATGTATAGGCAAGACATCTTTACGACGATGCTTCGAAGCTCCAGCAGCTACGGTTAGAATTGGCTGTTCGGAGTCCAGATCGAAGCTGGAGGATGTCAGGCTCGCCAGTTCCGAACGTCGAAGTCCCGTCATGTACGACAGAATGTAGATGCGGGCTCATTCTTCGCCTGTGTAACACTGGATGCTCTTATCGCTGTCGAGGGCCGACTGCACCAGTTTAGCGAACTCATCAGCAGTGAGTGCCCGCCGTTGGTGTCGGACGTCGGTGTTGGCATTCAAACGCGGAATGCCAATGATTGGGTTCTCTCTTAGCCGACGGCGGGAAACCAGCCAGTTACAGAAGGCGTCGACAGCCTGTAGATAGTGGTTGTAGGTGCGATGGCCAAAACCTTTCTTCTTACTGAGCATTGTTAGGTAGCCTTCCACTTCGGTGGCATCCAGATCTCCGAGCGTCGTAAAGCCACAGCCCTCGACGACGCGCACGATGCGACCCATGATGAGCTTGACGTGTTTCTGCGTGTTCTTCTTGGCTTCCATGCTAGTGCGGTACGCTCTAAGATGTTCCCTGACATCGGACTTTCTTCGCGCTGCACTCTCTTCCTGTTCCCCGTCAATGAGGCCCATGCGACGCATGTGCTCTTCAGCTTCTAACTTTGTGGCAAGTTGTTGAGTTAGCCCTTTGTCGGTGAATCCCTTTTTCATTCGCTTCTTGCCGTGATAGTCCTTGTATTCGAAATACCAGTGTGCATGTCGCTTGCCTTTGTCTCGACCAAGTTTGAATACTGAAGTCATAGTTTAAGACTTTCTTGACATGCCGGAGTAGTATCAGTAGTAGTCCTTGTTTTACTCTAACATTCTGCAAATTCTGAGTTTGTAAAATGTGCTTTACTAACCTTCGTAGTGAGCTGTCGTTAAGAATTACCATCCTAAACTTACCGAATAATCGGCCTCTACTAGACTTCAGGACCCTCTCTCGCCGCACTAACTCGGTGTTGCATTCAGCTGATAGGCTGGCAGCCTTTATCGATCCATTGTTCCATAATACCTCTACGCCAACGGACACACTTTCCGAACCGAGTAGGTTCTGGCAGCCCCTTGGAGCTTAGCAACCGCCACAAGGTTCGCTTTGATATCTTTAATATCGCCGCTAAATCGTCCGCCGAAATCATTTGAAGGTCGTCAAGTTGGTCGCTACTAGCTGCCATTTATAATCCCTATGCGAGAGGCGCAAAACAAAAGACTGCAGTCTTGGACACAAGGAAGTTGCCCAAAACATAATACAATACAGTTTGTATTGTATTATGTTTTGGGCTATTCTTGGATCGCCTGGTATCTGGAAGAAGATCTTGCCAGCGTTTGAGACCAATCGCTTTAGCGATTTCCGGCCAGTCGTTCAAGTCTGGTGTCCGTTTACCTGTTAAGTACTTACGTACAGTGTCAGGCGTACAACCTATTCTATTTGCCAACTCGGTTGGCGATTTATCACCGGCTAAATGTCGTAGCCGCGTGGCAAACATGCCACGCGGCGATGACGGATCGACAACTGAACCAAGAATCCTTCCCATGTTGTCTCCCTGTCTGAAACTGTCACGAACGCGAATACAACTTACCCTCTGACCTACAGAAACTCCAGGTCTTACAGTCAACCAAACGAAAAGTCCGCCATTCATCGCGGCACGCGCGCTGGCTTAGGTTTAGTTTCCTGAATTGCCCTCCCATTGGGCTTCGGGGGCGATTGCTGATCTGATGGAGGTGCCGCATCTTGGCTAATCGGAGGGGCCGTATCCTGTTCAGGTAAGGAATCCGGCGCATTCGGAACTTCTGGCGGGAGATTAGTATCGGTCATCCTTACTATTTGAAGAATTTGACTTGTTGAGACATGATCCATTGCATTCTCTGGATCTAGCCGTTCTTCTAATCTATCGAGCACCATCGGTAATATTTTGCCTCTTAATCGCTGCTTTGTTGCCGTTCGAAGTTCATTATTCTGATTAGCAAGCTCGCGGATGAATTTTTCTTCCTTCCTCCACCGCCAAAGAGTGGTGCGATCGATCTCAAGGTTGCTTACGATGTCGGCGCACTTCATACCGGTAACAAGCAACTCCACAGCTAGCTGCTGCTGTTGTGTTAGGGACTGTTGCATTTCGTTGCAATTTGTTGCTTTTTTTGCCATTATCATCTTCCAATCTACATTTGGAGACTTATCGGAGGCCTGTCAGATTCTTACGACACGCTAATGGGGGCTGCTATCCAGAAGTACGTGCGAGAGCCTGCATTGCCGGCTTTCGAACGAAGAGGAAGCGGCGCATAAAGAAGCGGCCGTATAGTCTGAGGTTACCTTATTTGCGTACGGAACGTCTGTACTGCATTATGTGAACCTGTTGCTAACCGGCCATATATTGGCAGGGATACGAAGATGAAGTCTAATCTCAGCTTCGTTAAGTCTTGTTGCTCCTAAAGTATACGCTCTTTGGCCCCTCATCGGCAACAAAGAATTCCATGTTGATGACTGAATTTCGAATTAATGTGTAATCCGACAGCCAAAATCACTTGAAGCTCCGGTGACGCCCCATAAAATCCCGTTCCATATAAATTGCTATTATTACTCACCACACACAAGACCGTGAGCTTAGGAAGTAGCCGAGTAAGAGTTCGGGTCAAATAGGATTTGTTAACTAGCTAATCAACCCTGCGTTACAATCCGAAAGTTGTTATTCGATCGCGAACAGCCGCACATTTTCTCGGCGAGAGGCTTAAAATATTTAGATACTCTGGTCTTGGTCGACATGTCGACATTCGAAAAAAGGTCGCCGTTGAATTGCCATGGCAATTTCAAATAGGTAAAATCTTTGACTGTAAAAGTAGTGACGCTTAAGACCAGGATTGATGGGGTTACTCGCCATGAAAAACCGATTATTACTTCTGCTAGTAGTTGTGTCGCTGTCCGATACTACGACTTCGCTTGCGGACAGACCGACCTCGCCCAATATTATTGTCATCATGGCCGACGACCTTGGCTATGGCGATGTGTCGTGCTATGGTGCAACTTTACTCAAAACGCCTAATATCGACAGACTTGCTACCGAAGGTCTGCGATTTACTAGTGGATACTGTTCCGCCTCGACCTGCACTCCAACTCGTTACTCGTTTTTGACGGGCACTTATGCGTTTCGAGGAAAACGTACTGGCATAGCGCCACCCAATGCTCCGGCGATCATCAAGCCGGGAACTGAAACGATTGCTACGCTTCTCCAACGAGCCGGTTATGCCACGGCTGTCATAGGAAAATGGCATTTGGGGTTGGGCGGCGCGGATGGTCCTGACTGGAACGGAGAACTGAACCCAGGGCCATTGGAAATCGGCTTCGATAGCTGCTTTCTACTGCCAACCACCAATGACCGGGTTCCTCAGGTTTATGTTCAGGATCATCACGTTCTGAATCTCGATCCTGCAGATCCGTTGTGGGTGGGGAAGAAGAAGCCGAGTCCCGATCATCCTACCGGACTATCACATCGCGACACGCTCAAAATGGATTGGTCTCACGGTCATAATTCGACCATGCACAACGGCATTAGCCGCATAGGATTCTACACTGGTGGACACTCAGCCCGGTTTCGTGACGAAGATCTTGCTGATAAGTGGATCGAGAAGTCTGTCGAGTTTATTCAAGAGCACCAAGACAAACCCTTCTTCTTGTTCTTTTCGTCGCACGATATTCACGTGCCACGGATGCCGCACGAACGATTTCAAGGAAAGACATCACTTGGTTTTCGCGGTGATTCGATCGTGCAATTAGACTGGTGCGTTGGTGAATTGATGAAGACGCTCGATCGTCTGAAGTTGGCCGATAATACGCTTGTCGTCTTCTGCAGTGATAACGGACCGGTACTTGACGACGGTTACAAAGACGGGGCGATCGAGAATATTGGCAAGCACCGTGCGGCAGGCCCCTATAGCGGCGGCAAGTACAGTGTTTATGAGGGCGGAACACGCACGCCGTTCATCACTCGCTGGAATGGCCACATCAAACCGGGGGTGAGTGACGAATTTGTCTGCACGATTGACTTGGCTGCCAGTCTGGCGGGGCTAGTCGAGCAACCGCTTTCCGACGACTGCTGTTTGGATAGCATGAATGTACTCGGAGCCCTACTTGGAGAAGAAAACTCTAATGGCCGAGATCATCTGGTGCAACAGGACAACGGAAACAGAGGCACCTATGCTCTGCGTGCGGGCAATTGGAAGTTGCATCGATACGACAAAAAGGTAGCACGTAACATCGTTGTCGAAGCACAGCTGGCAAACACCCGGGTGCCGCAATTCCAGCTCTTCAACCTAGATGACGATCCAGGGGAAAAGAAAAACGTGATCGCTAACCACCCTGAAGTCGCAACTCGATTAAAGAAGCAACTCGCTGAAATTATTGAACGAGGGCGTTCTCGTCCTCTCGGTACAAGATAACTGGGTATCGACCACAAATATTTTTTGTTTAGAATTGCCGCCTTACATCTTATAATTCTTGACGAACCTACCTTACTTTGTCCATTCGGAAAATTAGGTAAGCGACACCAGCAATGGCGGCTAAGGACAAGATGTCCGAACTATATAATTCTACGGGAAAGACTCCCGGCATGGTGTACATCAACAATGCCATGAGAACTCCCATGATGGATTCTCCGGCGATCAGACCTGAGGCAAATAAAACGCCCTTACCAGCTTTTGCTCGCTTATTGGCAGCACCAGCAATTAATCCACCGATAAGGATAGGGACATTGAGCGTCAGCGGAAGGTAGATCCCAATCGCCGCTGCCATAATTGGCATTCGGAAATCTGACCCGCGTTTAGCGAGTACCAAGTCGATGGCAATAATCACGACGCCAATAACGGCACCGACAACCACCATATCCCATGGGATTTTGCCTTCCCCAAAAAGACCCTGGGCAATGCTTGCGAAGAGGTTGGCCTGAGGGGCTTTGAGTCCGGTTTCTCCTCCGATGCCATAGGTTTCTTGAAGTATCATT
>Ga0315338_1004428_pt1 | contig 11098 bp, 5 predicted proteins | sample ASW8metaG_FD_204518 | JGI IMG/M metagenome (GOLD analysis project Ga0315338, IMG submission 204518) | Ammonia-oxidizing marine archaeal communities from Monterey Bay, California, United States - ASW #8 | ecosystem: Environmental > Aquatic > Marine > Coastal | place: USA: California | collected...
CGGCGATCCTCATCCTCGACGAGGCGACCTCGTCACTCGACATCCCATCGGAACGACTCGTTCAGCAGGCGCTCCAGACGTTGTTGGCCGACCGGACAGCGCTGATCATCGCCCATCGCCTGAGCACCGTGGAGATCGCCGATCGCGTCTTGATCATCGATGCTGGGCGAGTGATCGAGGACGGGACTCCAGCTGAGCTTGTCGCGGCCGATGGCGAATACGCCGCGCTCCATCAGAGTTGGCGCGACAGCTTGGTCTGAGCGTCATCGAACACTGCGCCAGCAGCTACTGTCCGGTTCGAGGGACGGAGCGGTAGGTAGTGATCACCGAAGTCGAGACATGACGCGCCGCGCCCGACTCATTCGATCACTTCGCAAGCTCCACCCATCCGAGAACCAACTGTTCGCGTTGCTGGCGATCGCCATCGGTCTGGCCGGCGGTCTGGCAGCCGTCGGATTTCACGAACTCATCGAGATCGTGTCCGAGGGTTTTGACGAGATCGGACACGCGCTCGAGGGAACGCTCGGCGACTTCGCGGTGATGGTCCCCGTGGTGCTGGGTGCCCTGCTCGTCGGGCCGCTGGTGTTCAGGTTGGCGAGTGAGGCCAAAGGACACGGCGTTCCTGAGGTCATGGAAGCCGTTCAAGCGAAGGGCGGACGCATCCGGCCCCGCGTTGCGTCGGTGAAGGCCATCGCATCGGCAATCACGATCGGATCCGGTGGCTCAGCCGGCCGAGAGGGCCCGATCGTGCAGATCGGCTCGACACTCGGTTCCCTGATCTCGCGGCCGTTCAAGATGTCCGACCGGCGGAGATCCACCTATGTCGCAGCCGGCGCAGCTGCCGGCGTCGCCGCGATCTTCAACGCTCCTCTGGCAGGAGTGTTCTTCGCGCTCGAAGTCATTCTGCGCTCGTTCACCGCCCGTGGGTTTTCGACAGTGGTGATATCAGCTGTGACGGCGAACGCGGTGTGGCGGGTTCTCGTCAGCGACGACCCTGTGCTCACCGTTGAACCTTTCAAGCTCGAGCATCCGATGGAGCTGGTCCTGTACGGCGTTCTCGGGCTGCTTGCCGCGCTCGTCGCGCTCGGGTTCGTCCGGCTTTTGTACTACGTCGAGGATCGGTTCGAGGCGCTCGAGATTCTTGGCGATCTCAAGCCGGCGCTCGGAGCCTTCGTCGTTGGTGCGATCGGTGTCGCCTCGATCGACGTGCTCGGGTCGGGTATTGAAGGAATCGACAAGGCGCTCGCCGGCAACATCGCGATCATCACGGTTGTGCTGCTGTTGATCGGCAAGGCCGTCGCCACGTCGTTCACCCTCGGGTCCGGCGGATCTGGTGGTGTCTTCTCTCCATCACTGTTCATCGGCGCGTTCCTCGGCTCCGCGTACGGAAGCCTCGTGCACGAACTCTTCCCAGGGGTCGCCGAACAACAGGGCGCGTATGCGGTGGTCGGTATGGCCGCAGTGTTTGCCGCAGCGGCGCAGGCGCCGATGGCGAGCATCTTCATGGTGTTCGAGATGACCAACGACTTCGATCTGATCATGCCGCTGATGACCGCCTGTGCCGTCTCGACCGTCGCCTATTCGGCATTGAAACGCGAGTCGATCTACATGGAGAAGCTGATTCGCAAGCGCGTGAACTTCGACCCTGAACGTGACCAAAACCTCATGGAGACCATCAGTCTCACCCGTGCAGCAGAGGCGAAGTACCTGGCTGTGCTGGCCAGCTCTCATCCGATCGTCGTCGCCGACCAACTCGACTGGAGCTCTGAGGAGTACGTCATCGGCGTGGCCGGCGATCGTTCGCTCTTGTGCGTGGTGTCGCGTGATGCGGTGTACCAAGCCGCCAGAAACGGACGTTCAACCGTCACGGAGATCAAAGCGCTCGCTGATCGATCGATGCCCATCGCGCACCCGAGCGACTCCCTCGAGCAAGGAATGGAGATGCTCGAGGACGCATCGATCGACTTTCTTCCCATCGTCGACTGGAACGAGCGCGTACTCGGGGTCGCCACCCGGTTCGCCATCGTCCGTGCTTATGAAGAGGAGAGTGCGCGCCTCGGAAGCGCATGAGATTTGCGTCGGGTGCACGGAGATGAAACGGTCGCGGGACGAGTCAGCACTGTCGAGGGGGACGTCATGACCGAGACCACGATCTTCACCGCGAAGAAGGTCATCACGATGAATCCGGCCAACCCAGAAGGGCCTGCCGTCGCCGTACGCGACGGCCGTGTTCTGGGCGTCGGAACTGTCGAAGAGCTCGCCAGGTGGGGGGACCACACTGTCGACAACCGATTCGACGACAAGGTGCTCATGCCGGGCTTGGTCGAGGCGCACTGCCATGCGATGTCGGGCATGATCTGGGCGATGCCGTACGTCGGCTATTTCGACCGTATGGCTCCAAATGGCCAGATCATCGCTGGTTGTCGCAGCATCGCTGAGGTCGTCGGTCGCCTGAAGGAGGCAGACGAGGAGATGCGAGCAGACGGCGCGGCCGACGACGAAATCCTCGTCGGTCGAGGCGTCGACCCGCTCTACTTCGAGGGAGAGCGGATGTACGGCCGTCATCTCGATGAGGTGTCGCTGACTCGACCCATCTTCATCGTTCACGCCAGCGGCCACCTGGCGACAGTCAACTCCGCGCTGATGGAACGCGAAGGCATCACCAGAGACTCGACCACGCCAGGGATCGACAAGGACGTCGATGGCGAGCCCAACGGCGAGTTGCAGGAACCTCCGGCAATGCAGTTGGCGACTGAGGCCCAGGCCGTGATGCTTGCCGCCCGCGCCCATCCGGACGCGATCTGGAACTTCGGCAGGGAAGCAGTCAACACCGGTCACACCACGGTGATCGACCTGGCGAGCGGTCCGTTGGATCCCGAAGACAACGAGCTCTGGTCGTCGGTGGTCGAGGACCCTGCGTTTCCGACGAGAATCATGCGAGCCGCTTCGGTGCCCCGCGATCGCCCGTCTGTTCCGGTTGAGCTCGCGGCTGTTGCGGGGGAGATGAAGTCAGAGAGCACCGACAAGTTGCACTACGGCGTCGTGAAGCTCTTCCTCGATGGCTCAATCCAGGGTTTCACCGCAAGGGTCAGCTGGCCGTACTACATCGACCCGCCTGCAGGACACCCCGGAAACGGGATCTGGCTCACGGCTCCCGATCAGATCGCCGACGTGCTCATGGCCTACCACGAGCAAGGTCTCACTGTTCACTGCCACTGCAATGGCGACGAGGCAACAGAGGCCTACATCGATGCCGTGGAGGAAGTGCTCGAACGACACCCGCGATGGGATCACCGTCACACGGTCCAGCACTGTCAGCTGACGAAGTCAGCTCAATACCGGCGCATGCACGCCCTCGGCATGTGCGCCAACATCTTCACGAACCACCTCTGGTATTGGGGCGACCAACACCGCGACTTCACGATGGGTCACGAACGCGCTCGAGGCATGGACGCGTGCGCGACCGCTCTTCGCGAAGGCGTGTCGTTCTCGATTCACAGCGACGCCGGCGTCACCCCTCTCGGCTCGTTGCACGTCGCGTGGTGTGCGGTGAACCGCATGACACCTTCTGGCGACACGCTCGGGGAGTTCGAGAAGATCTCGGTTGCCGACGCGCTCTACGCCATCACACTCGGCGCGGCATTCCAGATCAAGATGGATCACCTTGTCGGATCGATCGAGGCCGGCAAGTACGCCGACTTCGCGGTACTGGCCGAAGATCCGCTGGAGATCGACCCAATGCGCCTCAGAGACATCGAGGTGTGGGGAACCGTGCTCGGAGGCGTTCCTGTCCAAGCTGGCACGACCTGAGTTGAAGCGCTAAGAGGAGAAACGACATGGGAATCTGCGACGGCAAGGTCGTCATCGTTACTGGAGCTGGCCGCGGCGTTGGCCGTGGCCACGCAATCGAGTTCGCGCGACAAGGTGCGAAGGTCGTGGTGAACGATCTCGGCGGTGAGGCCGATGGAACCGGTGCCGACCAGACGCCTGCCCAGCAGGTCGTCGAGGAGATTCGCGGCATGGGCGGCGAGGCGGTCGCCAACGGCGATGACGTCTCGGATTGGGAGGGCGCGCAGCGCCTCGTCAACACCGCGATCGAGTCCTTCGGGGAGCTTCACGTCGTGGTGAACAACGCAGGGATTCTGCGCGACCGGATGCTCACCAACATGACGGAGCACGAGTGGGACTCGGTCATCAAAGTGCACTTGAAGGGCACGTTTGCTCCTGCGCGTTGGGCGTCGGCCTATTGGCGCGAACAGTTCAAGTCGGGAACCCCAGTCGAGGGCGCCGCGATCATCAACACCAGCAGCACGTCGGGCTTGTTCGGCAATCAGGGCCAGACGAACTACGGCGCGGCGAAGGCGGGCATTGGGTCGTTCACCATCATCGCCTCGCAGGAACTTGCCAGATTCGGCGTCACCGTGAACGCCATCTCGCCGGGCGCTCGAACGCGGATGACCGAGAGTCTCGGGTTCAGCCGCAAGCCAGAAGACGCTGCGAAGTTCGACTCAGGCCACGCCGACAACATTGCGCCAACGGTCGTGTGGCTCGGTTCGAACGAACCGGCCGCTCGAGCCGTAACCGGTCGGGTCTTCCTCGTGAATGGCGGCAACATCAACTGCATGGAGGGTTGGGAGGCCGGACCAGGCGTGTCGAAGGACGACCGCTGGGACCCAGCCGAGCTGAGCGACGTCATCCCCGGCCTCATCGAACAGGCCGCCGAGAACGTCATGGTCGCCCGCCAGAAAGAGCGCGCCGCCCGCCGCGCCGCCCAGAACTCCGACTAACGCCCGCCTGCCCCACCGAGCCCCAAACTGGCGCGCTCGCGCACAGTATGTGTGCATTACCGCGCCAGTTCGCGGTCCCACGCCTTGATTAGCCGAATTGGCGCGGCAGCGCACGGCCGACGTGCGCTCCCGTGCCAATCTGCTCTCGATAGCGCGGTAGAGACTCAGGCTGCGCCGAGCTGTTGCGATCTCGTCGTGTGGACCGCCCGAATGTGTTCGAGCAGTTCGTCCGGGTCGTGCGATTGGAGCCACGTCACATAGTCGATGTGCCAACCACGGGCGGCCAGGCGCTGATCGCGGACGTTGTCGGCCTCTTCCTTCGTGGGTCCGAAGTGGAATGTACGGGAGTGGCACTCGATGCCGTACTTGATGTCCGGCCACGCGATGTCGATTCGGACGGAGGAGTCCCCGAGCCACACCTGATGCTGTAGCTCGGGCGTTGGGAGTGAAGGGTCACTCAGGATCCGCTGCGAAACCCGTTCGAAGTAGGAATCAGGGATCGCGCGTCGTCTGATGGGGTCGTCCAGGAGTCGAAGCAGCACGCCCGTACCAGCCGGACCTGGACGGTGCAGTCTCTGGGCGGTAGTCCGTATCCAACGCTCGGAGGTTCCTCTGCGGAGTGCATCGTCGAGGGCCTTTTCGACAACGATTTCGTTGGTGACGGCGCCGAGTTGCGCGAGCGTGACCGCAACGTTTGTTGCTCGGATGCCGTCGACGACGATCAAATCGCCAGGGTCAGGCTCGGTCCAACGATGGACCACAGCCGCCTGCTGGCGCCCGTGTCGTCCGCGTGGGTACGTGACCTCGATCGGCGACGAACGGACTCCATCAAGGGCGAACATCGTCGCGGCTGCACGGTGCGAGGCCGCTCCGTCAGTTCCACTGAGCGTTGCTGCCGCTAGTCGACTGCGCCAGGAACGCGGCGCTGCGGTGAACCTCATGACGCCTGGAGCTACGTCGGCGATGAGTCCCGCGTCGCGTGCTCTGGCGAGCCGGTTTCGGTGGATTCCAAGAGAGGCAGCTTGCGATCGACTGAAGGCGCCGTGCTGAGTAGCTGCGAGCTCGGCAACGGCGCCCATGGCGTCTTTGCTCTGCATGCCACCACCCTTGCAGCCGGGTGTGACACTCGCCCGAGCCCAACGATCTGGCGCGTCACCGCACTGCATTCGTGCGTTGCCGCGCCTGACGGATTCCGCCGAGGAATTGGCGCGTTGGCGCACGGTATTCGTGCGTTGGCGCGCCAGTTGGGCGGTCCGGGAGCGTTGTTAGTCGCGGTCGGCGATGCGGCGGAGTTGGTCGGTGATGCTGCTCACTGCGCCGGCGACTCGGACCATGGGGTCGTCGTCGCCGCCGCCGAGAAGCTGCGTGCGCTGGAACGCGGTGACGATCTCGCTCCACCTGGCCCCGTCGGTCTCGTCGTGTGACCCGCGTAGCGCACCGAGCTTGAGCAGGTTGGCCTCGGCGCCGCTGGTCAGCGTTTGGGCTTCGCCGAGATAGTGGTCGTCGAGGAGCTGATTGAGCTCGTCGTCGTTCATCGCTGGAAGCACCTTCTCTGCGAGCCGATTCATGTTTCGGTAGCTGCCCTGAAGCTGAAACGCCGGCTCGGTTCGGAACGAATCCTCCATCGATGCAGACGCGATGTAGGCCTCGTTCACTTTCATGACCACGTCGCGCACCCGGACGAGCCGTTCCAGGGTGGCAACGATCTCGCTCAGCTCGACAGCTGAGTAACCGTGGCTGAGATCGTCGGCCGAACTCGCACCCGATCGGACCATGTCGAGCAGTTTGTGTACATCGGTCCGTTCCCGCGAGCCAAGAGGAGCGAGGATCGGGTTCGACGTCAGCGAGTTCTCGATGTAGCTCAACGCAAACAGCTCGTCGCGTCCGCCCAGGACATCGCCGAGGTTGTAGGTGTCGGCACGGTTGGCGAGCATGTCGGGGACCGAGAACCGCTCGCCGGACTCGGTGTACGGGTTCCCTGCCATGACGACGGCGAACCGCTTGCCCCGCATGTCGTAGGTGCGAGTCCGGTCGTTCCAGACGCCTTCCATCCTTCGCTGCGCGTCGGTCATGGAAATGAACTTCTGGAGGAATTCAGGGTTCGTGTGCTGAATGTCGTCGATGTACAGCAGCACGTTGTTGCCCATTTCGAGGGCGAAGTTGACCTTGTCGACCTCTTGGGCGGCGGTCGCGTTCGGGGATTCGCCAGGGTCGAGGGATGTGACGCCTGTGCCAAGGGCAGGACCGTTCACCTTGACGAACACCATCCCCAGCCGATTCGCGACGTACTCCATGAGCGTCGTCTTGCCATACCCGGGTGGGCTGATGAGCAACAGGAGTCCGGACTGGCTCGTCTGGCCTCCGCCGGCGGTCCCGATCTGCTTGGCCAGGTTGTCGCCGATGAGTGGAAGGTAGACCTCGTCGATGAGCCTGTTCCTGACGAACCCGCTCATGACGTGCGGTGCGAACTCGCTGAGCCGAAGGTCGTGCCGCTTCGACTCGATCACTTCGTGTCGCCGTCGCTGGTAGGCGACGAATCCCGGCACGTTCTCGGTCCTGAACCTGGCGGCTGCGTCGAGGACATCGTCGAGCCGAGTTTCGATCGTTCCCGAGTCGATCGTCGGGTGCTGTCCGAGCAGCCCCTCGACCCGCACGGTGAGATCGCCGTGTCCTGGCGTTCGCGGTGTGTCGGGGGCGACGATCATGGCTGCGGCTTCTGGAACGTGCGGAACGTCCGCCGGTTGAGCCGACGATGCATACGCGCTGAGCCACGCCGTAGCGATTTCGAGCTTCTCGCTCAGCATCTCGGAGTCAGAGAGTGCCTGCTCGAAGCCGGCTCGTGACAGCAGCGCATCGTGGTGCGCCCAGAGCGCGTCGTGGAGCTCACGGGCCGCTGGGCTGACAACGAACGCAACGGCATCAGCGGTGAGCTCTTCGAACAGATACTCGGCGGCGCGGGCCGGATCACCAAGCGAGACGAGTCCGTGGCTCGTGGCGAAGTTGTCGATGTCGTCGGCAAGGTCGGCGACCTCCTGCTCGATTGCAGGCGAGGTCGGATAGTTCGTGCGAAGCACGCCGAGGTTGTGACAGCGCTGGGCAAGTCGTCGTTGCTCGTCCGTATCGAGCGTGCTCCAGAACAGGACAGACAGCGCCCGGTTGGCCGGACCGATTCGTTGTAATCCGACCTCGGCAGTGCAATCGAGCATGCCGCGTAGCAGCTTCGTCGCATCGTGGTCGTGGACTCCCCTGTCGTATCCCTCGTCGAAGTGCTCGGCCGCAATCTGTTGCACGTGTGCCAGTAGCTGCTCGTCGGTGCCGATGTCGCCGACACCGTCGGGGTCATCGGTGAGTAGCCGCGTGGCGAGGTACGTCGCTCGGTACATCCATGGCGACTCCGAGGAGAGCACCTGATCCCAATAGGCGCTGGCTTCGAGGATGCCGGGGTCGTTGACTGCCTCTCGGTAGTCGGTGCCGGTCAGTACGAGTTGCATCTCGTTGTCGGCGACGGCCGTGGTGAGTTCGAGGGGCTGGGTGTCGACGCTGAAGCGGTGTCGACCGAGACGAATGATCTCGCCACCGTCCTCGAAGATGTCTGCTCTGTCTCTGAGCGATCGCGTCGCTTCGTCGTGGCCGCGGTCGAGGATGCTCAGCATCTCGTCGGCCCGGACGGGTTCTTCGATGTCGCGGAGCTCGTCCGCGATCGACTTGACCTTTGCGACCATCGGGTCGCTGGCGAAGTAGGCGTTGATGTCTGCGATCTCGTCGAAGCTCTCGAGCCGACGCTGGATCGACTGAAGAATCCGTTCGGCCGCTTCGACGAGTCGAACCGCCGATTGCTGGCGCTCGTCGAGCAGCTGTTGTTTGCGCGTCGCGAAGCTCTCGTAGACGTCTTCGCGTTTCGTGGCGATCTGCGTGAGGTACTCGTCGAAGGCGCCGAACGTTCCCTCGAGGTTCTCGAGTTGCACCATCAGACTGCCGAGAGCTGCGTCGCACGCCTCAGGTGTCGTCGCCCGACTGATGTCGGATGCAACCGACTGGGAAAACAGGGAGAACTCCACGCCGAATGCAGCTGTGCTCTCGGCCCGCCGTAGCTCGAGCCGGCGGCCATCGCCGATGGCTCTTGCCCGGTTGAGCGCACCGAGCGTCTCGCTGACCTGCTCGAGTATCGCGGTTCGGATGGTCGCATCATCGATGTCCAGTCCGCCGATGACTTCTGTGAGCAGGTCGAGGCCGGACCCGATCTCGTCCATCTCGTCGATGATCGGCTCGAGCAGCGCGACCGAGGTCGCATCGCCGGTCGAGGCGATGACCCCGTCGATGTTGGAGTGGAACCCGGCGAACGCGCCGTCGCCAGACAGAAACTCGACCGCCCGAGCCGACATGCGGTCGAACATCGCGAGCACGTCGCTCTCGAGGACATCGATGCGATCGCGATCGACGTAGCGAACCGAGCGGTGTGTGATGAGTTCGCCCTGTTCGCGTCTCAGCCGACCGAGAAGCTCGACGAAGGCTGTCGACGTGTCGGGTTCGTTGGTGCGGATCTCGTCGGCGAGGGCAGCGATTCGAGCTTCGGCCGCGCCGAGCAGCTCGGCTGCTGTTGCCTGAAGCTGCTGCACCTTCTCGAACTCGTCGATGATCAGCTCGGCTGTCGATTTGATTTGCCGGAGGTCGGCTGCGAGATCGCCGATGTCGTCCTCGGCGAGCCAGTGGTGCGCATCGATCACGGCACTCGACCGACGAGCCAGGTCTTCATAAACCACGGCTGCCGGTTCGGTGTCAGCGACCAATCTCTCGATCGCCAGCGCCTCTGACACTCCGCGGACGAGTTCCGCGTTGCCGACCCGATCGAGCAGGCCGTCGCCGATTGGTTGGCGAGCGTGGTACTCGTCGGTGACGAACGGCGTCGCCCAGATCTGCATCGGATGAACGCGGGTGGGCTCGTCCTGCTCTCGGAACACGACCATCGTGCCGTCTTCGAACAACCCGTAGCCGTGGCACTGAATCGGGGCTGCGATCTCGCGGCGAATCAGGTTGTAGGCCATCAAGATCGATCGGCCGGCGGCACGTTCGTGAAACACGTACATGACGTCTTCGCCGTTGGGTGACCGAACCGCGGTTTTGAACTCCATCCCGTCGAAGGGAACATCGAACGACCGTGTTTCGCCGGTGCGAAGCTCGATGCCGCCTGGGTGGATGATGCCGTGATCGTCAGGCAGCTGTTGGCAAGAGCGTCCAACAGCGTCTTCGCGTTTGGCAGAACGAGCGAAAGTGTTGACGACGTAGAAGCGCGGCTCTTGCTCTCGGTACGGCTGCGCACGAAGCAAGACGATGTCGCCGAGCTGAGCGAACCAGATCTCGCAATCGGCCAGCGCCTGATCGGGTTCGACGACCGGCTCCGACAGCACCGTCTCGCCGGTCGGCGTGTTGTCCTCGAGCCGGATGTCAAGGGTCCCGTTGAGCGGGTCGACGAAGACCTTGTCGAGTACCGAGACGTAGGGTCTTCGTCCCGTCACGTGAGCATCGCGTCCGACCGGCTGCCATTCGAAGTCGAACTGCGGGGGGAACACGTGGTCGCGTTCGCCGCGGTTGTCCATATATGAGACAGAGCCGTCCGGCTCGACGCCCCACCGAAAGACCCGTATGTCGGTGAGAGCATCGCCGGTCTGGAAGATCGCCAGCAGTCGACCTTCGGTTCTTCGGATCTGCAGGAGCTTCGCGGCCTTGTAGTACGTGTACAGCTCGCGGAAGTCGCGGTCGAAGGCCGGGTCGCTGAGCCAGTCGGCGCTTGCGTCGGCAGGTGCGAGGGCGAGGCCCTCCGACCGATCGAAATGGTGCAGGTTGAACACATCGGCGACGTCGGTGTCGGAGCGAAGCCCGATGAACACGTTGTACCCGAACAGCAGGTGGTCGCCGATACCGACGATGTCCCGCGGAACGCAGTTGTTCTCCGTCCTGATGCGTTCACTTCCGGCAATCTCAAAACGTGACTGTCCAAATGCGTCGAGGCGCAGAGCATTGAGTTCGTCCGCTTTGGTTCGCAGACTCGACGCGTAGCCGATCAGGCGGTCCCGAAGAAGCTCGTAGGTTCCGCGGGTTGCGTCGTCGCTGATACTGGCGTCCCCAGAAATCGAAGCATCGCCAGGTGAGGACGTGTCGGGTGCGGCATCGTCGGTGTTGGTCACCGACTTCTACCTCAAGATGTCGCGGATCGGGAGGTCGCCGAGACCTTCCTCGCTCGCGACCTCGATGAGCCGTTGCAGCTTGTCCTTCGACCCGGAGCCTGCGCCTGCCATCAGGTTGCCCAGGAATGC
>Ga0315338_1004429_pt1 | contig 11097 bp, 12 predicted proteins | sample ASW8metaG_FD_204518 | JGI IMG/M metagenome (GOLD analysis project Ga0315338, IMG submission 204518) | Ammonia-oxidizing marine archaeal communities from Monterey Bay, California, United States - ASW #8 | ecosystem: Environmental > Aquatic > Marine > Coastal | place: USA: California | collected...
CGAGATATTTTTAAATTAGGAAAGGGAAAAAAATGGGTATTTAGTCAATCTTCATTATTTTTAGATTTTCTTGCGGGTAATCAAAATTATAAATGCACTCCTTGGGGAAATCCTACTAGAAATATTTTTGGTTGGCAAAAACCTTGTTATCTTCTTGGTGAAGGTTATGTAAAAACTTTTGATGAGTTAATCAATGATACTGAATGGGAAAAATATGGTACTGGCAATTATGAAAAATGTGCTAACTGTATGGTGCATTGTGGGTATGAGCCAACAGCAGCAGAAGATTCTATTAAAAATCCATTAAAAACTCTTAAAGTTGCTTTAAGGGGCCCAAAAACTGATGGTGATATGATCCCTGATATACCGCTTAACAATCAAAGATCAGCAGAATATATTTTTGAAAAACAAGTCAAAGAGTCTTTAGTGAAAATCAGAGAAGAAAAAAATCAAGAAGAAGTAGCAATTAAATAGAATAAAAAAACAATTCTTGTTAGGTACATTTTTCAAAAAAAATAAAATTAAAGAAGAAGGCCTCCTAGGAGACCTTTTTTCAAAAAAATAAAATTATTTAACTTCTTTTCCAGTTACTTTACTGATTTTAAGATTTTCAATATCACCATCTTTTGTAAGATAAGTTATACTGTAAACTTTTTCTTTAACATTAAATTTAGTACTCTTTAAAGTAGCAAAATTTTTTTTACTTTTAGCATTTTGTAACGCTTGAGTAATAGATGTAGTCGAAATTCTAGCTTCTGCCGCATATACAGTTGAATTAACAAAAAGTGCAATTACAGCTAGTAAAATATAAGTAATTTTTTTCATATAAATATCCTTAAAAAAATTATTAATAAATATTGGTAGATGAACAAATAAGGCATTTAAGTAAATTAATGAAATTTATTATTGATATAAACAATATCAATTTTATGAATAACTACTATTTTGTAATCTTTCTTTTAAACAATCCTTGCATAGACATTTTTCATTTTGCGTATTTATATTAAATTCTTTTATTTTGTAATTTAATTGTTTGCACCAGCAATTACCATTAGGTTCGCAATTAATTATTTTTCCACAACTACATTTGATTCTCATTAAATTATTATAAACCTAGAATTCTGTTAGTTTTATTTCCTTCTTTTAAATTTCTATATCTTGAAAGAGCCCAATTGGTGAAGTATTTAGCATAGCCATGATAAGTAATATAAAAAACTTTAGGAAATCCCACAGCATTAAAATGATTATCAACCCACAATTTTTTTTTATCAAAATTTTTTTTTAGAAATTTAATCCCTTTTTCTATAGACGGATCATTAATTTTTTCTGTAATAAACAAGCTTAAAATTGCCCAAGACGTTTGACTCGGCATACTTTTTATAGATGGCATATTTTTTTTTTCTCTCCAATATGTTGCACAGTTCTCTCCCCAGCCGCCATCTTTATTTTGTTTATTTTTTATCCAAGCTATAGATTTTTTTATATAATTTGCATTCATATTTTCTCCAGCCGCATTTAATGCATGTAAAACTGACCAAGTTCCATAAATATAATTAGCACCCCATCTTCCAAACCACGAACCATCTTCTTCTTGTTCATTTTTTAGAAACTTAATTCCCTTTTGAATTTCATTTTTGTAATTTTTTTTGTTAATTTGACTTAGCATAGAAACGCAACGGGCAGACACATCTGCTGTTGGTGGGTCTAAGAGTGCACCATGGTCAGCAAATGGAATATTATTTAAGTAATGATCAGTATTATCTTTATCAAATGAACCCCAGCCACCATTTTTTGATTGCATTCCAGCAATCCAATTACATGCTCTTTCCAATCTTTTTTTATTTTGATATCCTGCTCTATCTAAAAACATTCCAACCACTGCTGTATCATCAACATCAGGATAAAAATCATTTTCATATTGAAAAGACCATCCTCCTGGTAAAAGATTCTTATTGTTAACAATCCAATCTCCTTTCATTTCTAAAATTTGTTTTTTTTCTAACCATTTGCATGCTTTTTGGATTGCATTATCATTTAATGTAAGTCCAGATTCTAAAAGTGATAAACCATTTAAACTAGTATCCCATACGGGCGAAAAACACGGCTGACAATAACTAAAATCTTTTTTATGTGTAATTAGATTTTTGACACTATTTAATGAAATATTATATTCTTTTTTAAGGCCTAGCAAATTGAGTGCAATAGTACAATTTGTCATTGCAGGGAAAATAGCGCCGAGACCATGAATTCCGTTTAGACGATTAAGTATAAAGTTTTTAGCTTTATTAACAGATTTCTTTTTAAATTTTTTTGGAAAAAAAGACTCTGTAATTTTTAAAATTTTATCAATTAAACTAAATAAATAAAAATAAAAAAATGATTCTTTTCCATAATTTACATTTAATTTTTTATTATTTGTTAATAATTCTTTTATATTTATTTTTTTTAGATTTTTTGCTTTTGGTTTTTTATCTAAAATTATTAATAGTGGCACAACAACAGTCCTTGACCAGTACGAGATTTTATTAATATGAAAAGGAAACCAGAACGGTAAAGACATAATTTCTACTGGCATAGAAGGTATTTCTTTCCATGAAATTTGTTCAAATAAAGCAAGGCTGATTTTTGTAAAAACATTACAATTTTCTATCCCACCTAGATTTAATATTTTTTTTTTAGCTTTTATCATGAATTTAGATGACACTTTTTCTCCAGCAAGTTTCAAAGCATAGTATGCTTTTACACTAGTGCTAATATTTGATTCTCCTTCCCAAAATAGCGGCCAACCTCCATCGGGATTTTGTTCTTTTTTGATATATGCAGAAAGTTTTTTTTCTAGCCTTTCTTCCTTAATACCTAAAAAATGATTCATTAATATGTATTCTGATGGTATTGTTGTGTCTGCCTCTAGTTCATATACCCAATGACCATCTTTTTTTTGGTCATCTAATAATTTTTTTTTGCAATGTTCTATAATATTTTTTAGTTTCATTTAAATTTTATTGATGTAATTAGCTACATTGTATCCTGAGGTAATAGCGCCTTCAATTGTAGCTGGTAAACCAGTGTCGATCCAATCACCAGCTAGGAGTATATTTTTATATTTTGTATGCATCTTTGGTTTTCTAAAAATTTCTTGAGGACTTTGAACAAAAGTTGCCATTTTTTCTCTAATAATTTTATATTTTGGTTTTTTAATAGCGTTTAAATTGAACGTTTTTTTTACATCCTCCCAAACAATTCTTGCTATTTTTTCATCACTAAGGTTATTTAGATAATTTGCTGCACTAATTGTAATCGATAAAATATTTCTTTTTTTAAAGATCCAATCAACCGTTCCACCAATTACTCCAATAAAAAAAGAGTTCTCAGGAAATTTAATTTTTTTATATTTTTCATTTAATTTAAAATGAATATTTAAAATACAGTTAGTTTTCTTTGGAACTTTTAAACTTGGTATAATTTTTGAGGCAACATTAGGTGTTACTGCCAAAATAATTATTTCATCACTATCAATTTTTATTTTATTTTTATTAAAAATCATTTCTTTAGCAAAATCATTTTTAAAAACAATTTTCTTAAGTCTTGTATTACATTTTATTTTACCACCTTGATCTAAAATTTTTTGTACTGCTGGTTTAATTAAACTATCATTTAAAGATTTTTTTACTAAAAAAGGTCTTAGAGGGTTATTACTAAAAAATAAAGTTTTAATAATAACTTTCCACAATAATTTTGCAGATGCCTCTTTAGGATCTGTATTGAGAATTGCAATTGTAAAAGGTTTCCAAAATCTTTCATAAATTATATTATTCTTCCCCACCAAGTCATATACAGTTTCATTTTTTTTTGCAAAAAAAAGTTTTAAACTTTTTATAAAGTCTAAAGCTGATATATTTTTTGGTCTAAAGGAACTAAAAAAAATCCACCATGGTAAAATATAAGAATATGGCCTAATACTCCAAGCCTCTTTTTTTTTTATATCAACAAAAGGATAAAAAGTTTTATTATTACTTATTAATTTTGTATGAGCATTTATATTTTTAAGATAACTAAATGTATTTTTATATGCTTTTATAATCAAATGATTGCCATTATCTAAAAGACAATTAAAATGCTTTTCATTATAAGATCTGCACCTGCCACCAAATAAAGAAGAGGCTTCATAAAGTATAATTTTTTTATTTTTTTCTTTTAATAAATTAATTGCACAAGAAAGTCCCGCTAGACCTGCGCCAATTATATGGATAGATTTTTTCAATTAACAAATTATTCCTTTAATAAAAAAATAAAGTTTTTCTATTTTTGTTAAATTAACTCTTTCCTCTAAACATTCCCAACCTTTTCTTTTTAACTTTTTTAAAAGTAATTTATATGTATCCATCATTAAAATTGCTGATTTCAATTTTTTTTTTGAACAGTATTTTAAGTGTAATTCTGCAGATTTAAAATTATAATCAGCATATCCAGACAGTTTTCTACAGGCGTTAGGAAATTTTTTATCCTTTAATATGGAGATTATTTTATTTTTTTTAATTCCAGCATAATTTAAAACTTCAATAGGAATATACATTCTTCCCATATTTGCATCTTGCTTTATATCTCTTAAAATATTTGTTACCTGTAGAGCATTTGCCAAATGAAGACCAAAAATTTTTGATTTTATATTATAATCACCAAAAATTTTCAAGCTTATCATACCAACAGCCCCTGCAACTCTGTAGCAATATAATTTAAAAATTTTGTTATTTGGACAAATCATTATATTGTTAATATCCATTTCCACACCTTTAATTATGTCCAAAAAATATTTTTTATCTAATTGGTATTTATCTATGTAATGTTTTAAAGTTTTTCTAAAATTATTATTTAAATTATTTTTATATATTTCATTAATTTCTTTTTTTAATTCATTTATTTTATTTTTCTTTTCTTTCTTTAATTTATTACCATCAGCAATTGAGTCTACTTTTTTACAAAATGCATAAATTGAAAACATTGCTTCCCTTCTTTCTTTATCAAGAATTCTCATTCCCCAATAAAATGATGATTTCGGGTACTTAGTTATATTTTGTATTTTTTCTGGCAATTAATTTAATTACATTAAAGGTATAACCCTTTTGCAAAACAGTAAATATAGTCGAGTTTTTTTAACATTACTTTTTCTTTTAAAGGATCTTTATTTTTTAATAATTGTAATAATTTTTTTGCAATTTCTAATATGAATGAAGTTTCTAATGACAAATACTTATGTTTCATATTTTTTTTATTTTTGTCCGCTTCAATAATTAATTTTTCTGTATTTTTTAAAATTTCATTGAACACCAACCTTAAGTTTTTTTCAGTAATATTTTTTCTTAATTGAGATAGTTTTACATTATATTTTTTTAAAAATTGCATAGGCAAATAAACGCGATCTAAATTTTCATAATCTTCTTTGCAATCCTGTAGATGATTTAAAATTTGAAGAGCTACACACAAAGGGTCTGAATATTTGTATGCTTTTTGTTTTTCTTTATGTAAATCTATCACAAATCTACCAACAGGAACTGCTGAATATTTGCAATAATTAATTAATTCTGACCAATTTTTATACCTTTTTTTTGTCGCATCTTGTTTAAAAGCTTTTAATAAATTTAGAGCATGATTTATTTTAATTTTATTTTTTATACATATTTTTCTTAAATCTTTAGCTTTAGAATTTTTTATTTTATTATTTTCAATAGCTTTTCTAAATAAATTTAATCTTTTTATTTTTTCCTTCGATGATAAATTTGGGCTATCAGCAATGTCATCTGCTGCTCTTGCAAATTTATAAAAAATTAGTATTTTAGGCCTAATTTTTTTTGATAGTAACCATGAACCTACAGGAAAGTTTTCTTGTTTATGATTTTTAGTTATTGTTGTTTCGATTGATTCCATATATATAAAGTTTCATTACTTTAAAATATATGAATTATATAATAATATATTCTTTTTTTATAATTTTATAATGTTTAAAAAAATTTTAAAAATTTCTATTTTTTTAATTTTATTCCTTGCTAGCTCATGTGGGCTAAAAAAATCATGGGAAGAAAGCGGGGTATACACTATAGACAAATCATTACCTTCAACTTATATTTGGAAAAAAGGAAAGCAATATATAGCAATTGTTTCAACAATACCTGTTGAAGGGAGAAATAAAAAAAATACAATTCACCCTATTAATATTTCTCAAGATACAATTTCTAGTTCATTTAGTAAAATTAATTACACAATTTTAGATAAAAAGAAAAGACAACAAAGTAAACCGCGCCCAGTTTTTTCAGATGGAAATATAGAATTATTAAGTAAAAAAATTCCAGAAGCTTTAAAAAAAGCAAATAAAAATCAAGATGTACTATTTGAGGTTTTTCAACTTAGAAAGAAATTTTGGATTCTTCCTACAACTGTTGATACTACAGCTGGATATTTATTTATAGAACCTGGAAAAATTAATGTTATTTTTGAAAAAATAAATGAAGATTATCAAGGTTATGATTACGATGAACAAAGAAAAGTTATTGGAGATAGTTCACAAGGAATATATGGTGGAAAAAGAAAAATAGCAAAAGGATGGATTGTTTTAACATCTAAGTCTTGGAAATAGTTTTAAAAAATATATTAATGAAAAAAATTCTTTTTTTACTTTTAATTTTTTTTTTAGTTTTACCTTATTTAACAAAAGCCGATTCATCAAAAATATATAACAAAGGTTATTCTAACCCTTTAAACGTTCTTAATTCATTCTTATGGAATGAAAAAAAGGGGGGTAAGATAGGTTTAACTTCAAAAATAAATATTAAAAATAGAGAATTAGAGGCCACTATACATCCTGTAACATTAGATTCATCTAAAATTAAAATAGCTTTAAGCAAAATAAGATATATAGATGAGGAAAAACAATTTTCTGATTTTATTTTTAGTGAAGAAAATTTAGAAGTACTATCAAAGTATACATCTAAAGGACTTTTGTTAGCTAACAAAAATCAAGATATAATTTTTCAGTTTATAAATAAAAAAAAAAAAAAATAGAAAATATAACTCAAGGAATAATTTTTGCACAAAAAAAATCTTTAAATTTGGTTTTATTTCAAATACATGGATGTGGTTTTGAAAAAATAGATAATAAAAAAAATTTTGATAAAAAAAAAAAAGAATTTTATAAAAATCAGCCTAATTTTTCTTTTATTAAAACTAAAGAAAGATGTGCTGAAGGAAAAAAAAAAATTTCTGTAACAACAACAAAGGGTATTTATAAGAGAAGTACTAACCAAAATTATTCATGGATTATTTTTACTTCACCTTCTTGGGAAACTAATACAATTAATTAATATCTAATGATATAAATTAATATAATTGTTCACTTTTAATATATTTGTAATATAGTCAAAAATGATAAACAATTGATTAAATTGAAAACAATATTAGAGTGTTTTTCTGTTTGTTTTGGCATATTAATTGCTTGTATGTATAGTGAAAGGATATTTTAATATTATGAAAAAATTTGCAGTTTTATTATCATCAGCTTTAATTGCTGGCAATGTTTCATATGCTGCTGAGCCAGATCTTTCTAGAGAAGCGCTAGAAAAAGCTACTGGAATTAGTCTTGGCTATAACACAAGTTGGTCTTCTCATTATGTATGGAGAGGAGAAAGTCAAAGTTCTAAAGATATGTCTCCAGCAATTGGTGCTGATCTAGGTCATTCAAGCGGTTTTTATACAGGAGTTTGGACTGGTGCAATTACAAACTCTACGATTCCATCAGAGTTTGACTGGTATTTTGGATATGCAACTGACTTTGGGCCAATAAGTATTGATATAGGTGATTTATACTATTTCTATCCTGGAGAAACTGATGAGACTCAATTTAATGAATATTATTTGAGTTTAGGTACTGAAATTCCACTTGGAATGGTAGCTGAAGATTTTGCAATTTCACCATATGTTTATTTAGCATATGCTCCTAAATGGTTTGGTCCTAATACACCAGACGCATTTTATACAGAACTAGGTGTTGAAGGAACAATTCCTGGTACGGGCATTTCTTTATCATATACATATGGAAATATTGATATTGATGATTTAGATGGTGACGGAGAAAAAGCTAACGATGTTGATAGTTGGGACTATTACTATATATCAGTTGGTTTTGGAGAGGTCCTTGGATTAGATACTTCTGTTACATATCATAATGCACCTGGTTATAAAGGCGATTCCGGACAAGATGGTTTCTTTATATCACTTGGACACGAATGGTAAGCTTTTGAAAATCCAAATTGATACAGTATAAAGAATTAAAGCCCCAGATTGATGAATTAGAGCTATAGGCGTTTCTACATAAGATATCAATGTAGCTATTCCAAGACTAACTTGTATTAATACAACCAATAAAAGAATATTAACCTTTCTTTTAACACTTAAAGGCAGATTCTTTATTCTTGCATAAAACCAAATTAACAGTATTAAAGTAAAAGTTATTATCCCTAAAATACGGTGTTCAAATTGTACAGTAATTGGGTTTTCAAAAAAATTTATAAATTTAGGATTCAGTTCCCAAATATCCAAAGGCATAAATACATCTCCCATTAAAGGAAAGGTATTATAGACTAGGCCAGCGTCCAGACCCGCAGTCATTCCCCCTGAAAAAATTGTAATTAAAATTAAACATATTAAAAATAAGTTAATAAGATGAAAACTTTTATTTTTTGTAATTATTTTTTTTTTATTTTTTTTTAAATCATAGATAGAAAATGTGAGAAAGAGCAGATAACCATAAATAATAAAAGCCATTGTCAGATGCATTGATAGTCTGTAATGATTGACATCAGGTATTTCAATTAGGCCACTTTTAACCATATGCCAACCAAATAAACCTTGTAGTAAAATTAACAATAAAATTATTAAAAAATGTTTTTTAAGTTTTTTAGGTATATATTTTTTTTTTAAGAAAATTATCAAAGGAATTAAAAAAATTAAGAAAATTAATCTACCCCACATTCTATGAATGTATTCCATCCAAAAAATAAATTTAAAATCATCTAAGCTTATATTTTTGTTAATTAATTTATATTCTGGGAACTGCTTATATTTTTCAAATAACTCTATCCATTCACTATTGAGTAAAGGAGGAAATATACCTGAAAATATATTCCATTCTACTATCGATAATCCTGAATCAGTTAGCCTAGTTAAACCACCGATAAAAACCATAGTAAATACAAAGATGCAACATATTATAAGCCACCACTGTATATATTTTATTTTTATATCCTGATTATTTATATTATACATAAAGAAAATGTAATTAATTTATAACAACATAAAAAAAATGTAAATAAGTAGTTGACAATTAATTTAATTAACTATAATACATTCTTGATAATAAAAGAATATAATATGTTAAAAAAAACAGGTCCAAAAAAAGAAACAATAGTACTTCATGCAGGTCATAGAAAAGATGATACAACAAATGCAGTAGCTGTCCCTATTTATCAAACTACATCTTACCAATTTAATGATACCGAACATGCCGCAAATTTATTTGCTTTAAAAGAATTTGGAAATATTTATTCAAGAATAATGAATCCAACATGTGCAGTTTTAGAAGAAAGACTTGCCAAACTAGAAGGAGGAGCTGCTTCACTTGCTGTTTCTTCAGGCCAAGCTGCTTCAATGATGGCAATACAAAATATTGCTCATGCTGGTGATAATGTACTTAGTTCAACTGATTTATATGGCGGTACTTGGAATTTATTTAATAATGCCCTTTCAACAATGGGTATTGAAGTAAGATTTATAGATCCAGATGATCCAGAAAAATTTAAAGATGCAATAGATAATAAAACAAGAGCAATATATGCAGAAACTCTTCCCAACCCTAAATTACAAGTTTTTCCAATAAAAGAAGTTGCTGATATAGGAAGAGAACATGGTCTCCCATTGATTATGGACCATACAGCAGCATATACTCTTTGTAAACCATTTGAGCATGGTGCTGCAATTGAAGCATCTTCGTGTACAAAATATATAGGTGGCCATGGTAACTCAATAGGAGGAATAATTATAGACGGCGGCAATTTTGACTGGGAAAAATATGCTGACAGATTTCCAATGCTAAATGAACCAGATCCAAATTATCATGGTGCAGTATGGACACAAGCTGTTAAACCAATGGGGCCAATTGCATATATTATTAAAGCACGTGTAACCTTATTAAGAGATTGCGGGCAATGCATGAGCCCTTTTAATGCCTATAATTTTATTCAAGGTTTAGAAACTTTACCATTAAGAATGCAAAGACACTCAGAAAACGCATTTGCAGTTGCAAAATATTTAGAAAAACATCCAAAAATTTCCAAAGTTATTTACCCAGGATTAATGTCAGGAAAATTCAAAGAACGAGCTGATAAATATTTAGAAGGCGGATACGGTGGATTATGTGGATTTGAATTAAAAGATGGATTAAAGGCAGGTAAAAAGTTTATCAATAACTTAAAATTATTTTATCATTTAGCAAATATTGGAGATGCAAGAAGTTTAGCAATTCATCCAGCTAGCACAACTCATTCGCAACTAACTCCTGATGAACAACTTGCTACTGGTGTTACCGAAGGATATATAAGATTGTCAGTAGGAATTGAACATATTGATGATATTTTTGAAGATCTTGAACAAGCTTTGAAAAAAAGTTAAATATCTGTAATAATTTAAATTAATAAAATTATGAAAGGTCCTAGTGTTGTTATTATAGGTTCAGGTCCAGGTGGTTTTTATACAGCTGAATCTATTTCAAAAAAATTAAATTCAGATATTGATATTATAGATCGTTTACCAACGCCATTTGGATTAATTAGAGGTGGCGTTGCTCCAGATCATCAAACAACTAAAAAAATATCATTAGCTTATACAAAAACAGCAAAAAAAGATCAAATTCAATTTTTTGGGAATATTGAAATTGGAAAAGATATCTCATTAGATGAATTAAGAAAAATATATGATGTTGTAATTTTAGCAACTGGTTCAGAATTAGATAATAAATTAGAAATTGATGGAGCAAATTTAAAAGGTATTTACGGA
>Ga0315338_1004430_pt1 | contig 11096 bp, 8 predicted proteins | sample ASW8metaG_FD_204518 | JGI IMG/M metagenome (GOLD analysis project Ga0315338, IMG submission 204518) | Ammonia-oxidizing marine archaeal communities from Monterey Bay, California, United States - ASW #8 | ecosystem: Environmental > Aquatic > Marine > Coastal | place: USA: California | collected...
CCTCGACGAGGAAACACTTTTTAACTTTGTGCAAAAAACTGTTGGAAAAGATATTGAAGTCACTCGCGATACTTTTTCGTTTTATAGATTCACCAAAAGTAATTGCGTAGATCCATTTTTAATGGAATCTGAAATAATCGAGCCATTATTTAAAACACTTCCCAAAAATTATCTAAGCTCGTTTGGAAATAATTACCTGAACTGGATGGATATAAGAGATAAATTTCTTGATGATCCTTTGGTTACAATTGTAAATCACAGTCAGCGACATATGAATATGACGTGTTTAACGAGACGAGCGATTGCTTCTGACATTAACGTCTCCTACGAAGTGTTTGATAGGGAACTGGGAATATGTCCTAAGCATTACGCAGTTCCATTTGGTGAAGTCACACAAAATCTTATGTACGATCTTAATGAGTATCTAAGACCCCATCAATGCCAAAGCGTGCTATGGGTTCACGGTGGACTTAATTTACTTCGTCGTCCGTTAAAGAATCAGATCTTGCATTTGTCTAGGATACACGCCTCGGATATGTTTTGGAGGTTTTGTTATGAGTTGTTGAAAAGCATGAAAAACACTCATTGCAGCATTCACGATTTTGTCCCATTGGGTTCGATTTCAAAATCTCACGAAAAAAAATCAGTGTATGCTTTTAGCTCGCCGAACCCTGCGGTCTACTTTGAAAATATAGTTCGATATGGCAAGGACTACGCTTCGGATGAGAAATTCTACGACTATTGTTTCAAAAATAATCCTTACAAGCTAGATCGCCCCGATTATTATTCCGTTATACAGGATGAGAGGGTAACATCCATAGGATATAACTTTCACATGCAGTTTATAGTGGAAGGGGAAGCAGTTTCAGGTGTGTATTGGGCAAATTGGCGCAAGTTGCCACAATCGGAGCGCGGACTCGGTAAATTGGTTGTAAGAGAGGCTCTAGCTAGAGAATCGATAATTGCAATTTATCGCCCTTCTACTCACGCTAAAGCATCGACTGAAATCAAATGGTTTCCAATTCGGGTGGCATCATTCAATTTCTCTAGTGCAGTATTGTCTCAAGTCAAACCCTCGGTCGAAAATTCGGTAGTACTATCTGATTTGTACCCGGAGTCGATTACTCCATTTCTAAAGGAGGTTAATCAATCTTTGTTTTTTTCGATCAATAGATCCCCTGAATTTTATCGATGGCGATTTGATCAGTATCCTTTGTCACGGGTTTTGTATTTAGTCTCTTTTGTGAATCTTGACCCAGTCGGATATTTTGTGGTTCTTTATAGAGGGGAAAGTGCAAGCATTTCTGACTTTTATTGTGAGTCTCCTAGAGTATTCTCCGTGCTGCTGAGTTCATTGGCAAAGACTCTAATTCCAAAAGGAATAGAAAATTATCATTTTGAGACCTCAGCTAAGCCAATCCAAGAATGGATAAAAAAGAATCTAGGTTCTAGACCATCCTATTTCGAAAATGTCTACGGATTCAGTAGTGAATTGTTTCTAAAGGAAGGATTCCGATCCACGGCAATCAATGCTTGGAGCGAGCACCAATTTCATGAGACTCAAGCTTGTGGTGATGTATTGCTCCGATAAGTAGCAGCAAAAAGTTCAAGCGAAAACTTCCAGGATGCGGGAATTCGAAATATGTGCCTGTCTTTTTAAACACCTAGGCTGGATGTAATTCTCAAAAAAGTGATTGCTGATCGAGACCTAAACCATGCAAATTGCGTTGGAGATGATCGTTAAGCAAGTTGTGCAACCTAGTTTGGGTTGTAGTGGATATCCCAGGCATCACATAGATTTAGGATACATTAGTGCATAAGGGAAGCGTCTACAGACTTCGTCGTAATTTTGCGTTAATGTGCTGATTTCCCTATGATTGGACACTGATTTTCAGCATGTCATCACTAAGCTGGACGGGGTTAAACGCTATTAACAGCGTTGTGTTCGCTTGGGGCATTTGTTTGCGCTGACATAGACTCGAGGTGCAGGTAAATTGCTCTTAGAAGATAATCGAGATTCCATTTATGTATGATTTTTATTCTCTCGGTCCAAATGAATACTATATATCTCGTGACACTAACCATATAGCAGATTACGAAGACAACTACTGGACGGGAATAACGGACCCAGATGGTTGCCAGAGAAATCAAGTAGTCGAAAGAGATCAACATTTAGGAGATATTAAGCAGGAACTCGAATTTATTAACTCCTTATCGCCTGGTCGACTCTTAGATATTGGCTGTGGATTAGGGTTTTTATTATCGGGCGTAAATGCGGGTTGGTTGAAGATGGGAGTTGAAATCTCTAGCTTCGCTACAAAGCACGCTAGGAAGTGGGGCCAGATATTCGAAGGAGATCTAGAGTATGCTCGATTTCCAAATGACCATTTTGACTTAGTGGTAATGCATCATGTAATTGAGCATATCGAAAATCCAACAAAGATCATTAAAGAAGTTTATAGGATACTAAAATGCGGTGGTTCACTAATTGTTGGAACCCCGGATTTTGATAGCGGTTGCGCTAGGAGATTTGGGGCAAATTATCGTTTGCTCCATGACCAAACGCATATTAGTCTTTTTTCGTCTGATTCGATGCACCGTTTTTTACGCGACCATCATTTCCACATTGATACGGTAGAGTACCCATTTTTTGAAACCAGGTTTTTCGCAAAAGAAATGTTACTGCGCTTGTTTAATACAGATCATGTTTCTCCTCCCTTTTACGGCAATTTCATGACTTTCTATTGTCACAAGCGAAATGACTGAATCCAGAACACAGGAAGTGCTGGCAATAATTCCGGCTCGGGGAGGATCAAAAGGTATTCCGAACAAGAATCTCAAGATGCTTGCTGGCAGACCTTTGGTGGCACACTCAGTCCTCGCGGCGAAAAAAGCAAATTGTGTCTCGAAGGTAGTGGTGTCGACAGATGATGAGAAAATTGTTCAGGTAGCGCTTGATTATGATGCTGAGGTTGTGCGTCGACCTGCCGACATCAGTAGGGACGATTCACCCTCTGAAGAAGCATTGGTGCATGTACTTGATACTTTACTATCAGAAGAAGACTACTCGCCAGATATAGTGGTGTTTCTCCAACCCACTTCTCCTCTTCGAGGGAAAGACGATATCGACAATGCGGTCGATGTTTTACTAGCGGAGCAAGCCGATAGTGTTTTTTCCTCCTATGCGGAACACTTTTCTGGTCGGTGGCGGATGGATGCGTCCCGAGGGATGGTATCGGTTAATTATCAGAGTGATGCGCGCCCCAGGCGGCAAGCTTACCCAGTAGAATTCGTTGAGAATGGGAGTATCTACGTTTTTTTACCCAGTCTATTGAAACAGTCAAATAACCGACTCGGTGGGCGAGTGGTTACTTATGAGATGCCAGTTCTCAGGTCAGTGCAGATAGATACTCTGGACGATCTTGAGACAATGGAGATCTTAATGGCCATTAGCAAGGGCAAATTATGAACAATGTAAAGATTAACAAAAAGGTTGTTGGTCCATCTCACCCAGTGTATGTAATTGCGGAGATTGGTATAAATCACAATGGTGATCTCAATATCGCCAAGCAATTAATCGATGTAGCTGTTGAATGCGGATGTGATGCGATCAAGTTCCAGAAAAGAACGATATCGACTGTTTATACGTCGGATGAACTTGATAAGTATCGGGAAAGTGTTTTTGGAACAACTAATCGCCAATTGAAAGAAGGTCTTGAATTCGGTGAAGAAGAATTTGCCGAAATAGCAGAACACGCCAGAGGTCTTGCTATCGATTGGTTTGCTTCCTGTTGGGATGAGCAATCGGTAGATTTTATTGAACAGTTCGACCCTCCGTGCTACAAAATTGCGTCAGCAAGTTTGACTGACGATAAATTGCTTTGCCATCATAGAAAATACGGGCGACCGATTATTTTATCTACTGGAATGAGTACGCTAGAAGAGATTAATCACGCAGTTAACGTACTGGGAAAAGACGATTTGATACTCATGCACTGCACAAGCACATATCCATCACAGCCAGACGAGTTGAACTTGCGGGTGATCGAATTTCTGCAAGACCATTACGCGGTGCCAATTGGTTACTCCGGACATGAAACAGGACTTGTGACAACTATTGCAGCCGTCGTGAAAGGCGCCTCCTGCGTAGAACGACACATTACGCTAGACCGGTCTCTTTGGGGGTCAGATCAAGCTGCCTCGGTTGAGCCTCTAGGTCTGAAAAGACTAGTTAGAGATATAAGAGTGATTGAACGAGCGTTGGGAGACGGTAATAAGCGAGTGTACGAGAGCGAGTTGCCAATAAAGGAAAAACTGAGGAGAATTTAATAGATTTGTAAAATAGGCTAAGAGAAACATCCTCATGTGCAAGAATAAAATAGTAGTAGAGGAAAAAATTAACGAGGCAGACAAAAATTTACAGCGGTGATCGCGCGTTCCACAAAAGACTCATTTTGATAGAATCTACTAATTCTTTAAGAATAACTCACCTACGTCCTAACAAAGGTTATATCATGTCAAGTAACTTACCGATAAACCAAGGAGTTTTTTGTACTTTGAGGGGAAAATCTAAAGATAACAGCAAACTTCTATTTGTTAATGTCAATCTCAGAGCAGAGAGTAAGGGGAGTGAGTTGTTACCTGTCGGCCTAGCCAGTGTAATGACCTATGTTGATAAGGTTGGTGGGTATAACTTTGATCTGTTAGACATTAATATCAACAAAATGACTGATCCAGATGTCGAGAGATTTATTAAAGAAAACCATTATGACTGCATCCTATTAGGATGCATTGTTACTCATTATAAATGGGTTAAGTGGTTCCTAAATATGGCGCGATCACATCAGCCCCATACTATGTTAATAGTAGGTAACTCAGTGGGAAGTTCTTGCCCTGATGTTCTGATGGCTAATTCTCCCGTCGATGTCATCGTTGTTGGAGAAGGAGAGGTTTCATGTTTGGCTAGTTTAGAGGCCATTAGGAATAACGAAGATCTTCATGAAGTTGAAGGTATTGCATTTCGTGGAGAGGATGGGATTGTCGTTACCAATAAAAAAAGAAAAGCCGCTAACATCAATACATTGCCAATGATTGAATGGAGTTATTTCGACATGGCAAAATATTTTAATTCGGAAACGTCACAGTTAGAGGCATATGGTAGCGAGCACGACCAGCAGCTCAGGATCATGCCCATGATTACTGCTAGAGGATGCGCATTTAAATGCTCCTTTTGTCATTATGTATTTTGGGATGATCCGTACCGTCATCGAAGTGCAGATTCTATAGTAGAAGAAATCAAAAGGAATGTAGAAGTTTACGATGTTAGCTATATAAGTTTCTGGGATGATTTGAGTTTTGCTTCGGCGAAACAAGTCGAACCAATAGCCGATGCAATAATTGATTCGGGTATTAAATTTGACTGGAATGCAGCAGTAAGAGTGGACCTATTTTCGCGCAACAAATTGAATCGAAAAGAATCTCTCCGCATAGCTGAGAAAATGAAAAAAGCAGGATGTAGAGCCGTATCGTTCTCACTGGAGTCGGCGAATAAAAAAATCCTAGAAATGATGAACAAAAAAATAGACGCTAACGATTTTGGTGAGACTGTCTACATAATGAGGAAGGCTGGCATTTCAATAACCACGTCCGTTGTATTTGGTTACCCATTGGAAACAAAAGAAACGATACGAGAGACATTTGAAATGTGTTTTAAATTCAAGGTGTATCCCAGTATTGGTTTTTTAATGCCATTACCCTCCACGGGAATGTATAAATACGCAAAAGAACACGGATATATAACCGACGAGGATGCATACTTAGATTTGATAACTGAACGACAAGACATAACACTCAACATGACGCAAATGACGGATGAAAGTATTATGAATGAGATCGAGTCAGGAGCTGAATCATTGAACAAGATGCTAAAGTTAAATCTAACTAAGGACACATACATTCGTACAGCAGGAAAGCAGATGCAAGACACCCAGGGTGATATTGAATTAGTCGACCAGAAAAACCTAAAAAGAAAAGAAAATGATCTGTCATTGTCGTATAGTGAAGCAACGTTTGATCAAAGAAAAGAGTTGGGGCTTCGTGAATGAGGTCGAACTAAGATTCGCGCTATTGACTTATAATTTTGTAGAAATCTGCCTGGTTCTTTTTGACTTGAGCAAATCGTCTCAAAATAGACACGTTTGATCAATAACAATGAGCTGGTTCATCTAGACACTGAAAGCTTACTTTTTTTAACAAAGCTTATAGTTAGCGCAAAACTAGAGTGTGTGTAAAGCAATTAGCTGGGAAATAAATCAATGAAAGTTATTGGTCTACTGCATCTAGAATGTCCTGGTAGTCAAATTCATTATTGTAGTCACGACTGCAAAACGCATTAGCAATTAGTTTGGCTAACTTCTTTCTATTTATAGAAGTCATAGAATCCAAATCATCGTAGACAGTTGAGAAGGTGGCAAGAAAGTTCCCTTGCTTAATTAGCGGCTGGTTAAAATAAGTAAGATCTTCATCAGTTTTAAGTGCGTTTAGAATGGCTGAGAAACACAGGCGCTCATAGGCGATATTCTTAGACCGCACGAGGTGTGTGTGAATCGTAAGTGCGCCAACTAGCCCACCTAGGATACGGTGACGATTAATGATGTCGTCGGAAAGAATATTGTGCATCAAAGGTAGTGCATATTTAGCACAAGGACGCTTAAGGTAACGCCATTTTTCAATGTCACTTTTAGTTTTAAGGTAGAAAGAAAAGTTTGAATGTCTAGGACGGTGGGTGCCTACGACTCTATTGATGTGGCGCCCCAAAAGACCGAATCGACGTAATCTTTGGGCAAGGTCGCGATCGACAGTTCTAACATCTCGAAATTGGGTGAATTTAAAAATACTATTTTTCCAACATTTAACAGCTCCTCCGACTCCAAAACCTTCTTCGTATAAAGAAGCTGACACACGGTAGATCCAAAATGGCGACTGTCGAATTTCTTGATATAGTAAATTTATAGCGTTTGCATCCAAGATCATGTCCGCATCAACTTGAGCAAAATATTTCGTCTGGCAACGATCTGGCATAGACTGGAATGCGGCAGACATCGGTGCTACGTCACGAATCGCCGATAATCTGAAATGACAGTTTTGGGCTTGTAGAGCTATTCTGCAATCATGTTCGGTGTCCTCTCCGGTAGATATGATAAAGACGGTTAGATCGTTGAAATATGGTTTCACGGAGAACTATGTATTGAATTGTTTTGAGATCAAGGTAATCCTAAGCATTCCCGAATGCCTGTCACAAGGGCAATATAGTTTGCACTCAATGGGCAAACAACTTATCGTAAATCAACAACAATATCTTTTTGCCTGAAGATTGTTGACATGATGAAATATCGATGTTCTGCCTACAACAGTGGTTATTTCAAAATCGCGCCATCTTTATTCTTCGACAGCAATCGCTTGGAAATTCGATGGACTAACCTTGACGGCTGTTTGATTAACTGGCCAAAACGTTTAATTCGTACTCTTGCTTTAACCTTTCGGCCGAGACAATCGTAATCAAGCCCCATGGCGGTTGAATCATCGTGGAGCCTATGGCGCTGATTCCCGTAATAGTGAGTTGCTGTTTCGTAACCAGTATATTGTCCATTAGTTACCGGCCTAGCTTTCTCTAAGGACAGAATTGATCGATTTGAACTTTTACGGAGATGTCTTCCAAAATATTTAACGTCATCAGAGATGGGCGCTAATCCCATCTCCGCATAAGTTAGCGACATCAGCGCTTCACTCATTAGCATCTCACTTGGTGGTAGACGAAGAATTTTGTCCATCCAGTTTTCAAGCATCGTCGGAAAAATAGCCTGCGGAAGCATGAAGAGTCCCGCATTTACCAAGAAGTTCGGGTAGATCCCGATATCATATCGTTTTTGATAATTCAAGATTGTCCGTATACCAATGTCTGCCTCCCCAACTTGGGAGATAGGGAGATCGAAGTCTGTTGGGTCTATTGCCGTTATTTTATGTGCCCAACAAAGACCAGCAAATCTTGACAACAATGGACTCGGATCTTGCTTCCATAAAATATCTGTATCGCAAATTACAATGTTAGGGCCATTGAAATGGAGGCCACATTCATCTAAATACTTTACCAATGCGAATGGTTTGTGGCTAAACGCTGGATATTGGCCTACTGAAGCCGAAATGATAGTGCATGGTAAATCTGGAAAATTTTTAGTGAAATATATTTTTTCAGCATTAGAACCAACCACAATTTCAATCGTGGGATAGCCAAACCTTTCCAACGACCGAAGACACCAAGTTGCGTAAATAAGATGAATTTTACCTGACACACAAAATACAAATGTCGGCGATGGGTCTGTTCCCATAGATCTACTCTTATTCATCAGGTATATACATGCATACTGGTAAATCTACGATCGATCTCGAAAAGTCGTATGAATACGCATACTATCTTTGTTAAATTCACGATAAAATTTAAGAAATTTGATCAATCGGACAAGAGAACAGTTTCTGTGCACTCCTATAAAAAACTTGTTTTTGAGATTTTATAGCTAGAATAGGTTTATAGCTGACAAAAATATTTGGAAGACGCCATTGTTGTACAGCGGTAATGTTTGACGAGTAATCTTTATAGATTAGTTCACCTAGGTAATTACCGGAGTCTGATTCAAATACTTTTGATGGCTGAAATGTTGATCGTGCGTCGCGTTTAAGAGCTAGTTCTTTTCTAATGTGACTAATCCTGTTTTCAGGAAACAAACTTTTCCAACGAAAAACTCGTACTGGCAATTGTTCTATTCCGATCGCGAGTGCAATCGAAGCTCTGTGAGAGCCGTCAAGACGAATTCCGTCGTCAGTAACATCAATATATTCTTCTGCTAAATCCGGTTTGGATACTAATGATCGATCAATCTGGAAGGCAAACTTTTTACATTTCTCTATAGCAATAGATTCGCCCGCAAAGAACTTGTAGTAAGCATAATATAGAGTGTCGCGAGGAGAAAAGTTTTTATTTTTGTCCAGATAAGCATCCAGAAAATCTAAGTGTCGTTCGCAGTCTAGGGTGAGCGCTTTAGTCGCAACGCTACAACGGTCGAAATGCTCACTTTTTAACAGGGTTAGTTTTTCACGCCAAGCTGCGATGCCAATATAGTCCATAATGAATAGGGTTCTAGTCTGCGACTGAATACGTGCGTAAAAAGGTTACTAGGGCTTAAACAGCATAGTTTCTTTATGAGTCGACATTGGTCGGAGTCTTCTTGAATTGTTTTATAGTTGTTTTGTTGTCTTCGGGAAATGCAATACTAGTCAAGGAGTGTGCACTAAAATATCCAGCCTCGTATACAACTTTCGCATTTCCGACCGGGCCATATATAAAAGCACCGAGATGACAATAAGCATCAAAAGGATCGAGCCACTCTTTCGCGAATTCTACGTTGAATATCCTCTCATGAAAGCGGCCCGATGCATCACCCATCAGACGTGTAAAGGGAGAGATAGATCGAGAAATATTTGCTTGATTAGACCAGAACGATGCTAGACATAAGATTGTCTGGTCAAACTTAAACATCCGGGCTCTATATTTTCCGAATATTTTACTAACCGACCCTAACAACGGGGTGTTTTCTGTCCGGTTGAACCGAATCTGATTGACGAAGCGGTGTCGTAGGAATATGTCGAAAAGAGGGTCGAGGTCAATTGGTCGAATAAATACCATGTCGTCCTCGAGGTGGATATACAAATCCGAGGCTATCCGCGACAGGAGAAAATTCACTGATTGAGATATCCCGCGGTTTTCTTCAGAAAAGTGCATCTCGTCGAACAACTTAGAGTCCTTGATCCATTGCCGGCAAATTTGATGCTCTCTTGCGCGGCTATCTATCCAATCATCGTGAATTAGGAAGCGAAACCGCCGACTTCCAGAATGGCACATTTTTTGAAAATACTTAATAGTTTTTTGTAAAGGTACAACACGCCCGCACGATACAATTAATACATCTATTGTCGGGCGGGAATCGATGTTGACAGGTGCACTAGATCGGTTGGGGAAAGTAGTGACATTTGTATTTCTAGGGGGACTGATTGCAACATTGATTCGGTCACGAACCTTATGCTGTTTGGTAAGCAACGCAGCGAGTACTCTTCCACTGCGGCCGTGCCAAATGTGCTTTATTGAGCTGTTCTCAAATGTAGGATGTCGACCTAATATAGGGACAACATTTCGTTGGGTGGGGACGAACTGAAAAGCACAGCTTTCTAAAATTGTCATTCGACGGGTCGTGGTAGTAAATTCGTTGGCGATCGCGACCCTCTGGCCGGTGAAAATCTGTTCAAAGGACGATGCAGAAAAATACTGGTGGGCCCAGGGGTCAAAAAGCTCATGAAGGAATACTTCCCGTGGGAACATATCGATAAATTGCTCATAGATGGCCCATTTCCCTCCTGGACGGAGTAATTTCAGTACCAAATCGACGAATTGTCGAGGTTGCTGAGTAAATTCTAGAATGGATTGACTCTGGATAATGATATCGAATTTATTTGTGTATTCCGGGTTCTTGGCAAACCATTCTTGAAGTCCTTTGAGAGGGTCGGCTGTCGGATATTGGACAGTCGTATGACCGTACTGTTCTTCGGCCCATTTGCAACTTTCTGCGTGCCAGTCGAAACCGATACAGCTACTGGCTGAATAAGTATTCTTGACTTCTTGAAGGGTTCGGCCGGAAAGCATACGTAGATCAAGTATGCAGTCGACTGGATCGACTCCAAGCCTTTTGATAACGTTTATTAGCTGGTCGGCAAAGTACTTTTCGGACTGAACCTGGGTTGGGTCGAAATTATATTTTGGGTGATGAAACACTTCCGGTAGAGAGAATCGCCCTACGTCGATATAAGGTTCGTATACCCAGATGTGGCCACAGTCTCGACAGATTTGTTTTGCCTGTCTTTTGGAAAACGGATTTCGGAAACCAGGCTGAACAAAACTCAGACGATGAAAAAATAAGGCCCTGGGGGAAACTTTTTCGCTCAGGCAAGCGGGGCATCGCATAAGAAAATGTTCATCATAAAATGCCACCCAG
>Ga0315338_1004432_pt1 | contig 11089 bp, 7 predicted proteins | sample ASW8metaG_FD_204518 | JGI IMG/M metagenome (GOLD analysis project Ga0315338, IMG submission 204518) | Ammonia-oxidizing marine archaeal communities from Monterey Bay, California, United States - ASW #8 | ecosystem: Environmental > Aquatic > Marine > Coastal | place: USA: California | collected...
AGGAGACGCCCGTGAAGTCATCGACCTGCTCCTGCATGGTCGCGCCTTCGATGATGTCCTTGAACTCCACGATGCCACGCTTCTCCGAGAAGATCGGGCTCGCGAATGGATCCCAGTCGAGCAGCACTTCACCCACCCGAACCGTGGCGCCTTCCTTCACTCGAAGCGTCGCGCCATAGACGACGGGGTGTCGTTCCTTCTCTCGACCACTGCCGTCCACGATCCCGACTTCGCCGTTCCGCGTCATCACGGTCTCGCGACCTTCGGTATCGACGACCGTACGAATGTTGTGCAAGCGAATCGTTCCTTCGCTCGCGGCCTCGGCATGGGACTGCTCGGCTCGTCGCGTCGCAGCACCACCAATGTGGAAAGTCCGCATCGTCAGCTGCGTGCCAGGCTCGCCGATCGACTGCGCGGCGATCACGCCGACCGCCTCACCGAGGTTCACCATCGTGCCGCGAGAGAGATCGCGACCATAACAGCTCACGCACACACCGAAGCGGCTCGCACACGTCAGGACCGAACGGATCTTCACGCTCTCGACACCGGCATTTTCGATCGCGCGAACGCGGTCTTCGTCGATCTCGGATCCCGCCTCGGCGAGCACCTCCCCGCTGATCGGGTCGAGCACGTCTTCGAGCGAGACCCGACCGAGGATCCGCTCACCGAGCGGTTCGACGATCTCACCGGCTTCGATGAGCGCCGTCGTCTCGAGCGCATCGTCCGTGCCGCAGTCCTGCTCGCGAATGATCACGTCCTGGGACACGTCGACGAGTCGACGCGTCAGATAGCCAGAGTTGGCCGTCTTGAGCGCCGTATCCGCCAGACCCTTTCGGGCACCGTGAGTCGAGATGAAGTACTGGAGGACCGACAGGCCTTCGCGGAAGTTCGACGTGATCGGCGTTTCGATGATCGCGCCCGAGGGCTTTGCCATCAGGCCTCGCATACCGGCAAGCTGCCGCATCTGCTGGGCCGAACCTCGCGCCCCCGAGTCCGCCATCATGTAGACGTTGTTGAAACTCGGGACCGTTTTCTCGGTGCCGTCGGAGTCGATGATCGTATCGGTGGCGATCCCGTCGAGGAGCTGACCTGTGATCTGCTCCGTCGCCTGCGCCCAGATGTCGATCACCTTGTTGTAGCGCTCGCCATCCGTGATCAGACCTTCCTGGTACTGATCCTGGATCTGGGTGACTTCGTCGGTCGCGTCGGCCAGGAATCGTTCCTTGTCCGGCGGAATCCGCATGTCATCGATGCAGATCGAGATGCCGGCCTTGGTCGCGTTCTGGTAACCGAGCGTGCGGATGTGATCCGCCAGCAGGACGGTCGCCTTGTTGCCCATGCGGCGGTAGCACTGATCGATCAGCTCACCGAGGGCCTTCTTGTCCATGACCTGGTTCACGAACTCGATCGGGATCTCCTTCGGCACGATCTCCCGAAGCAGTACGCGTCCCGTCGTCGTCTCGACCATCTCGCCGTCGATGCGCACGCCGATCGCAGCATGGATGTCGAGGACGCCCGCGCCGTAGGCGACGAGAACCTCTTCCTCCGTCGCGAACTGCATGCTCGACCCCGCGACGTTCGGCCGCTCGCGAGTCATGTAGTAGGCACCGAGCACGATGTCCTGCGTGGGCCCGATGATCGGTCGACCGGTCGCCGGGCTGAGGATGTTGTTCGTCGACATCATCAGCACGCGTGCCTCGATCTGCGCCTCGACCGAGAGCGGCACGTGAACCGCCATCTGGTCGCCGTCGAAGTCCGCGTTGAAGGCCGCGCAGACCAGCGGATGCAGCTGGATCGCCTTGCCCTCGATCAGCATCGGCTCGAACGCCTGCATGCCGAGGCGATGAAGCGTAGGAGCGCGATTCAGGAGGATCGGATGCTCCTTGATCACTTCGGCCAGGATGTCCCAGACCTCCGGTCGCTCGTGCTCGACCATCTTTCGAGCGGCCTTGATCGTGGTGACGAAGCCCTGTTGCTCCAGCTTCGAATAGATGAAGGGCTTGAAGAGTTCGAGCGCCATTCGGTTCGGAATGCCGCACTGATGCAGCCGCAGCTCCGGACCCACGACGATCACCGATCGACCCGAGTAGTCCACGCGCTTACCGAGCAGGTTCTGTCGGAATCGCCCCGACTTGCCCTTCAGCATGTCAGAGAGACTCTTCAGCGGGCGCTTGCTCGGGCCCGTAATGACGCGACCCCGGCGACCGTTGTCGAAGAGCGCGTCGACGGCCTCCTGGAGCATCCGCTTCTCGTTCCGGATGATGACTTCAGGAGCATTCAGTTCCTGGAGTCGCTTCAACCGGTTGTTCCGGTTGATCACTCGCCGGTAGAGATCGTTCAGGTCGCTGGTGGCGAATCGGCCACCGTCGAGCGGAACGAGCGGTCGAAGGTCGGGCGGAATCACCGGAACGACCTCGAGCACCATGAACTCGGGGTTGTTCACCTCGGATTCATTGAATGCGTCGAGGACCTTCAGCCGCTTCGCGATCTTCTTGCGCTTGGCCTCGCTCGTCGCCTCACGCATCTCTTCGCGCAGGCGCGTGCATTCGCCGGGAATGTCGAGTTCCTGCAGGAGCTGGCGCACCGACTCAGCACCGATGCCAACTACGAAGGCATCTCGACCGTACTGCTCCTTGAGTTCGACGAGCCGCTCGTCCGTGACGAGTTCGCCCTTCTCGAGCTCCGTATCCTTCGGATCGAGAACGACGTGCGCCTCGAAGTAGAGGATCTTCTCGAGATCCCTGAGCGTGATCTCGAGGATGTTGCCGATCCGCGACGGGAGCGACTTCAAGAACCAGATGTGTGCCACCGGCGAGGCCAGGGTGATATGCCCCATTCGCTCGCGTCGCACCTTCGACTGGATGACCTCGACGCCGCATTTCTCGCAGACGACGCCGCGATGCTTCATGCGCTTGTACTTGCCGCAGTTGCACTCGTAGTCCTTGACGGGACCGAAGATCTTCGCGCAGAAGAGACCGTCGCGTTCGGGCTTGAACGTCCGGTAGTTGATCGTCTCCGGCTTCTTGACTTCGCCGAAGGACCACTCGCGCACCTTGTCGGGCGAAGCCAACGAGATTCGGAGCGAATCGAACGCCAAGGGATCCTTGGGCTTTTCGAAGAGATTGTATAGATCACGCAAAGTGGCGGTCCCCCTGTTGCGAAGTGTTACAGCGCAGGCTCACCCGCTTGCGAGTGAGCCTGCGAAGGTTGTGGCTACGAGTCTTCTCGCATTTCGATGTCCAGTCCGAGGGCATGCAACTCCTTCACGAGGACGTTGAAGCTCTCGGGTAGACCAGGCTCGAGCGTGTTCTCACCCTTGACGATCGATTCGTAGATTCGCGTTCGACCCTGCACGTCGTCCGACTTGACGGTCAGGAACTCCTGGAGCGCGTAGGCAGCGCCGTAGGCCTCGAGTGCCCAGACCTCCATCTCGCCGAGTCGCTGTCCACCGAACTGTGCCTTGCCGCCCAGCGGCTGCTGGGTCACCAGGCTGTAGGGCCCGATGGACCGCGCGTGCAGTTTGTCGTCCGCGAGGTGGTGGAGCTTCAGCATGTAGAGCGTCCCGATCGTCACGTCGCGATCGAAGGGCTCACCCGACCGACCGTCGAAGAGGATCATCTGGCCGGAAGTGGGCAGCTGGGCTCGTTCGAGCTCCGCCTTCACTTCCTGCTCACTCGCGCCATCGAAGACCGCGGTCGCCATGTGGATACCGCGACCGATGTTGCCAGCCCAGGACTGGATTGCCCCCTCGGAAGCGCCCTCGATCTCTTTCCCGATCTCGTCGTCATTATAGATTTCGCGGAGCTTCTGTCGGATTTCCTCGGACGTCGCTTGCCGCTCCATCATGTCCTCGATCTGCCGACCGAGGCCATGCGCGGCCCAGCCGAGATGCGTCTCGAGGATCTGCCCGATGTTCATTCGCGAGGGCACGCCGAGAGGATTGAGAACGATGTCGACGGGTCGCCCGTCCGGCATGTAGGGCATGTCCTCTTCCGGAAGGATCCGGGAGATGACGCCCTTGTTGCCATGACGGCCGGCCATCTTGTCGCCCACGGAGAGCTTTCGTTTGATGGCGATGTAGACCTTCACCATCTTGAAGACGCCCGGCGGAAGTTCGTCACCCTTCTTGAGCCGCGCGATCTTCTCGTCGAAGACCGCCTTGATCACCATCGCCTGCTCTTCCACATGATGGAAGACGCGATCGACATGCTCCTGGGTCTTGGCCTCGGTCACCTGGATCTCACGCCATCGGCGATCCGGAATCTCCCGGACGATCTCCTCGGTGATCGCATCACCCGACTTCAGCCACTCGATCTCCTTGCGCTCGTCGGCGACGCGATTCGCAGCGCGCTTGCCGACGATCAGCTCTCGAACCTTATTGAAGGCGCTCTTCCGAATGATTCGGATCTCGTCTTCCTGGTCCTTCCGGAGCCGTTCGATCTCGGCCTCTTCGAGCGCCTTGGCGCGTTCGTCCTTCTCGACACCGCGACGGGAGAAGACCTGCGCACCGATGATGGTGCCCGTGACACCCGGCGGCACGCGCAGCGAGGTGTCTCGCACGTCGCCTGCCTTCTCGCCGAAGATCGCCCGCAACAGGCGTTCTTCCGGAGAGAGCTGGGTCTCGCCCTTCGGCGTGATCTTTCCGACCAGGATGTCGTCCTGGTGGACCTCGGCGCCGATGCGAACGATGCCCGCTTCGTCGAGATCGCGGAGCGCGTCCTCGCCGACGTTCGGGATGTCCCTCGTGATGTCTTCCTTGCCGAGCTTCGTGTCGCGGGCGACGCATTCGAACTCCTCGATGTGGATCGAGGTGAAGTAGTCGTCCTTGACGATTCGCTCGGAAATGAGGATCGAGTCCTCGAAGTTGTATCCGCCCCAGGGCATGAACGCGACGGTGACGTTGGCACCGAGCGCCATCTCGCCGCGATCCGTCGCCGGACCGTCCGCGATCACCTGCCCCTGCTTCACACGATCACCAGCCTTCACGATCGGCCGCTGGTTGATGCAGGTGTTCTGGTTCGAACGCTGGTACTTGATCAGGTTGATGATGTCGACGTTCGACCCCGTACCGTCGTCTTCGTCCGGCTTGAGCACGATGCGACCCGCGTCGACCGATTCGACCGTCCCGTCGCGCTTGGCCACGACCGTCACGCCCGAGTCTCGAGCGACGACGGCCTCCATGCCCGTTCCAACGAGCGGCGCACGCGTACGGAGCAGCGGCACGGCCTGACGCATCATGTTCGAGCCCATCAGGGCGCGATTCGCATCATCGTTCTCGAGGAACGGAATCAGCGATGCGGCGACCGAAACGAGCTGATTCGGCGAGACGTCCATCATGTCGACTTCTTCGGGCGGGATCATCTCGAACTCGCCCTGCTTCCGGGCCGAGATCCGATCCTTCACGAAGCGACCATCGTCGTCGAGGACGGCGTTCGCCTGGGCGATCGCCATGCGCTCTTCGTCGAGGGCCGAGAGGAACTTCACGCCCTTCGTGACCTGCGAGTTTTCGACCTGCCGGTACGGCGTTTCGATGAAGCCCATGTCGTTGACGCGGGCGAACGTCGAGAGAGACGCGATCAGACCAATGTTCGGTCCTTCCGGAGTCTCGATCGGACAGATCCGACCGTAATGGGTCGGATGCACGTCGCGAACTTCGAAGCCCGCGCGCTCACGCGTCAGACCGCCCGGCCCGAGAGCCGAGAGTCGCCGCTTGTGAGTCACGGACGACAGCGGATTCGTCTGGTCCATGAACTGCGAAAGCTGACTCGAACCGAAAAACTCCTTGATCACGGCCGAGACCGGCTTGGAGTTGATCAGATCGTGGGGCATCAGCGTCTCGATCTCCTGGAGGCTCATGCGCTCCTTGATCGCTCGCTCCATGCGCACCAGCCCGATTCGGTACTGGTTCTCGAGCAGCTCACCGACGACGCGAACGCGCCTGTTACCGAGATGGTCGATGTCGTCGATCTTCTTCGTCGCATCGGTGCCGTTCTTCAGATCGACCAGATACTTGACCGCGTCGAGGATGTCGTCCCTTCGCAGGGTCGGCAGATCGCCGAGCGCGATCTCCTCGGACGCATTGGCAACGCCCGTCGGGTAGTAGTCGACCCGTTCTTCGCCGTCGAACTCGAGCTTGTGGTTCAGCTTCAGGCGGCCAACCTTCGAGAGGTCGTAGCGCTCGGCGTTGAAGAAGAGGTTGTTGAATAGATTCGTCGCGGTGTCGAGCGTCGGCGGATCGCCCGGGCGCAGTCGCCGGTAGATCTCGATGATCGCTTCGTCCTGGGACAGCGTCTTGTCCGCCAGCAGCGTGTCGCGAACCGCCGTGCCCGTCGTGATCGGATCGAGGAAGAGCAGCGGGAACTCGAGGATGCCGCGGCTCTTGAGGTCATCGAGATGGGCCTCGGTGATCTCTTCGTTGCACTCGACGATGACCTCACCGGTCTCTTCGTCGACGATGTCCTCGGGAGCGACGCGCTTGACCGCATCGAGTCGGATCAGGTCGTCCTGGCCGACCTGAATCCACTCGAGCTCGGCTGCACGAATCTTTCGCGCGGCGGCCTTCGTGAACTTCTTGTCCTTGCGAACGATGACCTTGCCGTCGCCGTCCTTGACCTCGCGCGTACAGCGCTGACCGATCAGGTTCTCCGGCTCGCATTTCTTGAAGATCTTGCGGCCGTCGAGCTTGATCGCCTCGATGGGATAGAAATACTGGAGCAGCTCCTCCGGCTGGTAGCCGAGGGCCTTCAGCAGGACGGTGACGTGGATCTTCCGGCGACGGTCGATCCGCGCATGGACGATGTCCTTGTGGTCGTACTCGATGTCGAGCCACGATCCGCGATACGGGATCACGCGACACGAGTAGAGCTTCTTGCCGGCCGCGCTGACCGTCGTCGAGATCGAGGTGTCGTAGAAGATGCCGGGCGAGCGATGGAGCTGAGAGACGATGACGCGCTCGGTGCCGTTGATGATGAACGTGCCGTTGTCGGTCATGATCGGGATTTCCCCGAAGTAGACCTCCTGCTCCTTCACGTCGCGGATCGTCTGGGAACCGTCTGCGTCGTCCCAGGCGACGAGTCGGATCGTCACCTTGAAGGGCGCCGCATAGGTCATGCCGCGCTGCAGGCACTCCTGAACGTCGTACTTGGGCTGCTCGAGGGCGTATCCGACGAACTCGAGCGACGCGGTGTCGTTGAAGTCCCGAATCGGGAACACCGAATTGAAGACGGCCTGAAGCCCTACGTCTTCACGCTTCTCCATCTCGATACCGGTCTGGAGAAAGCGCTCGAAGGAGAGCTTCTGGATCTCGAGCAGATTCGGGATATCGATGATCCGCGGAATGCTCGAAAAGGATTTACGGACTCTCGGGGCGAAATCGGAGAAATTGGTCTCAGGCACGAGTGTTCACACCCTCCTGTGTAGCGTTTGGCCATGCGCGTCCGCCCTTCATCGAAGCGGAATCGAATGACACCAGCACTTGACCTATTGCACTCGACGAGACAGTTCAATCAGCGAACTGTCACGGAACCGACGACCGTTCCGCTTCCTGCCGGTCAGGAGCAGGAAGCGGAATAAATGGTCGTCTTGATCACGCTCCGGTCGACTACTTGACGTCGACTTGACCGCCGGCTTCCTCGATCTTCTTCTGGATCTCGGCTGCCTCGTCCTTCGCAACGCCTTCCTTGATCGCCTTGGGCACGCCCTCGACGAGCTCCTTGGCCTCCTTGAGGCCCAGACCCGTGATGCCGCGGATCTCCTTGATCACCTGGATCTTCTTGTCGCCGAAGGAGGTCAGGATGACGTCGAATTCGTCCTTCTCCTCGGCGGCAGCAGCGCCAGCATCCCCACCCGCAGCCGCGGCAACGGCCACGGGAGCGGCGGCGGATACGCCCCACTTCTCTTCAAGGAGGGTCGCCAGCTCGGCCGCTTCCATCACGGTCAGGCCGGACAGGGTGTCCACGATTTCGTTGAGATCTGCCATTGTTCTTCTTCCTTACGTTTGGGCGGTAAAGCGGGTGTTTGACACCCTCCCGCCCGGTCATTGATGAACCGGCCCCTTCGGATCCGGCCGAACTATTCGAGCCAGCAGACGATCACGCCTGCCCGCGCGAGCTACTCCCCGCCCTCTTCGAGCGCCGTCTTTCTTGCGGCGACGATTCGAGCCATCTGTCCAGCGGGCTCGTTCAACAGCCGCGCCAGCTTGGCGGCCGGAGCCTGCAACAGCCCCACGATCTTGCCCCGCAGCTGATCGAGCGAAGGCAGCGTCGCGAGATTCGAGATCTCCTTCGGCGCCAGCACCTGCCCGTCGAGCAATCCACTTCGAATCTCGAAGGCTTCGTTGTCGCCCGCGTAGTCGACGAGGGTCTTGGCAAGCGCCACGGGATCACCGAAGGACATCGCGATGGACGTCGTCCCCGTGAAGTGCTCCTTCAGACCTTCGGCCGGACCGCCCTCGGACGCTAGGCGCAGCACCGAGTTCTTGGCGACTCGGAATTCGCTCTCGCTGCCCTCGGCCTTTCGGAGGCCACCACGCAGCGCTTCCATCTGGGAAACGCCGAGACCGCTGTAATCGGCCACGAAGACACTCGTTGCGCGCTCGAACTTGTCGCGCAGCTCCGCTACCTGATCTTCTTTCTGTTGTCGCGTCAGCATCTCGCTACCTCACTCCGTCTTCAGCGGAGAACCGGGATCGACCTTGATCCCGGGCCCCATCGTGGAGGACACTGCGATTTTCTTGACATAGGTGCCCTTGGTCGACGCCGGCTTCGCCTTGTGAACGACATCGAGCAGTGCCGACGCGTTCTCCCAAAGCTTCTCGGCTTCGAAGGAGAGCTTGCCGATCCCGCAGTGGATGATGCCCGCCTTGTCGACGCGATACTCGACCTTGCCGGCCTTCTGATCGCGAACGGCGTCACCGACGTTCGGCGTCACCGTTCCAAGCTTCGGGTTCGGCATCAAGCCGCGGGGACCGAGAACACGACCCAGGCGTCCCACGACGCCCATCATGTCCGGCGTCGCGATCACTCGATCGAATTCGAACCAGCCCTCGTCCTGGATCTTCTTGGCCAGCTCATCGCCGCCCACATGATCCGCGCCGGCTTCGAGAGCTTCCTTCTCCTTGTCGCCCTTCGCGAAGACGAGGACGCGGGTCGCACGACCCACGCCATTCGGCAACACGATCGCACCCCGAACCATCTGGTCCGCATGCTTCGGGTCGACGCCCAGGTTGATGGCGATGTCGACGGTCTCGTCGAACTTCGCCGACTCTGCGCTCTTCACCTGCTCGAATGCCTCTTCGAGGGAGTAGAGCTTGTCGGCGTCGACGCCGTCACGAGCCTTCTTGTATCGCTTGCTCTGTCTCGGCATCGCGATCAGCCCTCCACTTCCAGGCCCATCGATCGGGCGGTCCCGGCGATGATCTTCTTGGCCTGTTCGAGGTCGAAGGCGTTCAGGTCGTCCTTCTTGATTTCGACGATCTCTTCGAGCTGCGCCTGCGTCACCGTGCCGACCTTCTTGCGGTTGGGTTCACCCGAGCCACTCTTGATCTTCGCCGCCTTCTTCAGGAGCACCGCTGCCGGCGGCGACTTCAGGACGAAGGTGAAGGAGCGATCCTGATAGATCGTGATCTCCGCGGGAATGATCAGCCCGCCCTTGTCCTGCGTCTTGGCGTTGAACGCCTTGCAGAACTCCATGATGTTCACGCCGTGCTGGCCGAGTGCTGGACCGACGGGGGGTGCTGGATTCGCCGCCCCGGCCGGACACTGCAGCTTCACGACTGCCATGATCTTCTTTGCCACTCTCGTCTCCTACCACTGGCGGTCCACGGTCGGATCGTCCGACCTCCCGCTCGCTTCTGGCGTTTCTCGGCGAGCCCCTGCTCCCCGAGTCGCTCGATCTCCATGGTCTGCTGCCGGCCGATTGGCCGCGGCTCAGACCTGGCGGATCAAGCCTTCTCCACGTTCGAGTACCCGAGTACGACGGGCGTTGCGCGCCCGAAGACCTGGACCATCACGCGGAGCTTTTCCTTGTCTTCCATCACTTCGTCGACGAATCCCTGGAAGTTCGCGAAGGGACCCGTGATCACTCGAACGTTCTCGCCTTCGTCGAAGTTGATCAACGGCTTCGGCTTCGTCGCGCCTTCCTTGATCCGCTGCGTCATGCGGGCGACTTCTTCCTCGGAGATCGCCGGCGGATCCGTCGCGTTGCCGACGAAGCCGGTGATCTTGGGTGTCCCCTTCACGACGTGCCACGTCTCGTCGTTCAATTCCATGTGCACCATGATGTAGCCGGGGAAGAACTTCCTCTTCGAGGTCCGCTTCTTCCCGCCCACCATCTCGACGACGCTCTCCTCGGGAACGAGGACCTCGTCGAAGTGTTCTTCGAATCCCATCGTCCGGGCGCGCTCGAGCAGAGCCTTCTTCGCGCGCGTTTCCTGACCCGAATAGGTGTGGACGATGTACCACTTCTTCGCCGGATCGACTTTCGCCGCCTCCTGCGGAGAAGTCGCCTCCGACTCGGTCACTTCCGCTGTGTCTTTCTCGGAATCCGTCATGCTTTCCATCACCCGAGGACCATCTGCATCACACGACTCAACCCGAAGTCGACGATGCCGAGGAACGTTGCAATCAGCGACACGATCACGACGACTGACACCGTGCCGTTCAGCGTCTCGGCCTGCGGCGGCCACGTGATCTTGTTGAACTCGCCCTGCACCTCCGAAACGTAGTGCCGGGTGCGGGCGATCCAGTTATTCGAATTCTCCGTCATCGCCAACCACCACTCCGTCTTCAGCGAACCCACTCTCAGCACTCATCGAGCATCAAGCTCATGGAGCATTCGAGTTGGCAGGGCCGGAGGGACTTGAACCCCCAACCCCCGGATTTGGAGTCCGATGCACTACCAATTGTGCTACGGCCCTACACACTCGAGAGTCTTCAGTCGAAGCCGAAGCTTCGACCGGAGACGCTATTCGATCACTTCCGAGACGACTCCGGATCCCACGGTGCGTCCACCCTCACGGATGGCGAACCGCAGTTCCTTGTCCATCGCGATCGGCGTGATCAGCTCCACCGTCATCTCCACATTGTCCCCG
>Ga0315338_1004433_pt1 | contig 11088 bp, 9 predicted proteins | sample ASW8metaG_FD_204518 | JGI IMG/M metagenome (GOLD analysis project Ga0315338, IMG submission 204518) | Ammonia-oxidizing marine archaeal communities from Monterey Bay, California, United States - ASW #8 | ecosystem: Environmental > Aquatic > Marine > Coastal | place: USA: California | collected...
TGGACCGACCACTGAGCTGGCAGCACTCGGCGTCGAGCTGAGCCTCGGCTCGGATTCGCATGCCGTCATCGACATGTTCGAAGAGGCACGGGCTGTTGAGCTCGACGAGCGGCTCCGCTCCGAACGGCGCGGCTGCCATTCTGCTGCCGAGCTACTCGCGGCCGCGACTGTCGAAGGACATCGACACATCGGCTGGACCGACGCAGGCACAATCGCCGTCGGACAGCGGGCAGACCTGGTCACAGTTTCGTGGGACTCGGTTCGACTCGCCGGATCACCAAAGAACGCGGCCGCAGCGGTGTTTGCATCCTCAGCGTCGGATGTCGACCACGTCGTCATCGACGGTGAGGTCGTTGTTGTCGGCGGCTCCCACACATCCATCGACGTCACGTCAGAACTCGATCAATCGATCACAGAATTGCTGGACTCATGAAACACGACACGTCATCGCTCGTCATCGACAACATCGGACTGCTCGTCACGAACGACGAGAGCCTCGGGTCTGGACCGCTCGGCGAACTGCGCGACGCGAGCATCGTCATCACCGACGGTGTCGTCGAGGCGGTCGGCCCAGCCGGTGCGGTCGCTGACACCCGACTCGATGCCGACGGTGCGTGCGTTCTGCCAGGATTTGTGGACTCGCACACCCACCTCGTGTTCGCCGGCGACCGGTCAGAGGAGTTCACCGCTCGCATGGCAGGAAAACCATACGACGGGGGAGGAATTCGCGTCACCACCGACGCGACTCGGGGCACCTCGACCGACGAGCTACACCGCATGCTCCGGCTTCGTCTCGCCGAGGCGCACCGGGCAGGCACGACGACCATCGAGATCAAATCGGGCTACGGGTTGAACGTCGTCGACGAGGTGAGGTCACTCGAGATCGCAGAGGCCTACACCGAGGAGTCGACGTTCCTCGGCGCTCACCTCCTGCCGTCGGAGTTCGAGGGAAGAACCGACGACTACATCGACCTGGTGTGTGGCGAAATGCTCGACGGTGCAGCCGCGCACTCGAAGTGGATCGACGCCTTCTGTGAGACCGGTGCATTCGATGCCGATCAGAGCAGGGCAGTGCTCGAAGCAGGCAAGGCCGCAGGGCTCGGGCTTCGACTCCACGGCAACCAGCTCGGCCACGGGCCTGGCGTTCAGCTTGCCGTAGAATGCGGATGCGCGTCCGTCGACCACTGCACGTACCTCAGCGACGACGACATCGAAGCACTCGCCGGCAGCGACACCGTCGCCACGTTCCTCCCAGCAGCCGACTTCTCGACCAAGCAGCCATACATCGATGCCCGCAGGGTCATCGACGCTGGTGCGACAGTCGCCATTGCCTCCAACTGCAACCCCGGTTCGAGCTACACCACGTCGATGTCCTTCTGCATCGCCATCGCGGTGCGGGAGATGGAGATGACCATCGAGGAGGCCATCCAAGCCGTCACCACAGGAGGAGCAACAGCCCTCCGTCGAGACGACATCGGCCGCCTCACCCCTGGATCAGCCGGCCACGCCGCCATCCTCGACGCCCCGTCATACCACCACCTCGCCTACCGCCCAGGCGTCCCCCTCATCCGAGACACCATCGGTCCCTTGGGCTGAACATCGTCGCGTCGAAGCAGCCCCGCCGCCTTGGCGCGGCATGCCTTCCCTCTGGGAGCCGTTCAGGCGCCACGGAGGCTCTGCCCAGCGCGGCCGCGTCACAGCGGCTGGGGAGAGCGTGAACCCTCCTGCAGATGGGCCGGGACGACGCCGGGGTAGAGCCTGCGTGGCGAATGAACGCTCCGCCCGAAGGGCAGAACACAGGGCCTAGCCGTTGAACCAGGGGCCGTCGCCGGGGAGGCCCATCAGGACTCGGCCTGCTGTTTCCTTCCACTGGCTCGACACCATGATGTGTTGGGGCACCACGCGGACATTGCGGAGCTGACGTTCGAGCGGGCAGCTCTCGAAGTTCGCCGACGTGCCCGCCGCTGTGTAGAGCATCTCGACCACCTTCACCGCCGTCTCTGCGGCAGCCGAGCAGGAAAGGTGGACGTGCATCCGCTGGTCGACTGTCGTGTCTTCGTTGGCGAGATTTGCCTGCCAGACGTCACCGACAGCTTCCATCACATACGCGCGGGACGAGTGAAGCAGCATCGTCGCCTCGGCGTAGACACTCTGAGTTGACGCCTTTTCGCCGAGTGTCGCCTGCGAGGCGCGTGGCTTCTTTTCCGTGGCCAGGGTCTTGAACGAGGCGAGGGCAGCCTTGGCGATGCCGGTCGACACCCCGACCTTGTTGTAGGCGAGCCTGGCGAATGCTGGGAACCGATACAGCGGACTCTCGTCCATGAATCGCATTCCGATCGGGCCGTCGGCTGCGGTCGTGGTGATCAAATGATCGGGCACGAACACGTCGGCGACGGCGACGTCGTGACTACCCGATCCGCGCATGCCGGCCACGTGCCATGTGTCGACGATCTCGAAGTCGGCAGAGGGAATCGTCGCCTCGACCAACTCGACCTGGCCGTCGTCGCCCCTGATCGGACTGACACCGTCAGACACAATGCACTGGCCCCAGAACCAGTCAGCGTTGTGGCACCCGCTGGCGAATGGCCACTGACCAGTGACTCGATAGCCGCCATCAGCTCGGACGGCCATCGCTTGTGGGTTGAGCGCACCAGCAGCAACCAGGCCAGGATCGCTGTAGATCTCCCTCGCCACGTCAGGTTGAAGCGCTGCGCCGAACAGGCCCATCACCTCGATGCCGATCATCAGATTCCAGCCGGTCGCACCATCGATCTCGGCCGCGACTTCGATGACTTCGATCTGTTCCATCGGGTTGAGTTCTTCGCCGCCGATCTCACGCGACGCCCCAATCCGATACAGCCCAGCATGAGCCATAGCTCGCGCGACTTCGTTCGGAAGGTAGCGCTGACGCTCTGCCACGTCCGCATGCTCGAGGATGAGTGGAGCGAGGTCGCGAACCCGGTCGCGCGCATCGGCCATCGGCATTACACAGCCCCCTTTTGCTGTGAGGGCACTGTAGACAACGCCCCGCGGCTGGTCGAAGCCGCACGACCGTGTGGCAGGATTCGTGAATGATCGACCAGATGGTCCGCTCGGCGGCAACAGCACGTTCAGGTCAGCTCGCGCTCGCCGACGCTCCCAACCGGAACGACTGCTTCCACGGCGACGCACTTCGTCTGAACTGGGCTGAAGTCGACTGCACCGTCGACAATCTTGCAGCCGATCTCGAGCGCCTCGGGGTGGCACCAGGCGTTGGCGTCGCCATTCAGCTACCCAACGTCGCCGAGCTGGTGATCAGCATCCTCGCGACAATTCGGCTCGGGGCTGTCGCGGTACCGTTCCCCATTCAGCACCGCGCCCACGAACTCCGTCACGGCTTCTCGACCGCGGACATCGGGCTGGCGATCACCGGCCCGCGACCCGATCGGCCGGACCAGATCGAGACGATGGCTGCGGTCATGGCCGAGCTGGCACCCGCCACGCCTCTCGCCGTGTTCGGTGACTCGGGTTCGACGCCCGCAACGTCGCTCACCCTCGACACCAGTGAACCTTCGTCTCGACTCGGCGCCGACCCAGTCAACGACATCGCGACGGTGTGTTGGACCTCAGGCACCACCGGCACGCCGAAGGGCGTACCTCGAACCAACAGCATGTGGATGGCGTCTGGCAACTTCCAAGTCGACCAGCTCGAAATCACGGCCGACGATCGCATCCTGTGTCCATTCCCGCTCGTGAACATGGCCGGAATCGGCGGCATGCTCGTGCCGTGGGCGATCGCGGGTGCTGCGCTCCACCTGCATCAGCCGATGAGCCTTCCCGTCTTCCTCGGACAACTCGTCGGCGAGAAGATCACCTACACCGTTGCTCCGCCGCCGCTGCTCAACATGCTGCTCGCCGACGAGTCGATCCTCGCTGACGCCGATCTGTCGAACGTCAGGAAGATCTCATCAGGGTCGGCACCGCTCGATCCGTGGATGGTGGCCGGCTGGCAAGACAAAGGCATCGAGATCGTCAACGTGTTCGGATCGAACGAGGGCGCCGCGATGCTGTCGACGCTTGCAACAGTGGCCGATCCGGCAGAGCGCGCTCGGTACTTCCCGCGGCCGGACCGTGAAGGTGTCGACGTGCGACTGGTCGATCTCGACACCGGGGCCGACATCACGGAGCCAGGCAAACTCGGCGAGCTTCGTTTCACGGGACCAACCGTGTTCGATGGCTACCTCGGCTCAGACGGTGCAGAGTTCGACGATCAGGGGGCATACCGCACAGGCGATCTTTTCGAGTGGGTCGACGATCCGCCCCGGCTGCTCCGGTTTGTCGACCGGGCCAAGGACATCATCATCCGCGGCGGCATGAACGTGTCTGCCGCAGAGGTCGAGGGACTCGTGTCGAGCCACGATGCCATCGTCGAGTGCGCCGCCGTGTCGTTCCCCGACGACGTGATGGGCGAGAAGGTCGGTGTGTTCGTGGTCGCCGCGCCCGATTCGTCACCAACGCTTGATGATGTGACAGCTCACCTTCGATCGCTCGATGTCGCGAGCTACAAGCACCCCGAGCGACTCGAACTCATCGAGGTGTTGCCGAGAAACCCCGTCGGCAAGGTCGTGAAGGACGAACTACGCGACCGCTGGCAGAGCTGACCACTGCTTCTAGCGGGTGAGCAGCGAGCCTCGATCTTCGACGGAGTCGTCAACGCCAGCGAGGCGGAGCAGTTTCCAGATGAGTGCTTGATTGCTCGACACAACAGGAATTCCGAGCTCGGCCTCGAGCGCCGGGATGATCGACAGCGACCGCAGGCTCGTGCACGACACGAAGACCGCGTCGCATTCTTTGGCGGCGGCGATGGTTCTGACCCCTGCAGAAATCGACGCTTCGCTGATCCTGGCCACGTTGAAGTCGCTGGGCTCCAGGAACGAACCAACGGATACGACCTCGAGGCCGGCCTGCTCGAAGTAATCGACGATGGGCCACGTCACGTCCTCGGAGTAGGGCGTCACCACCGCTATCCGAGTGGCGCCGAGTGTTCGGAGCGCCTCCGCAGCTGCGGCGATCGGGGTGGTCACCGGCACGTCGGGATGGTGGCGAGCGATTGCTGCTGCCACGCCGGCGTCGCCGATGAGCGTCGCTGCCGATGTGCACGCATACCCGATCGCGTCGAACTCGAACTGCGTAGGCAGCAACCTGGCGGCGGCAGGAAGATCCGCCTCCATCGCGGTCAGCGTGTCGCCGTCGACAGTGTCCTCCATCGGGATACGCGAGTGGAACCAGTCGACGCCATCGCGCAACACTTGCCTGACCTCGTGCTCGACCGTTTGATCGTTCTCGAGAACGATCAGTCCGATCCTCGCCCGTGGTCCGAGGCCACCATCGGTCTCGAATTCGAGGGCAACGAGCTCGCGCGTCACGGCGCAACCGCCTTCGCCTGCTGATCGAAGAACGAAGCCTCCGTCGGAACCTCTGGAAACACCATCTCGTATGGCGTGCAGCGAACCGTGTTCGTCCGTTCGCCTCTGACGACTTCGTCCTCGTAGGTGCTTGGCAGGTGATTCACCTGGAGCGGCTTCGAGTCCTCAGCCCTGTACTCGGCGATGAAGAGGGTGCGTGGCTGATCGGACGAGTTCGGCTTCGAACCATGCAGCAGCCGCGTGTGCATGAGACACGCAGTGCCGGCTGGACCAGTGATGCTGACGGCGTCTGTGACGTGGGCTTCGACCACCTCTGAAGCAACCGTTCCCGTGTACACGCCACCGTGCCAGTGGCTGAACAGCTCACCGTGGTGCGTGCCAGGAACCACCTCGAGTGGGCCGTTGTCATCCGTGACGTCGTCGAGGAAGATCAAAACAGCCACGAGGCCGTCGTTCGTGTGCGGTTGGAACATGAAGTCCTGGTGGAACTTCACCTCGGTCATGGCACCTGGCTGCTTCGAATTGATCTTCGAGTTGTTGAAGCACACGTTCGGTCCGACGACGTCGGCAACAACGTCGACCACCGGCGCAGTCCGCATCGCGTCGAGGTACGCATCGCTGACCTCGACTGGCGAAGCGACTCGCCTCAGCGCAGGACGATCTGCGGTGTGACCAGGCTCGATGTCGAACCTGGCTCGCTCATCGGCCGTGACTCCGTAAGGCGTGTCATGGTCACGACTCTCCTCGACCCAGGCGTCGAAGTCGTGCCGAAGCGCAGCAAGCTGCGCTGGCGTCAGCGCGTCGCCGACCACCACGTAGCCGTCTCGTTGGTACCGCTCGGCATACGACTCGGCCACGGTGACGACCTCTCAGATGATGGGCAACTCTGCTGTGGCTCGGCGGCTCAGCAACTCGGGACCCGACGATCGTACGACGAGATTCTCCTCGTGCACCATGGCCTTGCCAGGAGCCCAGTTGAGGCCAGGTTCGAGGGTGAGGACCATGTTCTCCTCGATGACAGTTTCGTCTTTCGAGGTGTGTGACGGCCACTCGGTGACCTGCATACCGAGGCCGTGACCCATGCGCCCGACATCGTTGCCGAGCGAACCGTTCTGCTCGAGCACCCGGTTCATCGCTCCGAACACCTCGGTCGTCGTTGCCCCAGGCCGACAAGCTTCGAGTCCGGCCTCTGTTGCGTCCCACACGGCCGAGTAGGCATCGATCGCGTCTTGGGGCGCGGAACTGAACGCAAAGTTCCGGTCGAAGTCACTGAAGTACCCGTCGTGAGTCGAGCCGGTGTCGAAGATCAGCAGATCGCCTTGCGATATTCGACGGTCGGACGGCTGGCGGATGATGTCGCCGATGCCTCCAGGGCCGCTCGCTCCGACGAGGTACGGAACATCGTCGGCGCCGCACTTCAGGATTTCGGCCCTGAACGCAGCGAACGCCTCTCGCTCTGTCATACCGATGCTGATGATGCTGGGAAGAGCGTCGAACGCATCGGACACGATCGAGCAGATGGTGCTGTGCTTCTCGATCTCAGCCTCGGACTTCACCATGCGCAGCGAACGAACGACGTCGGTGGCGTCGACGAATCCGCCGATGTTGGTGCGCAGCTGGTCGAGGTCATTGAGCGGCATCCGCACGTGCGTTTCCGGACCCATCGGGAGGCCGACCCTGCCTTCAGCACCTGCAACCTCGCGTAGGCAATCGGTCAGCAGCGAGATGCCGTCGTCGGCTGGCTGCGGAGCAGACCAGGTCCTGACATCGTCGATCCACGTCGCCGACATCGAAGGTCCTCCGATGCTCGGGATGACAGCGATCGGCTTGCCGTTGGCAGGCACCACCACGAACCACGGTCGGGTCGGACTCTGCCAGAACGGGGTGTGGAATCCGGTGAAGTAGCGCACCTCTGGCTCGGTGCAGACCAGCAGTGCCGAGACGTCGATCGAGGCCATCTTCGCCTGACATCTCGCGACGCGTCCTGTGAACTCCTCATCGGAGAACCCGCGGGTCATCTCAACGCCCTGTGAACTCGGCTGGTCTGCGCTCCATGAACGATGCCAGACCCTCGGCGAAATCTTCCGAGCCGGCCGTCTTGGCTCGCATCGCGGCAACCTCTCCGAACCCGGCCGCCTCGCCCTCCTTGGCGTAGACCAGCGATGCTCGTTTGATCTCCTGCACGGCGAGGGGTGCACATTCGAGTATCTCGTGAGCGAGTTCGACGGCTCTCTCGACCTGCTGGCCGACGGGGACGACCTCCTGTACGAAGCCGAGTTGGAGGGCGCGATCCGCGTCGAACTCATCGGCGCGAAGCAGGTGATACATCGCGTTGCCCCACCCGGCCCTCTCGACATAGCGAACATGTGCGCCCCCGAAAACCCCGAGCCCACGCTTCGGTTCCAGCTGAGCGAACCTCGCGTTGTCGGCGGCGACGACGATGTCGGCCGCCAGCATCATCTCGATGCCTATGGTGAACGTGACCCCCTGCACGGCCATCACGATCGGCTTGCTGCACCTGCGACCCATGCCAAACGGATCGACACCAGCGCGATTCTCGCCCTGCTCCTCGCCGCGCATCGCACCGGCGAACCGAGGCAGGTCGAGGCCGGCCGTCGTGTGTTCGCCGGCGAACGACAACACGCCGACCCACAGATCGTCGTTCTCGTCGAGATGCGTCAGGTGGAGCGAGAGCGACGCCATCATCTCCGGCGTGAAGCCGTTCATCTTGTCGGCGCGGTCGACCGTCACATGCATCAGGTGACCCTCGCGCTCGGCGGTCACCGATCCGTTGTCATCCTCTGCATCAGCCATCGCCGCAGAATAACGACGTCAGCGGAGGACGGGTGTCAGACACGAGTCCTCGTCATCTGAAGTTCGTTCGGAGATAACCATCGACGGCGGCCCGAAACTCCGTCGGCTTCTCGAGATCGATGAGGTGGCCGGAGCCCTCGACATTCAGCAGAGTCGACCCAGGAATCGCAGCCTCCATCGCGACCATCCCCGAATGAGGCGTGGTTGCGTCCTCCGAACCCGAGATCAGAAGCGTCGGCACAGCGATGGTGGGCAGGACGTCAGCGTGATCGTGCGTTGTGATGCAGCGAACCGTTGCCGCATATGCCTCAGACGAGATCGAGCTCATCCCGACGACGGCTGCGGCGAACACGTCTGGCGGAAGTTCGACTGCCGAGATGGTCGAGAGCACTCGCTCTGCGGTGTCTGCGGGCGTGAGCCCAGCCTCGATCGGGGCCAATCGGCTCTCGATGAACGCCTTGGCCTGCTCTGGGTCCTGCCCGAATCGACGAGATGTCGCGACGAGGATGAGGCCGGCAACACGGTCGGGGGCCAGCTTCCAGAGCGCCTGACCGACCATGCCTCCAGTCGAATGGCCGACGATCACGGCCGAGTCGACACCGGCATCGTCCAGCATCGCCACCACCGCCTCGGCAAGTGCTGGAAACGTCATCTCGACCAACGCAGGCGACTGGTCGTATCCAGGCATCGACCACGCCAGGCACCGATGTCGCGGCGCGAGGTGCTCGATCGTTGCCGAGTAGTAGTTCTTGTTCGCGCCGAGCCCATGAAGCAGCACGACAACTGGCTCGCCCGACCCGGCATCGATGTAGTCGGGAAGCGGAACGCTCACGCCAGGTCGCCCTGCAGCACCCCGCGCTCGACAGCAACGTGACCGTCGAGCGTGATGGTGCAGTTACGCATCGGGAGGTCGAAGTGGCCGAGGGTGTGGCGGCCGGCAGATGGATTGGCACCTGTCGAGTAGAGGAAGTTGCCGGCGAAGACACGTTGCTCTGTGCCGTTGGTCTGGCTCTTGTCGTAGAGGTTGAACGCATCCCAGCGGGCCTGCGGATTCATGCCCCAGCCGACGTGGCTTGTCGCATACGCATCTCGGTCGTCCCACGCTGCCATGTAGCTCTCGAACAGCTCAGCATCGAGACCGTCGCCCGCGATATCGACGACGTAATCGTCCTCGATCGTCAACGTGATCGGCGTCTCGACGTACCGCTTGAACGTGAGGTTCATGTCGCCCTTGGCCATCACGATCGTGCCGTTCACGCAACCGGCCCGCGGAAACGCAGCACACAACCCACCAGGCCAGTGACTGATGTCGCCAGTCCGCGTCGTCCAGCCGCAGCCGCCGGCCGCGAACGCGCGTTCCATGCTGATGGTGAGATCCGTCCCAGCGTCCGACGTCACCCGCATCTCCGAAGCGTCCTTCATGAGCTTCACTCCGGCCTCGACCTTTGGCTGTATGTCAGCCTTCGGTACCAGCCGCTCGAGCGTCTCGGGATGCTCGTTCGACACCATCAAGACCCTCGTTCCACCCTTCAGGATCGTCGGAAGCTCGGCCGCATGAAGCAACCCCTCGACGGTGCAATCGGCAACGATCGTGCACGCCGCCAATGCCGCAATGACAGCCTCCGATCCGGCAATTGCGCTCGATGCCCCTGTGGACCGAACTGGCACAGGTGCGTTCGCTGGCGGCGTCGGTACGACGATGTGGAACGGCTGAGCTCCCAACTCGGCGAGGGCGAGCTCTGCCAGCTGGACGTTCACGCCTCGACTTTGGCTCTCGGAGAGCACCGCAGCGGTTTCGCCTCGCTCGACACCGCACATCGTGAACACCTCGATGAAGGCTTCGACCCAGTTCCTCTGAACCCGTTCGGTCAACAAGATTGTCCCCTCGTGCGTCGTCCCTCGCTCGCGTTCGCCATTCTTTCAGGCCAACTCAGCGGTGATGGCGTCGACCAAATGTACGAACCATCCGCGAAGCGGATGAGCTTGTCGTCAGGCGGAGGAAATCCGGCCATCCAGGCGTTGTCGATTGGGCCATCGCTCACCGACGCAGGTTAGGAGACACCGTCGCGTTCGTCTCGGTGACAGGCTGAGCGGAGACCTCGGTTCCTGGAGGGCGATGAGCACCGACATCGAGAAGCCATCCACGGCCGAAATCGCCCTGAGCGGCAGCACGATCGTGACCTCGACCTGGGGTACTGGTGCACCGGAGATCGTGTTGCTTCACGACGGGCTCGGCTCGATCGCGCAATGGAGGGACCTACCAGCCTCGATTGCCAGCGCGACCGGACGAACTGTCATGGCATACGACCGACGAGGACACGGCCGCTCGACGCCTCATCCCGAGGGACCTTGGCCAACCGATTGGCTCCACGGAGAGGCAGACGTGCTCGGCCGACTACTGGCGACCATCGGGGCTCAAGACCCCATGCTCGTTGGCCACTCGGACGGAGCGTCGATTGCCGCCATCCATGCTGCGACGATGACAACGAGCTCGCCCCTCGTGATGCTGGCGGCTCACAGCTGGGTCGAGGTTGTCACTGTCGAGGCGATCGCGGGGATGATCCAGCGCCGAGATCGTGTCGTCACGGGACTCGCACGCTTCCACGACGAACCGGAAGCTCTGTTCGATGCATGGGCCGGCGTGTGGGTCGGCGACGAATTCGCGTCGTGGGACATCAGGGACCTCATCGGTTCGATCGGGTGCAGCACTGTCGTCGTGCAAGGTTCGCTCGATGAGTACGCGACACCAGAGCACGCGACCTCGACCACAACCGCCATCGGCGACAACGCCAGCTGCGTCTTCTTGGAAGACGTCGGACACCTGATCCATCACCAGGCTCCGGCCGACGTCGTCAAACTGATCGACAAA
>Ga0315338_1004434_pt1 | contig 11087 bp, 6 predicted proteins | sample ASW8metaG_FD_204518 | JGI IMG/M metagenome (GOLD analysis project Ga0315338, IMG submission 204518) | Ammonia-oxidizing marine archaeal communities from Monterey Bay, California, United States - ASW #8 | ecosystem: Environmental > Aquatic > Marine > Coastal | place: USA: California | collected...
CATGACTCCGTCTTCTGCACCGATCAAAGAGCCGTCGCCCCTGAACGCGCCGGCGACTGCGTTCGTCTTGACGACGCCGGGAACGATCGTGCTGACGTTGATGCCGTGGTACGCGACCTCGGCCCGTAGGGCATCAGCGAACCCGACGACCGCGTGCTTCGTCATGCAATACCCAGTTCGCAATGGCACACCGAACTTGCCTGCGAGGCTCGACGTGACAGTGATTCTGCCTGACGCTCGCTCGATCATCGAAGGCAGCACTGCCTTGGTGAGTGCGATCGGGCCCATGACGTTGACGTCGAAGACTCGTCGAAACACATCGAGCTCGATGTCCGTCACCCAGTCGCGCACACCCACCCCTGCGTTGTTCAGAAGCATGTCGACGTGACCGAATCGGGCCAGAACCGCATCGACAGCCGCTGGGAATGCGTCCGTGTCCGCGACGTCGAGAGGCAACACCATGACGTCGGCTTCGTCGGCCCCTGCTGTGTTGCAGCTCAATGCGACCCGCTCGAGCGCTGGCTCGCTTCGTGCCGAGAGCACGACCTTCGCTCCGACAGCTGCGAACGCGGCGGCGAGCCCAGCTCCGATGCCCGATGACGCGCCCGTGATCCACACGACGCTGCCGCCGAAGTCCTCGCTGACCGCAGGAACTGACATGACACGGATCTCCGTTCTGAGGCGACTCGCTCGATAACTGCCGTCGCACCACGCGACGCAACGGCTCCGACACTATGAAGATCCGAACGGAGATCGCAATATGGCTGGTGCGCTCGTTACTCATGGCGCAATAGATGTCGTGGAACTGCACTCGTTCTCTCATCGACGGACGATCGCACGCCCCTAGAGTGCCCCGATGCGCTCCCTGGTCTCACGGCTTCCACCCCGAACTCTGGGTATCGGCCTGGCGGCCGGAGGCATGTTCATCGTCAGCACCGATTCGCTGATCACCCGTGCCGCCGAGGTGTCCGGATTCACCGTCACATTCTGGTTTGGCGTGTTCGTGGCGCCGGCGATGTTGTTGTCGATGCTGCTGATGGGACATCGCCCGCAGGGCATCGTGCGCCAGGTCGATCGTCCGATGTTGTTGTCGGCAGTCCTTCAGGCCGGGAGTTCGACGTCGTTCATCTTCGCCATCAAGAACACGTCGATCTCGAACGTCGTCGTCATCATCGCCGCGGCGCCGATCGTTGCGTCGCTCATCGCTTGGATTGCCATTCGAGAGCGCACGGCGCCTCGTGTGTGGGCCGGTATCGCCTTGTCGATGGGCGGCATCGGCATCGTCGTGAGCGGCTCGTTTGGCGGGGGAGGGGTGACCGGCGACCTGCTCTCGGTGCTCGCCATCACGTTCTGGTCGACGAACCTGATCGTGTGGCGCTCGCACCCAGACATGAACCGGTTCCTCGCAGTCGGGCTGGCTGGAATCGTCATGGCGGCCATCTCGGTTGCTCAAGCCGAGTTGCTCGGCCACAGCTTCAACACGTATCTCCTTTTGTTCATCATGGGCGCCATCGCCGGCCCGCTCGGCCGAGTGTCGATGGCGACCGCGACTCGTTACATTTCCGCGGCTGAGGTGAGTCTTTTCACCCCGATTGAAACGCTCGCGGCGATCCTGTGGGCGTGGATCTTCTTCAACGAGACGCCGTCCGTCGAGACCTACATCGGTGGTGCTGTCGTCGCTGTTGCTTTCGCGGTCGCCACTGTTCCGATGCGCTCGCGGCGACTCGTGCTCCCTCCGTCCGAACTCGAGGACACATGACGATGCTGTTCACTGGTCACGGCCCTCACTCCATCGGCGGGGCGTACCGCAGCTTCGGACCCGACACGATCGTTGCGACGACGCCAGAAGCCATGGCCCTGGCCGGGTTCACTCCAGCCGGGTCTCTCGTGACCTACATGCCTGCCGGTAGAGGCTCATGTCCTTGTGGTGGAACGCTTCGAGCTTCAGTCGGAACTCTGCATCGATCGGAGAGGCGGTCTCGCTCGTGGTTGCGTTGAGTCTTTGATGCCAGAGCGAGTCCGATAGAAAGCGCCCTGAGAAGTACTCCAGGTCCTCTTCGTAGTGTTCGGTGATGCCGATGAATGCGAAGCGCTGAAGTGGGAAGCCCCAGAGATACTGACTGTAGATATTGCGGAACTTGGGGCTGCAACAGAACTGTTTGAGCGTCCAGCCCTCCTCGACGACGACCCTGTGGTGCTGCGCCGACGTTTCCCGGTCGTAGGTCTCTTGCCAGAAGTTGAAGTGCGAGACCATTCGGTCGATTGGGTCGCGCATCCAGGTCACGAACTCGAGGTCTTGTCTTCTGGCGAGCAGCCGATACTTCAATGGAAGGAAGTGGCCGTGGACGCAGTTGATCTCGTCGAGACCTTGCCGCCCAATTCGAACACCAGACAACAGCGCTGAGAGATTGCGTTCGGTTCGAGACTTGCTGATCCCTTCGTCTCCGTAGTCCTCCAGGAGTGTGTCCCCGAAATGATCCCTCAAGGAGCTCCCGAAGCTGGTTCCAGCTGTTTTGGGAAGGTGGAGCGAAACGAGGGTCATGGCGATCGCAGACAGTATTGCCAATGAGTTGTCAGCGCTATCTGCTCTGATGCTCGAGCCGATCTGGTTGGTGGTGAGGCGTGTCCAATCGCGTGAACTCGACGCGAGAGCGCGCGGGCCTAAGGTTCCTCAATGCCACAGGCCACAAACAACGACGTCACGCTCGAATACGAAACGTTCGGAGATCCGGCAGATCCCGCTGTGCTGTTGATCATGGGCTTCACTGCCCAGATGATTGCCTGGCCAGACGAGCTGTGTGAGCGATTCGTCGCCGCCGGCCGGTACGTGATTCGCTTCGACAATCGCGACTGTGGGCTCAGCTCCAAGACAGACGCTGCTCCTCTCAACTTTCTGCTGATGGCGGCGGCGGTCGCCGAGGGACGGGACATCGGTCAGGTTCCCTACACGTTGTCCGACATGGCTGCCGATGCCGTAGCCGTCCTCGACGCCGCTGGTGTCGAGCGCGCACACGTCGTTGGGGCATCGATGGGCGGAATGATCACGCAGGTGATGGCCGTCGAGCACCCTCACCGCGTGGCGACGATGACGTCGATCATGTCGACGACCGGAGATCGCAATGTCGGGCAGGCCACGCCCGATGCGATGGCGGCTCTCGTCGGTGCGCCTGCGACCGATCGTGAAGGGGCGATCGAGGCCTCGCTGAAGGCCGCACGCATCTTTGGTGGGCCCCTCATCGACGAGGAGGTCGTACGCGAACGCGCCGGCGCTGCTTTCGACCGCTCCTTCCATCCAGCGGGGGCACCGTTCCAGATGGCTGCGATCACGAAGACTGGCGACCGTACCGAAGCCCTCCGAGGCGTTGAGCACAGAGCGCTCGTCATTCACGGCCGAGCGGACACACTCATTGCACCGTCGGGTGGCGAGGCAACTGCCGAAGCAATTCCGAACTCGACGCTCCTGATGCTCGACGAGATGGGCCATAGTCTGCCGCCGCTGTTGTGGGACCAAGTCGTTTCCGCCATCGTCGACCACTCGTCTGGCGAGGTCGCGTAGGGGAGCTCAGAGTTCGTTCGCGTTCAACCACTCTCGAATGAGCTGACTCATCTGCTCTGGACGCTCCTCATGGATGGCGTGTCCGCTTCCTGGTATCGCACAGAGCTGCCCGTGTTCCAAGAGCGCGACGGCCGCTTCGCCGTCCTCGTCGGACAAAGATCCACCTTTGGTGACGTCGGCTTGCAGGATCAGCGTTGGACACGTGATTTTCTGCACGGACCGATCGATGTCGAACCCGTCCATCAACGAGCTGTCGAACGACATTCGCAACACCTCTGGGTCGAGTGATGCCAGTCGGCTCGCCAAGTCAGGCGTCTCGCGGGCCGCCACGTCCGGGAGATCGTTTTCAATCCGGTCCCTGAGCTCTGCCTCGTCCTGTGTGGCCAAGCACAGCTCGTGAAGATCGCTGAAGAATCTGTAAGCCCTTTCGCTGCCGTCTCTCACCGAAGATCGCCGCAGCCACAGGGGTGCATCCTCGATGATGAGACCGGCGACGAGCTCACGTGAGGTGGCCGCCAGAGCAATGCCGACCAAACCCCCGAGCGAGTGTCCGATCACCACGACCGGCTGTCGGACTTCCCCCTCGATGAACGAGACGAGGTCAGCCGCGAAGTCGAGCACGCGGTAGCGGCCAGCGACGTGGCTCGATCGGCCATGGCCACGGAGATCTGGAATGTGCAGCGTTGCTTCGTCGCGTAGGTACGGGACGAGCGGCGAGAACGACGTCGAGCGGCCCGTTGTGCCGTGCAACAGCAGGAGCTGAGGTCGTCCGTTGCCGAAGGTCTCGTGGTGCAGCGAAACTCCATCTGCGTCGAAGGTCGGCATCGATCAGTTGAAGTAGTCGCTGAGCTTCAGTGCGTCGAGTCCACGTATCTGCTTTCGTTCAAAGCTCGAGCGTCCTTCCAGCGGTGCGGTGCAGTCGAAGCCGATTCGACCCCAATCCTGTGGCTTGTTGCCCTGGTAGAACCCGGGAACGCCGCTGAAGGTCATCACGCGTGCGTCGGCCGGGCCACGAGTGAGGAAGGCCCAGTAGACGTCGTCGAGATCCGTCATGTCCACGTCGGCGTCGACGACCATCACGCTCTTGACGAAGTCGTGATGTACGCCATGCGCGCCCACGATCACCTGCGCGGGCTGGCCCTCGTATTGCTTGTCGATCTTGACGACGGTGTTGAAGAGATTCGGCACGCAGGCAACATCGAGAATCCCTGGAATCGTGTTGTTCAGGTGTGCGTAGACCCGATTGCTGAGGGCCAGTTCGAGCAGTCGGTGATCTTCGGGCGAGCCGCAGATCAAGGCGTGGTAGTAAGCGTTCTTTCTCACGGTGACGCCGAGTACCTCCAGGACGTGATTGTCACCAACCTCTACGTAGTACCCGGCAAACTCGCCGAACGGTCCCTCTGGTCGGCGGACGTTGGGAAGGATTCGACCTTCGATAACGACCTCAGTTTCGTATGGGACGTCGAGTTCGATGTGGCGGCACGGTCTCATGCGAAACGGCTCGTCGGCAAGTTGCGCGACGAGCGCCATTTCGCTCTCGTTCGTCGGGATTGGCGATGCCGCGGCGAGAGCTACCAGAGGTGGCGGTCCGATGAGCACGGCCACTTCGAGCGCTTCGCCGGTCTCTTCTGCTCGTGCCTGATATTTCGTCAGGTCGTGCGTGGTTCCGAGCCGAATCCGGATCTCGTCGTCCGAGATGTGCATGCCGCGATGAAACGAAAGGTTTGCGACACCTGTGTCGACATCGTTGGCCAGGAAGATCCCAGACGTGATGTATGGCCCGGCATCCTTTTCGTGATACGTGATGTGGGGAAGGTCGGAGACCTTCGCTGAGTAGAACTCGCCTTCGGCCTCGGGGACTGTCACCAACTCGCCGCCGCGACCTTTCATCAGCTTCGCCCAATGTCTGCAGAAGCTGTTCCCGTCGTCGCCGATCATCTCGCCGAGCCGATCCCGGTCGCCGAAGATGTTGCTGACGACGGGGAGTTCACTTCCCGTGACGTTCTCGAACAGGATCGGTCGCCGGCTCTCCTGTTGAGCCCTCGCCACCACGGCAGCAAGTTCGTGCGCTGGATTGACCTCGCGCGTCACCACCTGCATCTGGCCTGACGACAACATCTCTTCTATGTAGGTCCTCATGAGTTCATCATCTGATGATTCTTGCGCACTCGCGGTCAACGCGGTGCGAGACGGCCAGAATCTCAGGTGACGGTGAGTCGGCCTGTAGGCGGGATTCTGTCCGGCGCCGAAGCGCTTGTGTGACCATCCATCTTTGCGGTCTACCCGAGATCATGAGGCGGGCCGCCCGATCTCTGCTCGACCTTGCTCCGGGTGGGGTTTACCGAGCCGCCTGAGTCACCTCAGACGCTGGTGCGCTCTTACCGCACCGTTTCACCCTTGCCTGTGGCCGTCTTGCTGGCGAACCAACGAGCCGGCCCATCGGCGGTTTCCTCTCTGTTGCACTGTCCGTCGCCTCGCGACGCCTGGAATTTCTCCAGCACCCTTGCCCTATGGAGTCCCGACCTTCCTCGACACGGTCAGATCCGAAGATCTCCCGTGCCGCGGTCACCCGGCCAACTCACCGTCGAGAGGGAGCGTAGGGGAAATCAGGCCGAAACCGCGGTGCCGATGTCGTCGAGGAAGCCGTCGAAGCCCTTGTCGAGCTGGCCTTTCAACAGTGGCTGCATGAGCTTGCCAAGCGGGCCGAACTTGAGGTCGTACTCGTAGTCGAAGTCGAGCTTCGAACCCTCGCCATCGGGCGAGATGGCGAACTTCACGAGACCCTGCTTGATGGGAAGCAGCTTTGCCTTGTCGATGCTGATTGCCAACATCTTGCCTTCGTCCCACTCTCGGATCGTTTCCTCGAGAGCACCAAATGGCGCGAGATCGCAGTGACGTTGCGCTCCGACGCCGCTGGCGGCCGAGGTGGTCGACTCGCTGTGCTTCACGCCGGAGTTCCAGCGGGAGATGTTTGGGAAGTCGGCGAGGAGATCCCACACCGCCTCAGGTGACGCTGAGTAGGTCCTGGACTTGATGATGCGAGGCATGCTGGCTCCTGATCGGGACTCGAGTCTCGGCCGTAAGGGCACGAGTCGCAACTCCGCTCAGGTCACCAGCATTCCCCGGCCAGACAGGGCGCACGTTCATCTGCGGTCGAGCGGAGCCCTGGCTTCATCGACCCACAGGGGCGACAAGCACGGGCGACGCTGCTCAGACACGAACGCAAGCATGGCACCACAGATCATCAACGCAGCTGCCAGCACGGCCAGCGTCTGTGTGAGACCGGTTCCGGTCGCTGGCAGATTCTCGTCAGCATCGGGAGCGGTCCCACCGCTCGGCGCCGTCGTGGTCGTTGCCGCTGGAGCTGTTGTCGTCGTTGCTCCAGCCGACGTCGTGGTCGTCGTGGCCCCAGACGTCGTGGTCGTCGTTGCGCCCGACGTTGTGGTCGTCGTTGCACCCCCGCCAGTGAAGGTGATGCTGTCGCTGTCGGTGTTGTTCAACAGGACCGCTTCGAAGCCCTCCGCGGTGACGGTGGCTGCGTTGGCGAAGACGGTGCCCTGGGGAGCGGTGACCGTTGTCGTGATGTCGATCGTGGTCGTGTGACCCGAGACCATGCCGTCAGGATCCACACATGTCACGACCTGGCCAACAGCGCTGCATCCGAACTGGGCAACGGTGTTGGTCACCAACGTCGAGACGTAGGTGAGCCCCGCCGGCAGCGTGTCGGTCAGCGTGATGATGCCAGGAGCGGTGTCTGGACCGTTGTTCGTGATGGTCACCGTCCACACCAATGAGGAAGCATCGGGTGCCGTCACCGACATGTTGGTCACGATGTCTGCGTCGGCGTCCATGATGCCAAGGTCCCAGTCGGGCTCCCACGCGCCAGCCGCGACAGGGAACAGACCCGTGCGGCCCGTCACCGGATCACCGTCGGAATCAATGGTGTCGTTGCCACCGGTGTTGTGCGAGGAGACGATGAAGCCGTCTGGCAGCGTCGACAACACGAAGCGAACTTCGTAGCTGCCCGCGAGCAGATTGCCGAACGTGTAGATACCAGATCCGTTGGTGGTCGTGGAGGCGATGGTGGTCCCAGAGCTGTTCAGCAGGTCGACGCCGATGCCGGAGACGAGTCCCTCTGCAGGGTCCTTCACGCCGTCGCGGTCGTCGTCGATCCAGACCGAGTCGCCGATTGCGGCGAGGACGTAGAAACCGAAGTCGACAGTCAGGTTCGAGTTCCCGTCCAATGGCACATGATGCGATGGGTCTGGGAGTTCGAGTTCGCCAGTCGGCTCGCCGCCAGCGGTCAATGTGACAGGCGCAGACCACACCGCATCACCGACAGCGGCAGGGTCGCGGCCTGAGTCGTCGCGGTCGGTATCGCTGTCGGGGTCGGGAGCGGGGCTGTTGCCAGACGACGAAGCCCTGCCTTCCAGTGGCTGCCCCGATGTGAACTGCGATGCAGGAATTGCGACGAGATACGTGTTCGGCTGGAGGCCGGTGATGAGCCAGTACCCATCGGTGTCGGTGACAGCGCCGGCATCAGGTGTTCCGTTGTCAGGCACACCGTCGTCGTTGGCATCAAGCCAAACCTCGACCGACACGCCAGGAACCCCGACTTCGCCGTCGTCGCGGTAGCCGTCGTTGTCGGCGTCGAGCCACACTCGGTTGCCAAGCGTCACCGACTGGGCGAAGCCGAAGTCGATCGTCAGGTTCTCGAGATCGTCTGGCGTCACCAGATCGTTGTCAGGCGACTCTCCGGTCGGTTCGGTCGTTCCGATGAGCGTGATCGTCGCCGTGCTCACGAGCGCGCCTGCCGTGGTGGCATCGATGCCGTGATCTTGGTTGTCGTTGTCGGCAGCGGCGACGCCGATGGACGAGTGATAGTTCTCGAGAGGCTCGGCCACTCCGAACTCTGTGGACGGAATGATGACGAGATAGTTGCCCTCGGCCAGCCCGCTCTCGAGCCACTCGCCTGCTCCGTCGGTCGCCGTCACTGCAACCATGTCTGCGGCGTCGACAACGAGGTCGAGGTTGACGTCGTCGGGGAGGCCGTTTGCATCATTGTCGGCCCAGATCTCCACCTGAACTCCCGCGATGCCGGTGTCTCCGCCATCGCGCGTGCCGTCGCCGTTCACATCGAGGAACACCTCGTTGCCGAGCGACAACGGTTGCGTGACGATGTTTGCGGGGTCGGTGTCGTTCTCGTCAGGGCCGATCGGGACTCCTGGCGCCCCTGGTGCGACCGGTGTGCCAACGACGGTTGCGGTGTTCGTCAGATCGGCGAGGACATCCGGAAGCTCGCACTCGTACACCCAGCGCTCGCCGGGAGCCAGCAGATCGTCGGGGTCGGCGTCGCCGTTGTCGATCAGCGTCAATGGCGCACACGACGCGATGGCGTCATCGACGATCAGGTTGGCGAAGTGCGTCGCACCGGTGTTCGAAACTGTGATGCGGAACAAGGCGTCAGCGCCGAGCGGAATGCCGGCGCCGGTTCCTGGCGTCTGCGCGTCGTCACCGAGCGTGTTGTCGTCGGCATCGTCGTAGTCGGGCGAGTCGTAGTTGTTCTGGACGTACTTACGGATGTGCAGGCTCGGCTGAGCGATGGCGAGCGTCGAAGGATCGTGGTCGTCTTCGTCGCCTCCGGCTGTGCCGTCCTCGTTGATGACGTCGTCATCGTCGAGGTCGTTCGTTTCGCCGGCCTCGTTGAAGTTGACGGCATTCGACGTCGAGTCGATGTCAGCAGCCGAAGCACCGGCTGGTGCGATGAGCGCATCGCTGATCTCGGCCCAGTTCGTGACGAGCGTGCCGCCGAACAGGACATCAACAGTCAGCGTCAGCTCAACAGCCACGCTGTCGCCAGGCGCAAGTGTGTCGATGACGAACGAGCCGTCAGCGTTGTCGGTGATGACGACAGCCGCGAGGTTCGTCGTGGTCGTGACCGAACCAGCGTTCGAGCTGGCGTAGGTCGTCAGAGCAGGCAGGTAGTCGGTGACGGCGATGTCGTATGCATCGATGCCGCCCTGGTTGAACACTTCGATCTCGAAGGTGCCCGTTGCTCCAGGAACAATTGCACCAACCGTGACAGTGGTCATTCGCAAGGCGAGGTCGAACACCGAGTTGGTGACGCCAACGGCCGTAGTCGAGCCGGCGCTGACGACGATGCCGGCCACAGGGTTGGCCGTGGTCGGATACCAGGCCGTTGGAGTTGACGATTCGGTGACCGTGTAGTCGCAGTCCACGCCAGGACTGACCTCAGAGAACAGGCCGCCGAACGTGGCCGTACCTGCTCCGCTGGTGTTGAGAATGTAGGGAGAGGACGGAAGTGTGCAGTTCGACGAGGTGAGGGTGAACTCGAACGTCGTGCCTGTGTCGTCGCCGACGCCGACCGACTTGGTCACCTCGATCGCTCCGGTGGTTCCTGCGATCGCGATGTCGGCTCCGTCGTGGTCGTCCTCGTCGCCACCTGAGTTGTCGACCACATCGTCGAGCGGCGACTCGGTCGTCGTCCCGTTCGTCGTGTCGGGAGTGCTGTCGACGTCGTCTCCGTCATCGGCGGAGATTTCTGCCCACCCGGTGTGGACTCCGGTGATGGCCGAGGCCGGTGAGGTCACGATGATGTCAAAGAACATCGACCCTGCTGGCGCGAGCGATGCGCCTGTGACCGACAGAGCTGCGGTTCCGTCGAGGTTGTCGACCCATGGCTCCGGGTTGCCGGCCGCGAGCGTCCAGGTGGTGTCAGGGAAATAGTCGGTGATCGTGAATGCGTCGACCGGCGCATCGCCTTGGTTGTACACGACCAAGGTGAACGACACGTCGTCGCCGGCAGTGATCGGTGGGGTCTGGCCCGCCGAGACGTGCTTTGTCAGCGCGAGGTCGTAGTCGACGCCGGAAACCGAGACGAGGCCGGTTCCACCTGCGCCACCAGTCGAGGTGAACTGACCGTCCTGCGGGTTGCTGATGGCCGGTCCAGCCGCGCCGCCAGCAACGGCGAACGACACGTTGGTGACGGTCGCTGTAGCGCCAGCTTGAGTGGCCGCACCGGTTGTCTGGATCCAGATGCCGCCACCGCCGCCACCGCCGCCGGAAACACCTGCGTGCCAAGCGTCGGCTGTCGGTGTTCCTCCGGTACCGCCGTCTGCAGAAACCGTCACTGCGCTCGTGAAGGTCGCTGCGGTGATGTGCATCTGACCACCCGCACCGGCGCCGCTTGCCGAGTGGGCGCCCCCTCCTGGGGGACTGAGACCATCTGCGCCGTCCGCGAGGACGCTGTTCGACTGCGCGTCGATCGAGGTGAAGTCGAGGAACACGATGCCGCCGCCGGCGCCGCCGTTCATCGATCCAGCTTCTGCGCTGCCCATGCCGCCTGCGCCGCCCATCATCAGGCGAGCGTCGCCGTCGTGAAGATGGTGTTCGCTGATCGGAATCGGATCGACGACGGCATCGTTGCCATTGCCGCCGTCTCCGTAGCTCGGCCAGCCATTGTCGCCACCAACGCCGCCGCCGGTGTACGAACCACCACCACCACCGCCGC
>Ga0315338_1004435_pt1 | contig 11084 bp, 7 predicted proteins | sample ASW8metaG_FD_204518 | JGI IMG/M metagenome (GOLD analysis project Ga0315338, IMG submission 204518) | Ammonia-oxidizing marine archaeal communities from Monterey Bay, California, United States - ASW #8 | ecosystem: Environmental > Aquatic > Marine > Coastal | place: USA: California | collected...
GCCACGGGATCGGCTGCACGACCGCGCCGGTTCTTTTCGCGCAACAGGTATCGGGCGCAAAGTTTTGTCAGTATCGGCTCGACCGCCGCCTGTTTCGCCTCGTCTTTCGACCAGGCCGAATCGTCGAATAAACCGACCAGCGCGGTTTGCCCTTCTTCCAGCCCAAACAAATCGTTCAGCGCAATCCGCTCCTCTTCACTCATTACGTCGTCGCCGTTCTCCACTGCACGTCGGACCCAGCGCGCAAAGCCGGGAACCGGCGACAACGTAGAGAACGTTTTCAACTTCGAATATTCGGCCTGAAGTTCGTCGACCACGCGCTTGATCAGAAATCCACCGAAGCTGATCCCGCCCAATCCCCGCTGCGCGTTCGTAATCGAGTAGAATATGGCCGTATCGGCTTCCGTGGGGTCGGTGACCGGCGCAGATTCATCGAGCAACGCATTGACGTTGCCGGCCAAGCCGTTGACCAACGCAACCTGTACGAAGATCAGCGGTTCGTCCGGCATGCGCGGATGAAAGAAAGCAAACAGTCGCCGATCCGCTTCGAGCCGGTTCTTCAAATCGTCCCAACTGCGAATCTCGTGCACCGCTTCGTAGGCAATCAGCTTTTCGAGTAGCGACGCCGGCGACTCCCACGTAATGCGGCGCAGTTCGAGAAACCCGACATCGAACCAGGAAGCCAAAAGCGAACGAAGGTCGTCGTTGAGCGCCTTCATCTCGGCGCTGTCCGCGAAGTCGCTCAGATCCGAACGAAGATCGACGAGAAACTTGACGCCTTCCGGCAACGCGTTGAATTGGGTTAAAAGACGCAGCCGCGGCGGACGCAGAGCCACGCGCAGGGCTTCCTGCAAGGCGGGCTGTTTCTCCGGCTCGGCGTCTTGTAATGCGGCGATTGCCGCGTCTATCGCTTCTTGATCGGGGCCAAATTCATCTGCCAAGATATGCAAAAAGCGCCGCCGGCCCTCCGGTTCCAGTTCCAAATAGGTGTGCCCCAAAGCCGCCGCACGCGCACGCGCGGAAACTTCCCCTCCGCGTGCCTCCAGGCAGGACAGCATTTGCTCCCGGAGACTATCCGCATCTTCCTGCGAGGACAGGTCCGGCGATACTCCAGTGCTCGACGAAACGGATCCCGCAATGTCGTTCCAGGCACCGATCAGGCGTTTAAATAACGAACTTGTTTCACTCATCGCTTTGTACTTCTTCACCCTGTTTGAGCTGTCGTAATACAGCAGGCAGCGTCTCAATTAAATCATCGGCGACCAGACCCGGTCCGAATTCTTGCGCCGCCGCGCCGTGCAGCCAAACCGCCGTGCAGGCAGCGTCGAACGGATCTTGCCCCTGCGCCAATAGACCGGTCACGAGACCGGCCAAGACATCTCCCGAACCGCCTGTCGCAAGATCGGGCGGGGCATTGTCGTTGATCACCGCACGGCCATCCGGCGCCGCGATGACGGTATCCGGTCCCTTCAACACAACGACAGCGCCGCTCAACGCCGCGGCGCGGCGGACACGCGCCAGCTTGTCACCGTCGGAGTCGAACAACCGCGCGAATTCACCGTCATGCGGCGTCAGAACACACGGTCCGTTTATCGCATCGAAAAGCAGATCGACGGCATCTTCGAATACCGTCAACGCATCCGCATCGAGGACAACCGGCTTGCCGGTTCGCAAGGCGGCCAAGGCCCGTTCCCGCGTCCCGCCGGATACCTCGTTACCCGGTCCCACAAGGCAAGCCGAGACGCGCCGCTCGCCAATGAGCTCAGCGAATCTGGCGGTGTCGAGGAACGATTGTACCAGGACCGACGACAGGGTGATCTTGTAGACGACGAAAGCGTCGGCCGGGACGATAGCTGTGACCAGCCCGGCGCCGACGCGTTGCGCGGCCCGAGCGGCGAGCCGCGCGGCGCCCGTCATATGCCGCCCCCCGGCGACGATCGCGTGGCCACGACTGTATTTGTGGTCTTCGAGTTGAGGCCAGGGAAAACGCTCGGCCCATAGCGCCGGCCCGTTGCCAAACTGGGCCGACGAAATGCCGGCGAGCACCGAGTCGGGAATCCCTATATCCGCCACCAGAACCTCGCCGCAATAAGCCCGTCCCGGCAGCAACAAATGACCGGGCTTTCGGCGAAAAAATGTCACCGTCAGATCGGCCCGCGGCGCGATTCCCATAATCGCGCCGCTGTCGCCATGCACGCCGCTCGGCACATCGATTGAAACGATCGGCCGGCCGCCAATTGCCTCGATTACATCGCGAACCGAACCGTCGACGTCGCGCGCCAGCCCAGCGCCGAAAAGCGCATCGACGACCAATTCCGCGCCGTCGAGTACACCCGGAGAGAAAGGCATCACAGCGCCCTTCCAGCGGTCGGCGTTGATTTTGGCATCGCCCTTCAGGTCAGCCGCATCGCCGAGCAGCGTGAGCGTCACCGTCCAGCCAGCCTCGTCGAGCAGGCGTGCCACGACGTAGCCGTCTCCGCCATTATTTCCCGGACCGCAGAGGATCGTCACGCGACACGGTTCCCAACGGTCCCGGATCGCCTGGGCAACCGCGCCACCCGCATTTTCCATGAGCGTTATGCTGGCGATACCGGCTTCCACAGCCACCTTATCGGCGGCATACATTTCGTCGACGGTCAGCAAAGTATTGTCGGTGGGAAACACCTACGGCCTCTCGGTACTGACCTGAATCATAACGACACACCCTGGACAAGCCGCATTGTGCGGGAGAGGTATTCACGTCTGTACAAGACCATCACGACCCAAATTGCGGCGCCCAACAGGACCCAAGGGTGAACGAACCAGCCAAGCGCGGCCAAACCAAAATAATAAGCCCGGATACCTCGGTTCGAGTGCTTCGCGGCAAGCGACGCCAACGTGGCTATCGAATCACCGATCTTTTCGAAATCCTCGGGCAAATCGGACGCCGCCGGCGCCGCTCCGACCAAAACCGAACAGTAGTTGAGTTGGCGCATTGACCAAACGAACTTAAAGAAGGCGTAAATAAAGACAAGAATCATGAATAAAACTTTAGCTTCCCAAACTTCGTGAGATGTCGAGACGGTGAAGGGAAGATCCATGATCAGGGCAACGGCCTTCTCCGCCGCGCCCAATACAGCCAACAGGCCGGCAACAATCAGGATCGCCGTCGACGCGAAGAAACGGCCCGAACGCAACAGCGCATTGATAACCTGGATGTCGACCATCCGGTTGTCGCGCTTCAGCATCGCCCGCATCCATTCCTTGCGCCGTTCGGCCATTCCGCCGATGAGATTGCCGCTGCCGGCTTGGCTATGCTCGGCAAAATAGGTGTAGCCGGTCCAAAGCGCGACAAAACCGCCAACACCAACAAAGTCCCACAGGTAGAATTCCAAAACGCTCAATTCCGCTATTTCCCAATGAATTCACTTCATTATGTCCGCGAGTGCGCTTCCGCTCAATGCCCGTATGCACGCCAGATCGCGACACTCCGCTTCAATTCATGGTACCGTCGCGGTGATCGGCGCACGTGACGCAAGCCCCTGGAGCGCATGACACCGAAACATCTTGCAGTATTTGCCGGACTGTTCGCCGCTGGCCTCGCAATATGGCCCTCGACGGGACAGGCTGCCCGTACCTTCGCCCCAGCGGAGCACCGGTCCGCCCGCGGCTCGTTATTCGAATGGTCGCCCCTCATTGAGCAGCTTCAACGGCTTTTGGTTGAATTCGACCTGTTCGCCGGTCCCGCCGCCGGCCGTTTAACGCCGGAAACCCAGCAAGCCATTCGCGCTTACCAGACGCAAAGCGGCCTCACCGTCAACGGCGTGGCGAACGAAGCGCTTCTAAAACATATGGAGACCGTCGGCCGCGCGGAAACGCTAAAAAAACGTCTCGCGCAAGCGAGGAATGAACAAGTGGAGAAGGCCCGTAGCGCGCTCCAAGGCAGTGCGGCAACCCGCGATTTGCTGGAGAACGACAGGCCGCTTTTGGCGGCACTGCCGCCCGATGGGACCGAAGCCTGCTTTCGCAACCCCGAAATAGATTGCCTGTTAAAGGGCGCCATGGCGGCGATCGAAGATATCGGGCGGCAGGATTATCGAGACTGGGCTTTACGCGACATCATTCGCGCCCAGGCCGCCGCGGGCCGGGTTTCGGCGGCGCGGGCGAACATCAAGCGATTGAGCGATTTGCGGCTGGTCCTCGTTTCTCTCCGCGAAGCCGCCGCATCCTTGGCCGAGGCGGGATACCACGCCAAGGCGTTTCACTTAGCGGAAACGATCCCTACGCCCTGGAATCGCGCCCGCGCCCTGCTGGCCATCGCAACGACGACATCGGATGCCTCCCCGGCACTCGAGCCCCTGTTGGCCTTGCTGCCGCAACTCGAAGACCGGAGCGGCGCAATAGAAATCGCCGCGACTTTGTTGGCGGACCGTGGCGAACGTGGCGTAACCGAAGATACCGCCGCGATATTTCGCACCATCCGGTCGCTCCTCGACAATTACAGAGAACCGTCCTGGATCGCCCTCGGTGCTGTTGCAGCGGCCTATGCCCACGCTGATCTGTCCAGCGAGGCTATCGAGATGCTCGATCAAATCGGCGACGCCAGCCGCGACCAGATCGCGTTGGCGGAAGTCGCGGCGATGCTCGCGAGACAGGGCAGGCTGTCGGAAGCAATCGCGGCCGCCGATCGACTGCGCGCACCGCAGCTTTATGTCCTCGCCGTCACAAAGATCGCGGCCGTCGAATATCGGCGCGGCCGGCCGGCCAGCGCCGCGGGATTGTTAAAGCAGGCGGAAACGGCGGTTCTGGATATTGAAAGACCGTTCGCCGCCGATACGGCATTGGCTCAAATAGCTACCGGCTGGGCCGATCTCAAGGAACCCGAAAAAGCGTTCGGAAATATCGCTAAGGTGAAAAGCGCCGCCCTCGGAGCACAAACGCTTTGGGAAATCGCAGCAAATTCGGTGGCGCGCGATGCAAACGCATTTTCTCGAGCCGTCGCGGCAACGGACAAGATCGAAAGCGCCTTTGATCGAGCCACTACATTCGCCCGGGCCGCGCGCGACTTCTCGGAAGCAAAAATACCAATGCAGGCGCAGCGGGTTTTCGATCTCGCCGTGCGCGAAACGAAAGCGATCCGCAGTGGCTGGTGGCGTGCGCGGATTCTAAGTCTGCTCGCCACAGTGCTGATAAAAATCTAACGAGAGGCGACCGGCGAATTCCCGATCTCGCGGCGCAGTTTCCGCCGCATCGCACGGGCAAAACTGTCGAAATCATCCGCGACTTCCAGGAATGCGCCGGGCCCGCCGATGACACTCGACGCGTAATACCGGTCGAGCCACGGTTCCTCGTCGAGGATCGCCAGCCCATTGACGGTCACGCCGGCGGCAATCGCTTCATCGCGGATCCGAGACGGCGAGACGCCCATATTGTTCTGCCCGTCGCCCGAGACATCAATCACGCGGCGCTCGCCCGCGAAGCGGTTCGTATCGATCGACCGCAACGCATAGACCAGCGCCGAACCGAGGCCGGTTCCACCCGACACTTCGATTCGCGGCGCCGCCGCAACGCGGTCGGCAAAAGCCGCGATTGTCTCGACGCTATCGAGCAACGTCCAGCCGACACCGGTTTCCTGCTGTTTATGGTTCGACCACAACACGATCGATACGGCGACGCCGTCGCGGGACAGGATCGCATTTACGACGTCCGGATCGCGGAAACCTTCCGCGATCCCTTTGATTTGCAAATTGTACTCGCGCTGGTTGACGCTCAACGAATTATCGACGGCCAGCACGAGTTCCAAATCGACGCGGTGCCGGTCCGCCGCCGCGGCGGCACCGCTGGCGATCAAGAAAAGGAACAGGAGTCCGCGCGCTACCCCATCGCCGAAAGTTTCTCACGCAATACATAGTGCAGGCTGCCGCCGTGGCGGTAATAGTCGACCTCGACTTTGGTATCGAGACGGCAGATCACGACAACGGTTTCGCTGTTGCCATCGGTACGGGTAATTCGGCACGCGACATCCATACCGGCTTCGAGCTCGCCGTCGAGACCGGTCAGGTCGAACGTCTCGCTGCCATCCAAGTTCAGCGTTTTCCGGGTGACCCCGTCGGGGAACTGTAGCGGCAGCACGCCCATGCCGATCAGGTTGGAACGATGGATGCGTTCCAGCCCTTCCGCGATGACCGCCTGAACACCGAGCGCCCGCGTACCCTTCGCCGCCCAGTCGCGCGACGACCCCTGCCCGTAATCCTTGCCGCCGATCACAACCATCGGCACGCCGGCCTCGCGGTAACGCCGGGCCGCATCGAAAATTGTCATTTCCGTATCGTCCGGCATGTAGCGGGTCAGGCCGCCTTGCGTGCCGGGACGCATTTCGTTGCGGATTCGGGTCTGGTTGAAAGTCGCCCGCAGCATCACGTCGTGATTGACCCGCCGCTGGGCGTAGGAGCTGAGGTCTTTCGGCGCAACCTGCTGTTCCTGCAGATATTCGCCCGCGAGGCTGTCCGGCGGGATCGCGGAGACCGGCGAAATATGATCCGTCGTCAGGAAATCGCCGAAGATCGCCAGCGCCCGCGCACCGACGATGTCACCGGTTTCCGGCAACGCCGCCGTCATGTCATCGAAGAAGGGCGGCCTTCTTATGTAAGTGCTTCCCGGCTCCCAGGCGAAGATGTCGCCGACCGCGGCCTCCAGGGCGCGCCAATCGTCCCCGCCCCGTTCCACATCGGCGTAACGGTCACGGAACATGTCCGGCGTCATGCACTGACCGAGCGTCTCTTCGATATCCCGCGGCGACGGCCAGATATCGCGCAGATAGACCGGCCCACCATCCCTGCCCTCGCCCAGCGGTTCGGTCGCTAGATTGACGTTGAGCGAACCGGTCAGCGCGCTGGCGACGACCAAGGGCGGCGAGGCCAGATAGTTGACCTTGCATTGCGGGTGCGCACGGCCCTCGAAATTACGGTTGCCGGAATGCACCGCGCCCATAACGACGCCCCCCGAATCCACACTGTCGGAAATTGCGGGGTCAAGCGGTCCGGAATTGCCCATGCATGTCGTGCATCCGTAGCCGATGATATGGAAGCCGAGCGCTTCAAGCGGCGCCATCAACCCGGCCCGCGCCAGATAATCGCCCACCACGCGCGAGCCCGGCCCCAGCGACGTCTTGACCCAAGGCTTCGCTTTCAACCCCTTCTCAAGCGCGTTGCGCGCCAGCAGCCCCGCCCCGATCATCACGCCCGGGTTTGAGGTGTTGGTGCAGCTGGTAATCGCCGCAATGGCCACATGGCCATGTCGGATCGAAAAGTCCCGGCCCGCAACCGGGGTCTCACCGTCGCCCTCGGCCATGTTCTCAAGCGCACCCTGAAAGCTTTCCGGCACTTGCGCGAGCGCGGTCTTCTCCTGCGGCCGGAACGGTCCCGCCATGGTTGGTTCGACCGAACCCAGGTCGAACTCGACGATTTCGCTGAACAGCGGCTCCGGCGTATCGCTGTTGCGCCACATGCCCTGCGCCCGGTAATAGGCCTCGACCAGCGCGACTTGTTCCTCGCTACGGCCCGTGGCGCGCAGATAGGTCGTGGTTTCGGCATCGACGGGAAAAAAGCCCATCGTCGCGCCGTATTCCGGCGCCATATTGGCGACGGTCGTGCGGTCGCCGATGGAAAGGCCTTCAAGCGCCGGACCGCAGAACTCGACGAATTTCTGCACCACACCTTGGTCGCGCAGCAGCTTTGTCAGACTCAGCACCAAATCGGTCGACGTCACGCCGTCTTGCAATTTTCCGGTCAAACGGCACCCGACCACATCGGGTACCTGCATCGAAACCGGCTGCCCCAGCATCGCGGCCCCGGCTTCCAGTCCGCCGACGCCCCAGCCCAACACGCCGAGCCCATTGACCATCGGCGTGTGGCTGTCCATGCCGAGCAGACAGTCCGGAAACAGCAATGTCTCGCCGCCGCGGGTTTCCATCCACACCACGCGGGACAGGAACTCAAGATTGATCTGATGACAGATGCCCACGCCCGGCGGCAGGATGCGCAAATTCTCGAACGCCTGCTGACCCCATTTGAGGAACTGGTAGCGCTCCACGTTACGAGCAAACTCGTTCGTCATGTTCTGTTGCAGCGCGTCCGGCACTCCCGCGACATCGACCACCACCGAATGATCGATGATGAAATCGAGCGGCACCGCCGGATTGATCGCCCCTGAATCGCCACCAAGCCGCACCATCGCGTCTCGCATCGCCGCCAAATCGGCAAGCAGCGGGACGCCGGACGAATCCGGCATCATCACCCGAGCCGGATGAAAGTTGATTTCGTGCCCACCCCGGCAATTATCGGTCCATGAACCCAGCGCGAGAATATCGTCCTTGGTGACCGCGGCGCCGTCTTCATGGCGCAGCAGATTCTCAAACAAGACCTTCAGCGAGTAAGGCAGCTTTGAGACGTCGCCGACATCCGCGTCCTCGGCCGCGTCGAGACTGAAATAGCCGTAATTCGCGCCACCAACCGACAGGCGGCGCGCGGTCTTGAAGGAGTTGATGCTGTCAGCTGGCATAGCGCTGGTCGAGTTCAACGAAGTGGGCTGTATTGATGATTTCTTCGCGGTCCTTGAAGGACGCCATTTCGTCCGCCATCGCCGAACAGTCGCCATCGGTCTTGATCGTCTGGAGAACCTTCTGCATCGCCTTGATCGCTGCGCGCTGGGTGTCGCTTGGGATGATGACGATTTTGTAGCCGATTTCCGCAAGCCGCTGGGTCGACATCAACGGCGTCTTGGCGCCGAGGAACATGTTGATAAGCTTCGGTCCCGGAATCCGTTTGGCGACTTCTTCTATCTCCGCCTCGGTCGTCGGCGCCTCGACGAAGGCCACATCGGCGCCGGCTTCCATATAGGCGTGCATGCGGTCGATGGCGGCATTGAAGCCTTCCACCGCGATGGCGTCGGTGCGGGCGATCAGTACGGTGTCCGGGTCTTCCGAGGCGTCCTTTATCGCGCGGATCTTCTGGCACAACTCCTCGGTCGGCACGATGCTCTTGTCGTCGTAATGGCCGCAGCGTTTCGGGAAGGTCTGGTCCTCGATATGGAAACCCGCGACGCCGGCCCGCTCGAAGGCCTTGATCGCCTGGCGCGCGTTCAGCGCGTTGCCGTAGCCGGTATCCATGTCGGCGATTGCCGGGATGCCGATCACGTCGACGATCTGCGCCAGCCGTGCCGCGATCTCCGACAGGCTGATCAGGCCCATATCGGGGATACCGGTGCTGCGCGCCATGCCGCCGCCGGTGACGTATACCGCCGGAAAACCTGCGGCCTCGACCAGCCGTGCCGACAGCCCGTCGTAACAGCCCGGTGCGACGACAATCCCGTCGCCTTCGATCAATGCCCGTAATTTGCTGGATGCCCGCATGAACTCTTCCTCTAGTCTTTTCGAATCAGCTGAAGCGAGACTCTAGAATGCCGCCTCGCAGGGGCGCAATGGAGAGCGTGCTAATTCGGATCGAGAATGCGGTATTCGCCATCCGGCGCGCGCCGGTTTTCGGCAGCCCGTGCGATTAAGCGAACGAATTTCTCGGCTACCGTCGCCGAGTAATGCAAGGAATCCCAATAGTTCTCGTCGCGGACCGTCAAAGGCGAGACGACCATGAAATCGAGCAGCGCCGCATTTTCGACGGGTGCGACGATCGCATTGATCCGATCCTTGCACTCCTGCAGTTCGATAAACGCTTTCGTACCAGGCAGCGGCTGCGAGTAAGCGTGGTAGGGCACGAAGAACAGAACCTTACGCGTCGCGACGGGAAGGCTCTCCAGCATTTTTCGCAGGTAGGCGTGCGTTGGATAAAACCATTGCGCCCGCTGGCCGGCCGGTATCGCGACCGACGACGCGGACGGTGTTTTCGTTTTCGGTTCCGGACTTCCGTAGATCGCCTGGCGGGCCTTCCGCAGATCGTACTCGCTTTCCGGCGGCAGAAAATTCGCATAACCGTCCGGACCGTATTTCGCGGCTTTCAAGCCCAACAAATACGCAGCCTGCCGGCCGGCGTTCTCAAAGCTCTTGAACTCGAACATATGCGGGATGTCGTTCCAGGGGTTATGGTCGTACATCCATTCGGGAAAACGGCGGAAGGTGTATTTCGCAGGCGTCGCCGCCACAGTACACCAAACGCCATCCAATCCGATGAGCACCGTCTTCGGCGCTGCATGGGTGCCTTGGAATACACCGAACAACCGCGCCTGCTCGTAGGCCGTTGCGCTGTTCATGGAGAGGTTCGCAAAGCGCCCCCCGAAAGCTGCACCGAGTACGCCCGGTTCGAGCATGCGCGATGTCGAGGTTCCGATCACCGCGCTGTCGAACGACTGATTACGCGCCACGGCCGGATAGGAAAACCGCTGATTACTGGCCATTGCAGTGCGCTCGAAAGGCGGCGATCCGGGCAAATTACCGTACGGATCGACGATCCAAAGCAGACCGATCAGTAAAATCAACACTCCGACGAACGTACCGAGCAAACATTTCCAATATCCGGTCCAGTTCATTGCTGCGACGGGCTCCTAAAACTGGAAGTAGATGAATTCGGGATGCGCCTTCGAACCGACCTCGATCACCAGCAAGGCAAATGCGAGCGCCGCCGTTGCAGCGATCCAGGGTCTACCGAAACGGTAGTTGAGAACCGAATCCTGGCTCGTCGGACCGATCAACGCGACGGCCGCAGCGACGGCTAGGATGAACGGGTTCGCACCATACTCGCCCCACGAGAGTGCAAAACCACTGCCGCCGAACAGGCTCTGGATGATCCCGGCGGCGGTGCCGAAATCAGCCGCGCGGAACAACACCCACGAGATCATCACGAACAGCATCGTCACCAGCCAGCCCACCACCAAGGGCATCGTCGGGCCCGCCCGCCGCCAGGCCGCGTTCGCCGCCAGACCGGCACCGTGCCACATCCCCCAGGCGACGAATGTCCAGCCTGCGCCGTGCCACAATCCGCCGAGAAACATCGTGACGATGGCGGCAATTGCCTGCCGCGACGCGCCGAAACGGCTGCCGCCGAGCGGTATGTAGAGATAGTCCCGCAGGAAATGCGACAGCGTCATGTGCCAGCGGC
>Ga0315338_1004436_pt1 | contig 11084 bp, 6 predicted proteins | sample ASW8metaG_FD_204518 | JGI IMG/M metagenome (GOLD analysis project Ga0315338, IMG submission 204518) | Ammonia-oxidizing marine archaeal communities from Monterey Bay, California, United States - ASW #8 | ecosystem: Environmental > Aquatic > Marine > Coastal | place: USA: California | collected...
GCGCCCCACTCCCCCGTCTCGCCCCCGGGCTTCCTGGCCAAGGTGACCGAATGTGGCCCCCATGAGCATTGTCGGTGCTAGGAAAACGGCCGCGCCAAGCGCTAGCTCGGCGGCAACCGATGCAGCAAACGTGGCGCCCAGCGCCGAGCGAACCCACTCATACAAATCCGCCGCGCCGTACATCAATCCGACCCCGAACGCGCATGAGGCTGCGAGTGAACCCAAAAGCCGCCCAAGCACGACGGAAAAAGGAAGGCGCGGACTGACGCGCTGGTAAATCGCGGCACCGAGTGCGGTGCCGAGGAGATAGACGGAGAGAACCGAGGCAAAACTGTAGATGGTGTTCTCCAGCACCTGGCCGATGAATCGCACCCCCAGAACTTCGTATCCGATTCCGAGGAGCCCGGTGCCAAACGCAACGAAGAGTACTCCATGGTTCGACGCCGAGTTCGAGGTGTGAATGGGGCTTCGGTCGGCCTCTCCGGGGAGGAAGTAGGCAACGAACAGCGTAATCCCAAGAACGTTCGCGCCCACGAGCATGAGTACAGAGTCGCGAAGTCCCATCGCAGGCATCAGGACAAACGTGGTCAAGAGAACGCCGGCGACTGCGCCGAGAGTATTCGCTCCATAGAGGCCCGATACGCGCCGATCGCTCTGTGTAACCCTGGAAAGCACGCGTTCCATGGCAGGAAGCGTCGCACCCATCGCAGTTGTGGCGGGAAGGAGCGTGACAAATGGAACAGAGAATGCGATCAACCAATGGCGAAACGGTGACGGAGACAAACCCGTGAGCGAAACGACCTGTTCGTTCGCATAGGGAATGGCGGCCACAGTGATGACTGCCCAGAGCGCGATGACCAATTCGAGCCCCACGTACCAGAGACCCGGCCTGCGACTTCGACTCACCGAGCTGTCGAACGCCCACGCGCCGATCGCAAGCCCCCCAAAGAACGCAGTCACGACCGCAAGCACACTGGGTAACTCGTGCCCGAGCCCAACGGCGAACATTCGCGTCCATACGATCTCGTAGCCGAGACCGGCAAGTCCCGAAAGAAAGAGCACGACGTGGAGCAGATGCGGGCGGAGCATCAACTCACGATAGCAGACTCCGTTGTGTGCCAAAAATCGCGCGAGGGCAGACCGAGGTCCAAAGAGTCCTCTATCCCACACAGAAACAGAGTGTGGTTCGTAAACGGCACGACTTGGGAGCCATTTTATTGCCGTGTGTTTGAATAGCGCGGTTTGGTTGACGGAGGCCCCGGTGGTGATGACCACTAGGGTCTTTTATATCTGTAAGTGGCACTTGGATATGAGGATGCATGGATCGGGTGTCGGTTCTCTGGTCGTCGGCAGAGAACAATGGATCCATCTCTCCCCGCTCGCACGACCTCGATTTCCCTGCCGACCCTCTGCTCTCTGGTTCTCCGTTCGCCGTTTGGTTAACGAACTCTTCCGACTTGGGGGCGGATAGGACCGTTTGCAAACTTCTGGTCGCTAGAACGGCGCAGTTCGCTTATGCGCTTAGGTCGGAAGCGTCACCAAGCAGACAATGTGGAGCACGCCGAAGAGGACTTCGGAGAAGAGCCCCCTCACTACGTCCTTGTTGGGCTTCCCGTCGACGACCATGCTGACCGACCGCCCCACCGCGTAGCCCAGGAAGATAACGATCCCCACCACGAACGAGGTGAGCCGGACGCCCGGCATCACGGCCCCCGCCAGGATGATGAGTCCCGCGAAGAGGGTGAAGGTGCCGGCTCCCCTCATCTCGCTGAGCATGTCGGCGTCATTTGCCAGGCCGTTCCCGTGCTTCTCCGAGAAGGCCTGGAGACAGAGGGATTTGATGGGCCGGAGCAGCCGCACGGTTCCGGCAAACGTGAGCAACAGGCCGGACAGCCCAAGAACGACGAGATAGAAAACTTCCATTGGACTTTCCTTCCTGGGGGGCCTGCCGGTTGACGAGTGCCGTCATCTCGGCCCCAACTTAGCCCGTCCTATCCAAAAAGTCGAACGGATCGCGCACCTCACGCAGTCCTGCCCGAAGACCGAACGACCTTGTGAATCACGCCGCGACCCGATGATAGTTGCTCAAAAGCCCGAACTGGTCCGACTTGGGGGCCGGGCTGGACGGTTTGCGAACTCCATCCGTGGGACGTCGCCGTGGTGCCCGAACGCCTTGGAATCACAGGTCGTTCGACTTTTTCGGGGCAGGACGCGCTCGACTTCTCGGACACTACGCGCTCTAGCAAACATCAAAATCGCCCTCTGAGCCTAGAGTGCGAAGAACACCACATCGTCGATTGTCAGCTCCAGTTCCTCGCCGGGATGACGGTCTGTCTTGGCCTTCAACGCCCTTACCCATGTCTCGTAGTGATTTAGCTTCTCGCGATGCCCAGCCATCTTCAGCCGGCACTGAGTTACGCGTTGAGCCAATTCTGGATCACCAACAATCTGGACTTGTTGCTCATAACTAGTCTGCCGCTCGCGATATTCGAACCCTTTTTCCATCAGCTGCTTTTCAGCATTGTCATATTCTTTCTTCCAGAACCCCTTGCGTTCAATATGATGTTTAACTCGCCCTTTTGCGGCGGCGAGAACCTCTGCGGACTTGTACTGGAAAGTCCAGATATTCCGGCGTGCGGTTTCTGCTTGTTCAGTTTCAGTTTCTCTCATCTTCTTTTTCCTCGCCTCTGGAGTCACACTCGACAGGGTTGGACGGTTTGCGAACTGCTGGCTGCCATAGTGGCGTCGTTCGAGTTTTGGCACAATACGGGAAAGCCCGAAACGACCCGTAGTCCGGTCCTAGGTGCCAGACAACCTCGGGCGCTTGCTCGACAACGCAGCACCAACTATCATGAAACAAGCTCCGCCCCTCCGAAGCCCCCGACCGCGTTTGCTTGGGAATTCTGTTGACGTAAGACCCGGAGGATTCGAATGCGTACCTTACTGCTTGCTTGCTTGGTCGTAGGCCTCACTACTTTGCCCCGTGCTGCCGAAGCTCAGTGTCATGACTACGGTTCTCCGGCGCTCCGACTGATTCAAGAGTGGACTTCTAGCGACGACGTAACCGATATGGATGTCTCGGGAGACCTGGTGTTTTTCGCCGGCGAGCGAAACTCCGACGACGCGCCTCAACTAAAGATCCTCGACATCTCAAATCTAGAGAGTCCAGTTGTCGTGGGCAGCGCCAGCTACGCCGGATCTGGCGCGACGACATTGGCCGTCGTGGGCGACTACGTATTAGTCGGGGACGAAACCGCCGGAGTCGTGCGGTTCGATGTCTCAGATCCTGCCAACCCGGTACAGGCGGGGAGCCTGGAGTTTGGCCCCTTTACCGTCTACGAGATCGGAGCCTACGAGGGATTCGCCTACGTGATCACGGGCGGCGGCCTGCGGGTCCTCGACCTTTCGTCCCCAACTGAGATGTCGGTGGTGGGAACTAGTTCGCGCGGTGGTATTGGAGGCATTATCTTCGATGATGATCTTGCGTACCATTCCGCTCGGGGTGGCCTGATTGTCTTTGATGTATCGGATCCGAGTGTCCCCCTCGTCCTTGGAAACATTGTCGTGGGACAACCGCGCGGCATCGCGAAGTCGGGGTCGTCGGTCTATCTCACCGACGGTGAGGTTCTAAGCGTGGTCGACGTCTCGGACCCAACCTCGCCGATCATCGTCGACACGATCGACATTCTCGCCGATGCTGATGATGTTGCTATTCAAGGTTCATTGGCCTTCGTTACCGGGGTTCGCGAAAATCTCCGCGTGGTAGATCTATCTCTTCCCGTCCCCGCGGTCGTAGCTGTGGGCCCCGGCCGGGGAGCACGAATTGCCGTCGACGGCGACGTGGTACTGATCCCCAAAGGACGCGACCTCACAATCGTCGATGTCTCAGATCCGACATCAATCTTCAGCACGACAACTTTGGAGACGCGTAGGCGAGTAGAAGGTATCGAAGTCTCTGGGGACCTGGCCTTCGTGGCAGCCCTTAACCACGGGCTCGAGATTAGTGATATCAGCGACCCAACCGCACCCGAGATAATCGGATGGGTCTTCACTCCGGAAGACGCAAGTGGAGTGGCAGTGTCCGGGGACTATGCGTACGTTACCGATGGCGACCTTCAGGTAATCGATGTATCCAACCCCGAAGCACCGTCCATCGTCGGTACCACCTCTTTGGGGCATCAGTCATTCATGGTCGATGCGGTCGGCCCATTGGTTTGTGTGGGGTCGAACACACACCTCTGGACTTGTGACGCGAGTGATCCCACCCAACCGGTCGTTCTCGGATGGGTCGGCGTTCCCAGCGGCGTTGACGGCCTCCAGATGTTCGGCGACTACGTGTATGTGGCATCCGGCAGCAGCTTGATGATCATCGGACTCTCGGACCCGACCGATCCGGTTGTGGTGAGCACGGTCCCGATTGTCGGTGCGCGCGACGTACATCTGATCGGAGGGCAGGCCCTTCAGGATCTAGCATTTGTGGCCTCGGACGGCCTTTCGATCTTGGACGTTTCCGACCCCACCGCCCCCATTTTGCTTTCCCAACTTTCGACTGCGGGCATAACTCGGGCTGTCGATGTTGCCGACGACGTTGCCTATCTTTCCGGCGGGGAAGCAGGAATGCAGGTCATCGACGTTTCCGACCCGGGAGCGCCCGTTCATCTCGGATCCGCTTGGCACGTCGTGGAATCGTCTACAGAGGTGGTCGTTGCAAAGGGATACGTCTTCTCAAATCACCTCGGGTTTCCCGTCCATTGCAACACCGCCGCGAGCACCGACCATTTCGATCCAGTAACCGTGCCTCGATTCATCGTGTCTCAACCGAATCCGACCCCGGGTCCATCGACCCTCGTATTCGAACTTCCTCGATCCGGTGACTTCCGCCTGGAGATGTTTGATGCGGGTGGGCGTCTCGTTCGCCGCTTCGCCGCTGGAGAAAGATCGAGCGGTATTCACACCGTCCAATGGGATGGACGCGACGATGCGGGCGCGCAAGTGCCGAATGGAGTCTACTGGGCGCGGCTTGGGTGGAGCGGTGGTTCGGCGAGTCAACGACTCTCCGTCGTGAGGTAGTCTCTACTTCCGCGGCAGCACGACTACGACCAAAGCTGGTCACCAGGGAACTCCCTCAAGACCGTGTGCGAACTTCTGGCTACGGCAGGGTGTCGTTCGAGTTTTCGGCACACTACGACGAGCCCGTGTTCGGAGGTTCTTGGCGCAGTTTGTCGATCCCCAGTTTGAGTTCCTCGATCGCTCGTGTGAACTCGGGTGGCGGCTCTTTGAGCGATGCGGCAATGGATTCGGCTTCGGCGAGCGCATCGTGCGCGGGGGAACTGCGGGTTCGGGCAACCTCCGCTGTACCAAGCTGGCAAAGCGCCTCCCCCAGCGCATCCGGCTTCCCCACTTCACGGAGGACTACGATGCCTTCGCGAAACATCCTCAACACGTCGTCGGTCGGCCCCTTCTCCTGGTCCGTGACCGTGGCGAGAAGGACCAGCGACTGTCCCTCGAGGAGCGGAATGTTTGCGTCGCGAGACACGGCCAGAGCGGCCTCGGCTCGGTTCCGCGCTTGCTCGAGATGCCCCTCCTTCAATTCGAGCTTGGCGAGGTGGCCGAGTACGATCGCCTGCTTGCGCTTGTGGTCTGTTTCCTTGTAGATCGCAAGTGACGCTTCGTAGTGACGACGCGCGGCGCCCAGCCGGCCCTGCGCTTCATCGAGCCAGCCAAAGTTTCCCAGCACGTCTGCCACCCCAAGCTGCCCGCCGACGCGCCGAAGAATGACGAGCGCCGTCTCCAAATGCTCGCGCGCCTCATCCTGCCGATCGAGCACGAGACACAGTGCACCGACATTCGCGACCATCTCGCCCTCTCCCCAGAGATCGCCAAATTCGCGCTGTATTGATGCCGCGGATTCCATGTATTGAATCGCATCGCTGACCCGGCTTTGGCGATACCTCAGGTCACCCAGATAACTGAGGACCGTGGCTTGGCCCGCTCGATTGCCGACGGCTCGCTTCAGCGTGAGAGCCTCGGCCAGATGTTTGTCCGCTTCCTCGAAAGCGTTGATGTCGATGCACAACGCTCCCAAGGTCATCAACGCGCCCCCTTCGACGTCGCGATCCCCCACTTCACGTAGAATATCCAGGGCTGCTTCGCTCGACACCCGCGCCTCCGCCGGCAGGCCTCGACGGTATTGGTTCCAGCCGATCTGTTGCTGCGTATACCCGGTCCCACGGCGGTCGCCGAGTTCGCGATAGATGGAAAGCGCCGTCGCACAATGTGCGGATGCCTCATCCCATCTATTGGCCCTGGTCTTCGCTTTTGACAGCAGACCGAGCACGCCTGCTCGCTCCCGGGGTTCTCCCACGACCTCGAGGACATCGGTCCCGACCTCGATGGCTGTGTCCAACATGCTGGTAACGAGGACCGGGCACAGCGCCGCGTAGAGGGCCGCCGATATCGTTCCATTCTGCTGTTCGATGGACCAGCGACACGCGGAAAGTAGGTTCTCCAGCTCGCGCCTAAGCGCAATCATCTCGGCCGCTACTCCACCTTGATTTGGGGTCGCCTCATCGCTCTTTCCCGCCTTCGCAAAGAAACGGGCATGCCGGTCTTTCTCTGCGACATCGGAGCCTTGCTCATGAAGTTTCGCCGACGCGTACTCCTGCACCGTCACGTACATTTCGAACCGGGGCGCACCCTCTTCCGCCTTCGCGCGCACCCAGCTCTTGTCCACCAGGGACTGGATCACATCGAGGACGAATGGTTCCTCTTCGTACGGGGACAGATCGATCACCGCCTCGGCCGCATCCAGGGTGAACCCACCCTCGAAGACCGAGGCTTGGGCGATCGCCGACTGCTCCCAAGGCTCGAGCAGGTCCCACGACCAATCCAGCGTTGCTTCGAGCGTCGCGTGTCGGCCCCGCTTCTTCCCCACCAACAGGCGGAAACGATCCTCCAGACCCGCACGAAGCTGATCCGGGTCCATATTGCGGAGTCTCGACGCGGCCAGCTCGATGGCAAGCGGCAGTCCATCGAGCTTCTCCACGATGCCTTCGATCAGTTTCTGGTTCGACGGATCGACGAGGAATCCGGGGCGATGGCCCCACGCGCGCGCCTCGAACAGCTCTACCCCTCGGGTCGCAGGATCCAACGGTTCCAACTCGAAGGTCGTTTCCTCCCGAAGGCGCAATCGTTCCCGGCTGGTGACGAGAAAGCTCGCCTCGGTCGCCCTTTCGAACCACCGGCCCAGCGTCGCCTCTGCGAAGTCAACGACCTGCTCGAAGTTGTCGAGGATGAACAGGGTTCCGCCGCGATTGGCGATCACGTGGCCGAGCTGGACGACAGGGTCTCCTCGACCCAGCGAGATTTTCAGCGCCGCGGCCACAGCCAGTGCGATCCCTCTATCGGTCTTCGCTTCACTCAGATCACAGAACCAGACACCACCGGGCCATCGCAGCAAGCTGTCCCAGCCGTACTTCTGGACAAGACGCGACTTGCCGGTGCCACCGAGACCGAGCACGGTGACCAGGCGAGAAGTTGCCGAGTTGCGACTCGCTTGGACGGAGTCGTTTCTGTCTGGCTCGAGAAGCTCGGCGAGGTGTTGCAGTTCCTCGGCGCGCCCAACGAAAACATCCCGCTCCGGGGCAAGCGCATGAGGCACCGTCGCCGTCCCGTTCTCCCGACCTTCGAGAGCAAGTACCGCTTCATCGGCCGTCGCGTACCGGTCGTCCGGATCCTTGGAGAGGAGGCGAAGGATGGCTTTCTCCCAGGACTCGTCCACGCTCGCAAGGGTTCCCGGGCGTGGTGGAGGTGATGTCCTGTGGGCGCGTGCCGTATCCATCGGGGTGGCTTCCTGGAAGGGCAGCTGACCGGTACTCATCTCGAAGAGCACGACTCCGAAGGCATAGAGATCGGCGGCCGGCCCGACGCGAGCTCCCGCGACCTGCTCGGGAGCCATGTAGGCCGGCGTTCCCACGACCGGGCGACTGCGCCCCGATGGAATGCATGGACCTCGGAGTTCGACCGTCCGGTCGTCGGGACCTGAGACCTCAGACGGCACGTCGCTCCGCGGCTCCTGAACATCCTCATCCGCGGCGGCTTCATCGTCATCAACCTCTAAAGTTATCGCCAACCCGAAATCGGTGATCACCGCACGTTCCACGTTTTGCTCGTCACAACCGTTGGACGGAACCAGCATCACGTTCGGACTCTTGAAGTCCCGATGGATGATCCCAGCGCGATGCGCCGCGTCGAGCGCGTCGGCCATCTGGCGAGCGAGCGGCAAGGAGTCGTCGGCCACAAACCTCCCGCCCTTCTTTATCCTGGACATCAAGGTTTCCCCGGGCAGGAACTCCATGGTCAGAAACACCACGCCAGTCGGGTCATCGCGCCGAAGATCGAAGATCCGACACACATTGGAGTGCGTGATCGACCGTGCGAGAAGGACCTCCTGTTTGAAAAGACGAAGGGAGGCGGGATGTGAAGCGATCTCCGGGCGGATCGTTTTCAGCGCAATGGGTACATCCAACTCGAGGTCGTGCCCGCGATAGACTTGCCCCATCCCACCGGCGGCCAGGAACGCATCGATCCGGTAGCGGCCGGCAAGCACAGCACCGAGCTCCGTGGCATGCAACGGCCCCGGCTCGACGACCGGCGTGAAAAACACAGTTTCACCGGCGTCCGCGGGTGCGGGCCGCGCCAATGATGGGCCCTGTTCGTGTGATAGCAGACTCTCGATCTCCGCCCGCAGCTGAAGATCATCCTGGCAGACACGGTCGAGGTACTCTCGGCGATCCGCATCGCCCAGTTCGTGGATTTCACCCAGGATCTGCTTGACGCGCGCAAAATGTCCGGGGTCCTGCCGACTCATCCGGTCGACAACTTCGGAAAATCTATGTAGTAGGTCATTGAAAATGAAAAGACCACGTATCGATCCCGCGCTCAAGGGCTGGAGACGGTGTTCGGCTCGCCACTCTCTGCACAGTCCCGTTTGGGGACTGAATACGATGATCCAAGAGCCTCAGAAACATTTGACATGCCTGAACACTCAACGCTATGTGTGACAAACCTGGGATATTGCGGACAATGTGTAGGCTTTTTTGACACTTGAAAATCTCGTTGTAACAACCTACTGAACAGTGAGTTACGTAATAAGTGAATTTATTCATGCTATCGGCAGCGACAAAAAATCGGACACATCACGTCAGTCAGCACGTCTTTTCGCTGAGCTATACCAGTCGTAATCTAAATACTGACAATCGGTTACAGCTACCGTGATAACGCGACCCCTGTTGGTACGTTTGTTTGTAAGTGTTTGTACGTAGTCTTGTGACTGAAGGCCCCTGAAGGCCCTATGGCCGGCCGGCCGGCCGCGCCTGCGAGGATCATCATTCGCCAGTCGAAACTGTTTTCACCCGAAGCCTCCGAGGAGCACCATGAACATTCGCTTTCAGCCCAGGTCCGTGAGCCTCAGTGTCGTACTGGCAATGGCCGTTGTCATCGTGGCGGTCTGCATTCCGGCTTCTTCGGCGAAGGCTCAGCCTGTCGTTCCCGGGACCTATCTGCTCTTCGACCATGGTTACGGCAACCTCGGCCCAGATTATGGATTCCGCTACGACGCGCTCGGCAAGGTTTTTAGCCTGGAGTTGGGCGCCGCATTCGTGACCCTGGACTGGGACGGTGGCACCACGGCGTTGCTCTCTGGAACGCTTCACGACAACGCCCTGGGAGACATCTGGAGCGTGTCCTATACCGTCACTGGAGTCGGAGCCTCCGGATCTGGATTTGTGGGCTCGGGCGGGACAGGTACCCTCACCGATCACCTCTCCAACGTTTACTCGCTGTCGGGCGAGCAAAACGGACATGGCAACTCGTTCGTTTTCCTCGGAGATGGTCATCGCCTTCCCGGCGACAGCAGCACCCCGGTTGGACGTGGATGGCTCCTGCCTTCAGGTAGCACGGACGATTTCTTGTTCCGGGCGGAGGCCTACGAGAGGCCGACGGTCCCTGAACCCAGCGCCGCCCTCCTCCTCGGCCTGGGCATGCTGGGTGCTGGCCTGATCCGGCGGAAGCGGCGCGCCTAGTCGGACGGCAAACTTGTGCAACCCCACTCGCCCAAGTTGACTTTTTTTTGTAGGATCCCACCTACAGATCACGTCGAGCCAGAGCATGAGGAGGTACAGATGTCAGGAACGTTCGAGATGAAGAAGTCCAAGGCGCAATTCATGTGGAATCTCAAGGCCTCAAACGGGCGGGTCATTCTCACGAGTGAGCGATACAGCACGAAAAGATCCGCCGAGAATGGGATCGAGTCGGTCCGCAAGAACTGCAAGGACGACAAATGCTTCGATCGCAAGAAGGCAAAGAACGGGAAGCCCTATTTTTCCATGATTGCGAAGAACAAGCAGGTCATCGGGTCGAGCCAGATGTACTCGGCAAACTCAACGATGGAGAATGGAATTCGTTCGATCAAAGCCAATGCAAAGGGAGCCAAGATCAAAGATCTGACCTAGTGTGACCTGGCAGATCGCATAGACCAGGGGCGTTCCGAGCTTATCGGGACGCCCCTTTCTTGTCCCAGACCGGCGATCACCAGGGGTTCCAGGCGTTTCCTAGATTGGCCTTCGCGGTTCCACGCTTTGGAGAGTCCTGGAGACCCGCTCCGACAACTCGGCATCCTGGAGATCGGCTTCGATCGACTCAGCCTCATCCAGTGCCGCGCGCCCACTTGCCAGATCATGGTGTTTGGACTCGAACTCAGCAACGGAACAGAGCAACCGGGCCAGCGTGGCAGGATCCCCAAGCTCCCGCAATGCGACCACGGCATCTCGAAGACAGCTGCGTGCCTCTTCGACCCGTCCCTGCTCGTCATGGAGTTCACCCAACAGATCCAATACATGCGCTTTCATTCGCAAATCCCGCAGCTCTGAGACGATTGCCAGCGACCTTTCGTAGAGTGCGCGGGCGACGTCACTGTGGCCCTGATGTCGACGGACGGTGCCGAGTTTGGAGAGAGCGACACCCTCGTTGCGTTGGTTTCCGACCTTGCGATAGACGGTAAGGGCCGCCTGGTAGTGTTCATAGGC
>Ga0315338_1004437_pt1 | contig 11082 bp, 4 predicted proteins | sample ASW8metaG_FD_204518 | JGI IMG/M metagenome (GOLD analysis project Ga0315338, IMG submission 204518) | Ammonia-oxidizing marine archaeal communities from Monterey Bay, California, United States - ASW #8 | ecosystem: Environmental > Aquatic > Marine > Coastal | place: USA: California | collected...
GAAGAGATTCTGCGTAGTGGCCTCGACCCCGAGGGCATCGCTCAGGAGTTACGCAACCGCATTGCTGGCGTCGAAGCTTCCACCTTCAACGAGATCGATCAACGTATCGACATCGCGGTACGGCTCCCCGAGAACCTCAGGCGCGACCTTCCCACCGCCCTCGGCACGCCGATCGAAGTCTCACCGGGACAAACAGTTCCTCTTCGGTCATTCCTGGAGGTTCGCGAGGAACGACCGGTCCGCGAGCTGGTCCGAAGAAACCAACGCCGAATGGTCACGATAAGTGGAAACGTCAGCGGGCGTTCTCTAAACCGGATCTGGGCCGACGTCGACCGGGAAGTCTCCGAGATTACGCTTCCGCCCGATGCGTCGGTGATCCGGGCTGGCGAAGACGTCGAGATGCGCCAGAGTTTTCGCGAACTCGGTTGGGCCATGGCATTGGCTGTGGTTCTCGTCTACATGATTCTCGCCGCACAATTCGAGTCGTTTCTCGATCCACTTCTCGTTGCAACAGTTATCCCGATGGGATTGGCGGGTTCGATGTTGGCCATCGCCATCACAGGCAATTCGCTCAATATACTTTCCCTCATTGGGATCGTCGCGCTCTTGGGGATCGCCGTGAATGATGCAATTGTCAAAATCGACACGATTCGAAGACTCCGCGCCGATGGTATGGCGGGACGGGATGCAGTCCTCGAGGCGAGCCACCTTCGGATTCGGCCTATCCTCATGACCAGTATCACGACGATCTTCGCGATGATTCCGATGGCCATCGGCCTGGGCGATGGTGAGCAACTCCAACGCCCTCTCGCGATCACGATTATTGGTGGATTGGCTGTTACAACGGCCCTGACTCTGTTTTACACGCCGATCCTCTACGAAATGGCCCATCGGATTCGGTCGGCCAAGGCTGCAGAATGATCCCTCGCATTCACGACACAACGGGGAGCGTTCCATGACACGATTCTTTGTGCGACATCCCGTCTCGACCTGGATGATCTTCACGGCGTTTGTCGTCCTGGGCATCTATGCGATGCCTCGACTGAAGATCGAGGCGATTCCCGAGGTCAGCCTCCCCAAACTCACGGTCGTGACCTCCTGGAACGGCGCATCTCCCAAAGCAATCCAACGCTCCATCACCCTCCCCATCGAAAGTGCGGCGCGCCAGTTGCACGGCGTCGAATCCATCACGTCGCGGAGCAGATCTGGGAGTTCGATCGTCGAAGTCGAGTTTCGGCGGGACGTCGACATCGACTTTGCCCGGATGGACCTGAATGAACAACTCGGTTCAGTCCGTCGTGATCTTCCCAACGGGTCGGGTCAACCTCGGATTCAGGCGTTCATCCCCGACGAACTCCAGACTGAAGACTTTTTCACCTTTGGGGTGGGAGCCGACATCTCGACGAACGAGCTACGGGAGCGTGCGGAAACGTGGATCCTCCCCCAGGTTCTAGCCATCGAAGGTGTTTCGGAGGCGAGGATTCTGGGTGGAGCCAACTCACTCCTCAAGGTCATGCTCGATCGCCGGCTCCTGGATCTCTACGGAATAACCGCGGATGAGATTTTTGCCTCTCTGGCCGCCCTCGATGACCTGAGCGGAGCAGGCATGGTCCGTCAATCCGGACTCGAAGCCCTCGTCTCGGTTCGCGATCCCCTCAAGATTCGCTCGCTCGAAAATGCCGTGGTGGGACGGAGCGGTGGCCGTAACTTCCGGCTCATCGATCTCGGTGAAATCAAGCCTGACTTCGAGGACGTGCAGTACTATGTCCGGGTCAACGGCAAGAATATCGTCCAGATCAGTGTCGAAAAGCGAAGCGGCGCGAACACCGTTACAGTCAGTCGAGCTCTCCGCAAAGCGCTTCCCGAAATCACCGCCTCGATTCCGTTTGAAGTCGACTACCAGGTCAATAGCGATCAGGGACAGGACCTGCAGGACAAGCTGGTTGAGTTGGTCTATCGATCCGGTGCGATCCTCGGACTGCTCTTCCTGCTTCTGGTTCTTTCGCTCCGCGAAGTCCGACTGACTGCCATCGTCATCTCGTCGATCCTCTTCGCCATCGTTATCTCACTGAGCCTTTTCTACTTCTTCGATGTATCCGTCAACTTCATTACGATCAGCGGGCTCACCGTTTGCTTTGGCCTCATCCTCGACAACAGCATCCTTGTGCTCGATTCGATCCATCGAAGGATCGAAAACTGGAAGCACGCGGAAGAAAAAGACCTCAGTCGAAGTGCGAAGCTGAAGATCGCGATGGAGACCGTCATTCAGGGTACGAGCGAGGTCGCCTTTCCCATCATTGCGACCACTTTGACGACCGTCGTAGCCTTTGCGTCGTTCATATTCCTATCCGGACGTCTCTCTCTCTACTACGTGCCCCTCGCCATTACCGTGGCCACGGCCATGGTCTCCTCCCTTTTTGTCGCCTTCGGTTGGCTCCCGGTCGTTCTCAACCAGCGCTGGGCCAAGTCTGTCGCCGACAAAACACCCGACGGTGACCGTGAGATCGAAGGGGACGTCCAGCTGCAGAAGATCGTCGATACTCGTATCGACCTGACCCAGCCGCCGCGGGGCATTGAGAGATTCTTCTACGGTCTGCAGAGAACTTGGTGGCTTGCCGTGCCGCTGCTCCTCGTCCTGATTGCCTATAGCTTCAATGTCTACGACAAGAAGATCATCAAGGGCGGATTCTTCCAGATGCCGAGCCAGGAAGAACTCATTATGTTCATACGGCTTCCGGACGGCACCGACATCGACGTAACTTCAGAAACCGTTCGGGCTTTCGAAGAACAACTGGAGCCGTTTCCGGAGGGGGTGAAGGCCAATCTACAGACCTTCGGCAATTCCGCTTTTTTGAGAATCGAATTCGAAGAGGAGCTCCTCTCCACCCACTACCCGATGTACTACCGCGAGTTACTCACCGAACAGGCCGACAAGACAGGCGGCAGCCGGATCTTCATTCGAGGGTTCTCCGATCAGCCCTATATGAAGGGATCGTTTCGCGGAAGTAATCTGAACTCCGTCATCGAATTCACGGGATACAATTCGAAGCGGCTCATCCAGATCGCCGAAGCTGCCGAACGGCAGGTCGGCCGAAATCGTCGTGCTCGCAATGCCGTCGTCACGACCGAGACCGGCTTCGGCCGGTCCTCGAGCGAAGAAGCGATCGTCGAGATTCATCGGGATCGTCTCGCCGAGCGCAACCTCTCGCTTGGAGAAGTACTCGGACACATGCGTCGTCTCCTCGGGGTCGACACGCCTTGGCGTATGATGATCGACGGAGACCAGTCTCAGGTCCAGCTCATCTACGAAGACGCTGAGAGCATTCAGTTCAACGATCTGGCCGCTCAGGTCATCGAATCGAGAAACGGGACGAAGGTCCAGCTCGGGGAGTTGATCACCTGGGGTATGGAAGCATCACCTGGTGACATCACACGGGAGAATCAGAAGTACTCCGTGAACCTCGCCTGGGAATACGTCGGGACCGATCGGATGCGAAGCGCGTACCTCAAGAACATCCTCGCCGGCATCGAGCTGCCGTACGGTTTCTCCGCGGAAGAAAGCGAAAGACAATTCTTCAGCCGGGACGAGGAAGAAGACCTCAGCCTCATGGTCATCCTCGCTGCCGTCTTCATCTTTATCGTGCTCGCCGCCCTCTTCGAGAGTCTAAGCCTGCCCGTCCTCGTGATGTCGTCTGTTCCGATGGCACTCGTGGGGGTGTTTCTTCTCTTTTGGTGGACCTCAACATCCTTCGACTCTTCGGCTCGGATCGGCCTGGTCCTACTCTTCGGCATTGTCGTGAACAATGCCATCCTTCTCGCGAGCCGTTATCGGCATGAAGCGGCCGCCATCCTCAAGGAAAGACTCGGCGGCGATCCGGAAGCGGAACTATCGCTCATGCCCAAGTTCCGCAAGCAGGTCGGCGGATCGGATCTGGCCCGCGCAGGCAAGGAGGCTCGTCTCGACCTCCTTCGCCGGGCCGTGGCCCGAGGTACTCACATTCGGATGCGTTCGATTCTCCTCACTAGTGGAACCACGATCATTGGCCTGCTTCCTCTTCTCCTCTTCCAGGACGACGGCGAAGGACAGGACATCTGGGTCAACCTCGCCATGGCTTCGATTGGGGGACTCAGCTCGAGTTTGATCCTGATTCTGCTTTGTGTGCCGATCCTCTACACGCTCTCGGTCCGAATCGGTTGGGATCGACGCCTTATGACGGGCTACCGTGGTGGCTTGGCCACGGCTCTCTTTGTCTGCCTCGTCGACTACCTGGGCCGGACGACATCGTTGTTTGAGGGGCCCTGGCTTTCGAACGTCCATCTTGCACTCGTCGGGCTCGGCCTGCTCCTCACTTTGATTCATCTCCGCCGGCACAGCCCCGACGGAGTGCGGTACTGGGACGGCCTTGCCCTCGGAGCAGCATTCGGAGTGATCCTGGCCATTACCTACCAGCTCTATCGAATCATTTTCGAGAAGTTTGCTGATTCCGAACTACTCGAACTCCTGGCCGAGCGGGGAAAGAACTTCGTCGAGACGATTGCGGCAAAGGAAATACTCGCAAAGGTTCCAGGTACGGAATCACTGCTCCTCTTTGCCCTGGTTCTTGCGCTCGCCATCCTCTTTTCTGTCTTCACGCGGAAGGCGGGGCCGGTGGACGCGCCTCCCGTCGAGCCGGAGGCGGAGCCCGCTTCTTAGAAGAAGAGCTCCAAGAGGGGACCATCGGTTGTGGTCGGAACTGGCCGGAGGTGGGGCCTGAAGCAGCCCGAGGAGTTCGTTCATGTGGCTGAAGGGACGGGCTCCCCGCTCTTTGAACCTCTGCACTTCTTCGGGTGGACAGATCGCAAAAACGGACATGTCTGCCGCAACTCCGGCCTCGATCCCCGGCAGACTATCTTCGACAACCGCACACCGGCTTGATTCCACGCCAAGTAGATCGGCCGCCGTGAGAAAAAGATCCGGCAACGGTTTGAACGAACCAATGCTGTACGCGCTGACGATACGACCGGCGAAATAGTCCCAAAGCCCGGCCGCCCGCAGTGTTACATCCATTTTCTCGGGCGGACCGTTGGATGCCACGCAAAACGGAATGGTGAGACCATCCAGGACAGAACGAATCCCTGGAACGGGCTGTATCTCTTCCTCGAACTTCCGAGCTGACCTTGCCCGAAAATCGGCCACGAAGCCTGGCTCAACGGGCCGGCCGAGGAGAGATTCAAAATAGGTCACACATTTGGCCATTTCGCCACCGCGAAACGCCTTCAATGCTGCGTGGAACGAGAGGTCGTAGCCATACTCGGCAGCCATCTCGGCCCACACTCCGACCGCAATTTCCTCGCTGTCGACGAGAACGCCATCGCAATCGAAGATGACGCCTTCGAATGGGCTTTTTGAAGTCATGCAGCTCATTCTCTGATCACAAGACCTCCATTGCAACGCCGGGTTCAGCCATGGGCCGAAAGCCACCAGGCGGACAACACCGAGGACACGTGTAGTGGGGCGCCAACACGAACAAAACAAAGGACCCCGGCTTTCACCGGGGCCCTTGTTCTAACTCTTTTCGCACGGCCTGTCGGACCGAGCGACGGAGTTCAACCGCGCTGACTAGCGGAGGCGAATCAGCTTGGTCTTCATGATTCCGTCTGCTGAATCGAGGACGCCGAAGTAGAGACCGTTAGCAGCCTCATGGCCGGCATCATCAAGACCGTCCCACGCCATCGAATGGGCACCAGAGTCAAGCTGACCGGCGTAGAGATTCCGAACCAGGCGGCCCGTTGCATCGACAACCTTAAGCTCGACATTCTGCTGAGCGGCCCAATCGGAGAGCGCGAACTGGATGTCCGCACGCGGCGAGAACGGATTTGGCGAGGCACTCATGAGCGAACTCACGAACGGCGCATCACCGACGCTGGCCGGGTCCTGAGACTCGGCCAACCACGTGAGCATGGCTGCAATGACTTCGTCATCGTAGTCATCGTCTTCACCGAACCCTTCCGCCCAGATCGTATTGAGGATCGTCCGCTGACCGGAGTCCGTCTCCTGGCGAATCGCGTTCGAGTTACCGTTCTCATTCCGGAAGATCGTCGCGGCGCTCGTCCCACCACCACTGGATATCGGAGTGACGGTGTCACACTTGTTGTAGGCTGGGTTCAACCAGTCCATAACATAGAACATGCCGTCCGTGACGGGATCGCCATTGACGCCGTTCTCTTCGAGAGCACCGGTATCGTTGTTAAACGAGGCCACACCCAACGCCGTTCGTAGGGACGCCGTATTGGCAGGAGAAGTCGAGAAACCCATGCTGCTGAGGAGGAGATTTCCTCCGGCCGCAAGATGTGCCTCCAGAGCTTCGCCCCCGGAAGCGGAAATCGCATCGTTCGAAACGAAACCCGTCTCCCAAACGATGAGATCGTATCCCGCCACAGCGTCAGGCCTCGGACCGTTCCCAACGATCGTGTCGTAGAACGGGAAGATGGCGTCGAGCCCTTCGGTGAAAGGCAGGTGCATCTGGCGAGGATTGTTCTTGTCCGCGTCGACGAAAAGAACAGCCTGCGTGCCGTTGAATGTGCGGAGGCCGCCATTCGAAGAAAAGAACGTGGTCTGACCCGTTGCGTTGAGGTTGGAGAAACCAACGACCTCGCTCGCATCGGTATTCACGCGGATGGTCACGCCCTTCGCCTCTGCCGGGTCGAGAGCAAGTGTCGTCGTCGTGTACCAGTTAGGATCGCCGTCGAGTTGGAACTCCTGGGACCAGCCACCTTGATCACCCGTGATCGTAAGATCAAAGATGTCAGCCAGAGCATTCCCGTTCGTGATCGTCCCAGTCACGAGGACCTCGCCCGAGCCACTCGGCACCGAAGCGATGACCTGGTCCAGGGCGACGCTCAGATCGTTCCGGAACTCCGCCGACTGAAAGATCTCGCGAGTGCCTCCGACATACTCGACAACAGCGACGGCCCACATATTGTCTGCGTTCCACTCGCTGTTCATCGCCCAACTCTCTTGGCTCTGGACTTCACCACCACCGAAAGTAAGGGTGACCGGACTCGACTTGATTCCCCGGGTAACTCCGTCGAAGTAGTCCCCACCTTGTGGGTCACAGCACCATGAGAGGCCATCCTCGACGATGAAAAGGGTCATCTGAAGTCCGCTCAGGGCGATGTTGTCGACCAATTCGGCCGTACCCGTCACCGTAACCTGGCCTCCCTCGATCGTCATCTCAACCGAAGCTTCGATCGGGGTCACGCCACTGGTCGCGGCGATACGGCTGTTCATCTGAGCCCGGAACGCGTTAGCGGCGGAGTTGCAGCTCCCCGCACCGACCACTTGGGTCCTGCCATCAAACTGAACGTGAGGAATACCACCGACACCGTAGCGGTTGCCACGAGCGGTCGACTCCGAGAAAAAGAACTCACCACTTACGTGGGTATCCAAGTGAATCAACTGACCTTCGTACTCTGGCTCGATCAAATGCATCGCGCACCGCGCGAATGGGCAAAACGTTCACCAGGATGCGCCAAACTCTTCCACGAATACGCGCTTCGGAACGCTTGACCAGGCCGAGGTGGCCAGGACCAGGAGTGTCATCAGTAAGCCTGATGTAACTAGGAGCCTCTTCATCTTCGTAAATCCCCCGAGAGTGTTGGAGAGTGGTTATCGAAATCGGGGGAACACTGTGTGGCGAGGACTACGACGCCTTCCCCCAGGTAACGTAGGATCATACCAAACTCTGGAATCATCGGGAAACTGCAGACCTCTCGAGCATGGGGAGCGAGGCGCTTTAGTGGAGTTAAAACACTTCTACCCCCGGGACGGGAGGCCCATCGACCCATCCTGACAAGTGGCTGCAGATCAACACTTTCGACTACTTGACCCTATGTTCAGCTAAAGCGAAACAAGCCCCTTCGACAACAGTAGGTCGGTCGAGTCGAATTTTTTGAAAATATGGGATGGTCCCAGGTCTTGTTGGATAACCCGCCCGACACACTCGGTGTCCGGACCGTGGCGGAGACACTTCAGCAGAGGACTTTAGTCGGTCGCCTCAAGCTCCAGAGCAAACGATGCGGCATCCTCGAGTCTCATCAGACCACCCCGTCGAGACGCCATCTCGAACCGTTCTTCCCCAAGATGATCGATCATCTTGGTCTCCAGGCCAGCTAGTTCCACCGCCAGATTCTGAGGGGTCGGAACGCCGTGCTCGACCCGCAGTGACCTTGAAGCAGCAAGGAGAATGGCAGCCTCTTCCATCTTGGCAAGATCCACGGCCAGATCGAGAGCACGCTCAAGGCAGATCAGGACTTCTCCTGGAGCCCCGATGGCCAGCCGAATGGTCAATGACTCCTGGCAAAATTGAAGAGCGGCCCGGTGGTTACCACGGTCCGCCTCGATCGATCCGAGCAACCCGACGCTCGACGCAACGCCAAGTTTGTTTTCCTCCGCCCGCCGCAATTCCAAAGCCTCTCGCACGTAGAGTTCGGCCTCATCGAAGCGCTTGAGGAAGACCAGCGTTGTCGCAACATTGTGTGCATTTAGGGCAACGCCATGTGCACTTCGCAGACGCCTTTCAATGGCCAGGGCGCGCTGCTGAGAAGCCAGCGCCTCTTCGAAGTTCCCCCGGTATTGCTCGACCATGGCCATGCCTCCGAGGGCAAAGGCAATTCCACTCTCGTCTCCGAGTGATTCCATCCCTTCCAGGGACAGACGCTGGCTCTCGTAGGCTTCATCGAGACGGCCCGTCCGCGTCAATGATGTCGCGATGTTGAAGTGTGCCACCGCAACCGATCGACTGTCCCCGTTCGCCGCACTGATCTGCTGGTTTGTCTCGTGTGCTGCAACCGCTCCATCATGATCCCCCGTGGCCTCACGCATCATCCCGAGCCAGGTAAAGACAGCTGCACGGTAGGGGGTCGGGTTCTGGGCATGAGGGCGAGCGAGCACTTCTTCAGCTCGCTGGATCCCAAAGGCGGTCAGCCCTTGAATGACCCACGACCGCGCGCTTGATTCGAAGAGGACCATAGCCTCCTCGGTTGACTCACGATCGGTCGTCTCGAAGTCGAGAGCACGCTCGATATTGCCGTGCTCCTGGCGGAGTCGAGCGAACCAGGCGGCACCCTCCGGTCCCATCAACTCACCTTTGGCGACCCGTGACAGATCGCAGAAGAAGGCGAGGTGCTGTCGGCTGAGGTTCGCCTCCTCACTGGATTCTCCAAGTCGCCGTTGGGCCGTGTCTCGAACCATCTCCAGCATGTGATACCGCTCCGCATCGAGGTTCTGTTCCGGCTGAAAAACGACCAGGGACTGCTCGACAAGAGAGGCCAGAGCGTCGGCGATCGCTCCGTCCCCGCTGGAACCCTCCTCGGCGTCCGGTACATCGAGAAAACAGACCTTCTCTGCGCCATCGAGCGTCCAACCACCACGGAACACGGCCAGTCGTCCAAAGAGCTGGCGCTCGGCCTCGGAGAGGAGCTCGTAACTCCAATCGATCGAGGCCTGCAGCGTTTCATGAGCCGTCGGCGTTTCGTTTCCGCCCCGGCCGAGTACCATTCGAAAGTTTTCTTCGAGACGTCGGGCCAGCTCTTCGAGTGAGAAAGTGCGAACCCGGGCAGCGGCCAGCTCAAGGGCGAGAGGAATTCCGTCGAGCCTCCGGCAGATCCTGGCGATGGTTTCAGCGTTGACCTGGCTCAGAACAAAACCGGGGCGAACATCGTTGACGCGTTCGATAAAGAGACGGACCGACTCGAACTGGTTGATCTCCGTTCCCACGCTCGTAGTTTCCGAAGGAAGGGGTGGAATCGACAAGGACGCCAATCGTAGCTCGATCTCGGCCGGGAGCTTCAGCGGAACCCGGCTCGTGACGAGAAAACGAACGCTGGGGCAGGTCTCCCGGAGTCGTGCAATCCACTGAGCACAGTCCTCGGAGATCTGCTCCACGTTGTCGAAAACGAGCAGGCGATCTCCCGAACGCAAGTACCTCTCGACCGTCTCGAACCGACCATCGACGGAGGTAGACCGAATCCCCAGGGACCGTGACATCTGCTGAGCGATCCCAACGTCATCTTTAACCGTCGTCAAATCGATCCACCAGACGCCGTCGCGATGATGATTAAGAAAGAGATGTGCGATGGCGAGGGCGAGCCGCGTCTTCCCGGATCCACCGGTTCCAATCAGAGACACGACCGACCGACTTGGCTCGAGGGCGCGACTGGCCTCGAGTAGCTCCTTACGTCGGCCAATCAGGCGATGGGAAACCTCGGGGAGGTTGTGCGGATGCGCGCTACCCGCCGAAGAGCCCAGGTCGGGTCGGTCGAGTGCGAGCTTCAGTTCCGTCTCGACCTGATTGGCTGAGCGCGGACGCTCCTCAGGCAATCGTCGCAGCATCCGTTCGACGATCCCGATGAAGGTCTCCGGAAGATCTGGGCGGGCTTCACCGAGAGGCACCTGCGCTCCGGCCGAAACTCGTTCGAGAAGATCCGGCAGGGTCTCCGCTTCCACGGGGTGCCGGCCAGTAGCCAAACGGTAGACGAGGACCCCAAGCGAATAGATATCCGCGGCCGGGCTGGGCACATCGCCTGCGAGAACTTCCGGAGCCATCGCGATGGGAGTGCCCTCCGCCCGGAAGCCAGACCCGCCACTTGGCCGACCCTCACTGACAGGGTCCGGTCGGTGGATTCGCCCAGCGCCGAAGTCCATCAAGATGATATGGCCGTCGGTCTGCCTCATCACGTTCGCCGTCTTCACGTCGCCATGAACCAAACCGGCTTCGTGAACCGCGGCCAGGGCGCAGGCCAGGTCCAGGGTAACTTGCTGGAGCGCATCCTGGGAGAAGGGCCCCGCTGTCTCGAGCACAGCCTCCAGGGTTGTGCCTTCGACGAAGTCCGACCAGATTCCGGGCCGACCGTCGTGGACTTCTACCCCATGAACCGCCAAGACATTGGGATGACGAATTCGTGCCATCCGCCGCGCTTCATGGAGATGAAGTTGGTAACTCGTTAGTTCGCCTTCCGCCATCGGCCGGCGTAGCTTCAGCGCGACGTTGCGCTCGAGCACACTGTCCTCAGCCCGGAATACTTCCCCGAAACTACCCTCAC
>Ga0315338_1004438_pt1 | contig 11079 bp, 8 predicted proteins | sample ASW8metaG_FD_204518 | JGI IMG/M metagenome (GOLD analysis project Ga0315338, IMG submission 204518) | Ammonia-oxidizing marine archaeal communities from Monterey Bay, California, United States - ASW #8 | ecosystem: Environmental > Aquatic > Marine > Coastal | place: USA: California | collected...
CGGGAGGGGCAAATCCCCCACGATCCCCGTGAGCTTGAGTTTTACGACCTGGCTATCATGGTATCCGGCGCCGTACAAGCAGCGCGCTGGACGCCGACGGCAAGCGGCAGCGGTTTCATTCATTCCTTCAACGGCCCCCACTCGTTGTTCTCTGACACGATCCGTTCGGTTCGCATCCTGTGTCTCGCTCACCGGCTCGGACACATGCTCATGGGGGAGGGCGACAAGCCCATCAGCCTGCTGGGTCGCGCCGTCGAGCACGTGCAAACGACGGCGCGCTTCAACGTCTACTTCGGTCAAGGGCGCGACACGTGGGACGTTCCCGGCCGCGTCGTACATGAATCGATCTTTAACACCAAGGATGGCAACTACCGCTGCCCAAGTACACAACAGGGATATTCGGCGTTCTCCACATGGACCCGCGGGTTGGCGTGGATTCTGTGCGGCTACGCTGAGCAGCTCGAATTCTTCCAGACGGTGAAGCCGGTGGAGCTGGAACCCCTCGGCGTCGGCAAACGCGCCTTGGTGGCCATGATGGAAAAAGTAGCGAGAGCAACGGCGGATTTCCACATCGAGAACAGCTTCGCCGACGGTGTGCCTTTCTGGGACACCGGTGCCCCCGGCGTGGCTTCCTTCGGCCGCTACACCAGCGAACCCTCGGATCCGTACAATGACGTGGAGCCCCTCGACTCATCGGCGGCGGCGATCTGCGCCCAGGGCCTGTTGCGCCTCGGAAACTACCTATCGAAGAAGGGTGACAAGAAATCAGGGATCCGCTACCGCAACGCCGCCATGACGACGGCGGCCGCTCTCCTCGATGAACCGTACCTGTCGACATCGAGTCGCCACCAGGGTATCACCCTCCACGCCATCTACCACAGGCCGAAAAATTGGGACCATATCCCAAGGGGAAGCCGTCAGCCGTGCGGCGAGTCAGCCATGTGGGGCGACTATCATATGATGGAACTGATCCACCTCGTGCTGCGCGAAGCCGAAGACGGACCCTATCCGACGTTCTTCACCTAAGGAGCGAACCGACATGAAGATCACCGCCATCAAGACTTTCGTCGCCCGATTCGGAAACCGGCCGCGTGCGCTGCTCAAGGTGGAGACAGACGAGGGACTGTATGGCTGGGGCGAGGCCTATTCCACCGGGCCGGACCTGTCAGTGGAGCCCATCGCCGACTACCTGTTCCAGCTCATCGGCGGCGAAGATCCGCGCCGCATTGAGTACATCATGATGAAACTGATGCAGGAGTTCCGCTTCCCGCCGGGCGGAGTGGGACTGCCGGCGATCTCCGCCCTCGACCACGCCCTCTGGGATATCTCGGGCAAGGCGGTGGGCCTGCCAGTCTACATGCTATTGGGAGGATCGGTCCGCGACCGGGTCCGCGTCTACCGCGGAATCGGTGGAAGAGATGGCAAGGAAGCCGCAGACCAGGCGCACCGCCTCCACGAGGAACACGGCTTCACCGCCTTCAAAACGAGCCCCTACAAGCTCGACCCGGATGCCAACCGCTGGGGCCAGGTGTGCACTGCGGCGGCAAATTATTTCGAGGAACTGCGCGCCAACACTCCGCCGGAATGGGAGTTCGCCTTCGACCCCCATGCGAAAATCTTCGAGCCCATCCTCGCCCTGCAGTTGGCCGACGCCCTGGCGCCGTACGATCCCATGTTCTACGAGGAACCGCTGCGCCCCGAGCACATGCCACAGTGGCAACGGCTGCGCGAGCAGATGCGCGTACCCTTGGCCACGGGTGAAAGCCTCTACGGGCGCTTCGAATTTCTCGACCTAATTGCCGCCAACGGCGCCGATATTATTCAGCCCGACGTCTGCATCTGTGGGGGACTGTTGGAGATGCGCAAAATCGCCGCCATCGCTGAGGCCCACTACGTCACCGTCGCTCCGCACAATCCGATGGGCCCGTTGGCGACAGCGGTTAACGTGCATTTCGCGGCTGCCACATGCAATTTCAAGATTCTCGAGTACCTGGTGCCCACCGACACCGAGTGGAACGAGTGGGTCGACGAGCCCTACTTGCCAAAGGACGGTTATCTCGAACTGCGTCCGGACCGGCCCGGCCTCGGCGTCGAAATCAACGAGGACGCTATCAGTGACAACGAGTACATCCATTGGCAGCGCACCTGTCCTGTACGTCCGGACGGCTCGACTGGCTACATCTAGACGATCATCTGCGCCATGAGCGAGCAGGTGCTGATCACCGGGTACCCCGGATGGCTCACCGGGCATCTGTTACGACGCCTGGATGAATTGATGCGATTGGCGGATCCACCGGCATGGGCAGTCCACCTCGCCGATGTCCGCTGGCGCGCCCTCGTCGCACCGGGTACGGTCTCCATCCCCCCGTGCGCTCGGATCGACGCGGTCGTCGACGGCGATATCCGAGACCAAGGGGCGGTGACTGACGCCATGGTGGGCGTCGACCTCGTTCTGCATGCTGCGGGGATCATCCATCCACGGCGGATCCGCGACCTGTACGAGATCAATCGTGACGGCTGCCGCCGCCTGGCAGAAGCTGCCGTGGAGTCTGGAGTTCGCCGCTTTGTTTTCGTCAGCAGCAATGCTGCTGCCGGTTTCGCCACCTCCCCTGAGCACCCGATGCGGGAGACGGACAAACCGAATCCGGTCAGCCACTATGGGCGCAGCAAACTCGAAGGGGAGCAGTGCCTGTGGAGTGCATTGACGGGATCGGATACAGAAGGAGTCGTTCTGCGGCCCACGACGTTCTATGGTCCCCACTTCCCCGAGCGGCACCACAATGCCTACCGCCTGGCCGCCTCCGGCCGTCCCCTTGTCATCGGTGACGGGCGTAATCGGGTGAGCATGATCTACATTGACGACCTCGTCGATGCCCTCGGCCGCGCTTTGACGGTTGGTAGCGCCGCGGGCGGCACAGCCTTTGTCGCCGACGCGGAGGCATACGAATTGCAAGAGGTGTTCATCGCCATGGGACAGGCACAGGACGTTGATGTGAGACCCCTGTACTTGCCGAGTGCGGTTGCAGCTCTGTGTGCCGGCGGCGATGCCGCCCTTGCCGCTCTCGGACGCTACTCGATGATGGTGCACGTAGCCGGAGAGGCCACGCAACATATGGCTTGTGACATCAGCTGCGCCCGCGACTTGCTCGGGTTTTCGCCGCACGTCGGACTCTACGAAGGTATGCGCCGCGCCGTGAACTGGGCGCGCTCGGAAGGCCGGCTGTGACTTGACCCCTCCACAACACAAGTCCGACGCCGACGTTGACTGGACCAGCCTGCATTCCGCCGACGCCAGTTGGCGGACACGCCTGCTCGGCGACCTGTCAGAGGCTTTCGCCATCCCACGGTATGTCGATCTCTTCTTGCAAACATTCGGGTCAGACCGCGGGCTCCGCTTTCTCGAGGTCGGCGCTGGTAACGGCGAGGTCTCCCGGCGTCTGCAGGAGCTGGCCCCGCCCTGCGTCGGGGGCTATTTCGTCTCCGAACTGTTCTCGGAGGGCGCGCGATGGCTGCACTCTCTGGATCTGACTGCCTGCGTCGCCGACGCGCAGGAACTCCCCTTCGCCGACGGCGCCTTTGACGCCGTCATCTCCTATGACGTCCTCCACCACGTATCTGATCCATACCGGATGGCCAGGGAAATGCTGCGCGTATCGCGCGGGCGCCTGCTGCTGACCGAGTCCAATGGACTCAGCCTGGGTCGCCGACTCATGGAGCAGACGGCCGGCCACAAGGCGGCGGGAGAACGCTCTTACACACCGTGGCAGTACCGGCGCTTTTTTGCCGCCGCGGGCGGGCATCTGCGCACGTTTCACATCCGGCCCTTCCTGTTCCCGGTGCCCGGTGGTGTACCGGCGCCCTTGCTGCGGCCGCTCATATTCTTCAACCGCGTGATCGAGCATGTGCCTCTCGCCTGCTGGCAGTGTTCGAACGTGTGGATGACAGTGGACGCGGACAAATGAAATCCAGCTCTGCCGAGACTGCGGCGTGGAGCGAGGCCTTCGCCGCTCCCGAGCTCAGCCGACGGCGACAGCGCACCTACGAACGCAAGCTGCGGCGGCTGCAGTTGCTCATCCCCGTCACCGGCCGCACCCTCGATATCGCTTGCGGCCACGGTGACGCCCTGCAGTTGCTGGCGCGGCGGGGTCACCGTCGTCTCGTCGGTGTAGATCTGTCCCCGTCAGGCGTAGTGGTTCCAACCCCGTTCGACCGTCTCGTCGCCGATGGTGGCCGCCTACCCTTCAGCGACGGCTCTTTCGAGCGTATCATGTGCCTGCACTCCCTGCATCACTTCCGTTCCTTTGCCGGCATCGGCCGGGTGCTTGCCGAGTGCCGCCGGGTGCTGACGGACGACGGGCATCTGTATTTGCTCGACCACTGGGGGTCCGTCTGGCTGCGCGGGCTGTTCCGTGTCTTCGAATGGCGCTGCTCGCTGTATCCGGCCGTGGCCCGTCGTTTCGGGCAGCAATTGCGAGAAGAGCACGATGCCATCTTCTGGTGGCTCACCGAATGGAGGCGGCTCTATGACGAGTTGCGCACGGCGGGCTTCATCATCGAACATCAGTCCCGCACGGCCGCATTCCTGCACCTGAGGTGTCGACCCGATGAGTGAATCGCAGTACCTGTCCGTCGTCATCCCCGCCTACAACGAGAGCCATCGTATTGAGGCAACGCTTTCCGCTGTTCAGCACTACCTGGAGGGGCGCGCCTACTCGTACGAAGTGATCGTTGTCGACGACGGCAGCCACGATGACACGGTAGCCAGGGTGCAAGCACTTGCCGCCCACTGGCCAGCCTTACGCGTCGTGCGGCTGCCCTCCAACCAGGGCAAAGGCGCCGCCGTGCGCACCGGCTGCCTGGAGGCGAAGGGGGAGCGCGTTCTGTTCATGGATGCCGATCATTCGACCCGGATCGAACAGATTGAAGATTTCCTTCCTCACCTCGCAGGTCGCTTCGAAGTTGTTGCCGGTGTCCGTGCCTTTCAGGAGGGCGAGAGTCGGGCGCGGCGCATCGTCGGCCTGGGCTTTCTGATGTTGGCCCATCTTATCGTTTTTCAGAAAGCCGTCGTCGACAGCCAGTGCGGCTTCAAGTGTTTCACGCGCGAGGCTGTGCAGGCCATCTTTTCAAGAACTCACGTCAATGGCGGCACGATCGATGTGGAAATCTTCTACTACGCTCATAGACTGGGCCTGCCCATCTACTTCCAGCCCGTGGAATGGTGCAACGCGCCGGGGTCGACGATCAGTCCATTTCGCTGCCTCGTGCAGGATCCGATCGACATGATTCGTATCCGTCTCCGCGACGTCTTCGACAGGGATTGAGAAACATGCTCCGGACCGAAGACAGCGTCATCGTCCTCATCGACGTGCAGGGAAAGCTCGCCGAGTTGATGTCCGAGAAGGATCAGCTCTACCGCCAACTGCAGATCCTGCTGCGCGGGGCGCGCAGTCTCGGTGTCCCCGTCCTGTGGCTCGAGCAGTATCCGAAGGGCCTTGGACCAACGGTCCCGGAGATCGCCACGCTACTCAAGGGAATCGAGCCCATCGAGAAAACCTGCTTGAGCGCCTGCGGTTCCGAGCGCTTCCAACAGGCGCTGAGCGACAGCGGCAGACGGACCGCCGTCGTCGCCGGGATCGAGAGCCACGTCTGTGTCTACCAGACGGCTCAGGATCTGCTCGCGGCGGGATTTGTCGTGGAGGTCGTCAGGGATGCCGTGTCGTCCCGCACGGCCGAAAATCGCCTGGCTGGCTTCGATCGAATGGTGCGTCTAGGTGCCGGCATGACGACGGTGGAGATGGTACTCTTCGAATGGCTGCGGGAGGCCGGGTCTGCCGCCTTTAAGGAGATCTCGCGGATGGTGCGCTGAGACGTAAAGCGTCGCGCATTATCTGCTGCAGGTCGGCTGTCGCCGTCGTGTCCTGCCGCGTGTCCAGATATTCGGCCACCCACACGGCAGCCTCCGCAGGTAAACCAAGACGCACAAAAGCTCGCGCCCCCTCGAGCACCTCTTCACCATCGGCGGGGACTTGGGAGCGCACCGCCTGCCAGTGCACTATGGCCAGAGCCGTATCGCCCAGATCCTCCACCGCATAGGCGATGTAGCGGTGCGCGTTGACGAGAGCCGAGTCCAGTGCCGCCGCCCGTTGCCACAGTCGCAGCGCGAACTCACCTTGGTTGAGGCTTTGACGCGCAACACCAGCATCCAGTAAGTAGCTGGCGCTGTCCGGCGCCAGCTGGACGGCCTGGTCCAGATACGCGGCAGCGGCTGCCGGGTCGCCAAGCTGGAATAGGATTGCGCCGATGTCATGATTAGTCGCCGCACTCCGCGGATCGATGGCCAGCGCTTCGCGGTAGATACCTAAGGCCTCGTCGTGTCGCCCGACTTCCACCAGCGCCCAGGCCAAACGCCGCACCGCTGAGGGACTCCTGGGCTGTAATCGAGCCGCCGCCCGGCGTGAAACCACCGCCTCCTGCAGGCGTCTCTCACGTGTCAGCAACCGCGACAGTCCTTCCAGACCATCGGCATGGTTAGGTTCCAGGCGATCCAGCTCCCGGAAAGCGACCTCAGAGTCCTGCACCCGCCCTAGCTGTCCCGAAAGACGCGCCCACGCTTCGACGGTGCGCGGATCGGTGGGATCGTAGCCAGAGGCATGGTGCAAGGCTCGTAGAGCCAGGGTCGTCTGCCCGTCGCGGGCGGCGCCCATGGCCATCAGCGCGTGTGCCCTTGAGAGGCGTTCCTTCACCGAGGGGGCTCCGCGCTCCGTCGTGGGTTGATCTTCGAGGTGCCAGATTTCGATCTTCGGCCCTGGTCGTTGGATGCCACCCATATCGGCGAAGGGCACATAGTAGGCATCCATGACATCGAATACGGCCTGGTCGATTCCCGAACCGGGCGAGAAAGACACGAGTCGACGCCCGCGATCGCGCAGGCCGGCGACGAATGCGGTATCGAGTCTCGACGATGGCAAGGGATGGTCGTGGATCAGGACGTAGTCGCACTGAACCCCGTCGACGAGCTCCCAGCTGCCGGCCTCACTGGCCGAGCGGTCACCGCCGGCCGTAAAGGAGTAGTAAGGCGTGGGCTTTGCCTGTTGCTCCAGCCCAGAGGCCACTCTCGCAAGATCGGCAAGCCCGAAGGACTCCTCGTGGCGGACCAACAACCACCACAACTGTTCGAATGTCCGGACCTGCACATCACCACCCCAGCCTCCGAAGTTGCAGCAACGGCTTCCAGATGAAACGTGCAGTTCCAGCCACCTTCCAGCCTGCGTGCGAGTATCCGCGGCGGCGGAGATCGTGGCTACACGGATCGAGCGCGCCGTCGGCAGAGCCAGAATTACCACGGTGAGCAGCGTCAAGCACACCAGCCGACGGCCGTTGTCGTTCGCCAACTTCCCCGCGACGACGACGATAGCGACACTGACAAGAATCGCCTGCACGGGAAACATCGGCATGGCATATCGGACGAACACGAGCTCCCCCCAACTGACGAGGGTGTACGCGGGGAGAAAAGCGCACAGGACCACGCCAACCTGTCGATTGCGGCGCAGTATCGCCCATCCGACAACGCCCACCATCACCACCCAGGCCGGCTCACCCAGGCTGTAGCGCAGGGAGAACCACAGATGGTAGATGGCGGGTAGGAAGACGTTGGCCGTCCCGTCCCAGACATGATCCAACTGAAAGCGGAAGTGCTGCAGAAATGTCCCGAAGTCGAGCCAGACAAAGGGGGACACAAGCGTAAACGCGACGACGGATGCTGCGCCGGCGGCCCACAAGCGCCGGTCGAGGACACCCCGGCCAGCTAGCAGATGGGCACCCAGCACACCTCCCGCTGCGGCGACACCGGGATACTTCGTGCCGGCGCACAGCCCGACAAGGAGCCCGCTGAGGAGGTAGGCGCGCAGTCGGCCATCCTCTTGCAGACACAGCGCTGCCCAGAGGGCCGCCACGAACCAGAACGTCATCGCTGAATCCACGGAGGCGATCTGCGCCTGGCGCACGTGCAGGACACTGACGGCCAGGGCGCTCGCGGAGATGACGGCTGCCGCGCGTCCGGCCAGTCGACCCGCTGCCAAAGCGGTCCAACCCACGGTACCAACGCTGAAGGCAATGCTCACCCATCGTGCCGCATCTCGCAGTCGCTCCATCTGGAACAGCCCGTGCAACGCCACCCACTCGTAGAGGCCACCGGTGGCACCACAGGCCAGGTCGATCAGATGAAGGAACCCGTAGAGGGCGCCAAGGACGTAGAAGTGTGCGCCCGGGTAGTGGAACTGGTGAGGGTTCAGGTCGCCGTTGAACAGACCGAGGGGGAACACGACCATGAAGATCTCGTCTGGGTGCCAGACAAGCTCGCCGTGCAGCGGCCCCCAGATGCGCAGCCCGGCGGCGGCGACCAGAGGCGCGGCAACGGCGAGCGTTGATAACCCGATGCGCCTCATGTCATCCCGGCGCCACCCGTATCTTCTCGAGGGCAGCTTCCAGCTCGCGATTGCGCAGGTGCTGCGGGTTGCGGTCGAGGAAGGTCCGCAACCAGGATGCGGCGGCGTCCATGTGCCCCAGATCCAACAGTGCCTGGGCGCCGTGCATGATCACGTCGGCATCGGCAGGTGTAAGCTCACGCGCCATCTCCCAGTGGCGCAGCGCGCTCTCGGGGTCACCCAGATCATACTGGAACGTAAACGCCATATTGAAATACGCGTCTACGTAGCTTGGGTCGACACGGATGGCGCTCTGCCAAAATGCCACGGCCTGCAGAGGCAGGCCGACGGCCTGATGGGCTGCCGCCGCGTTGCTGTGATACTTGGCACTGTCGGGAGCCAACTCCACGGCACGACGAAGGTGGGGTAGCGCTTGGGCGGACTCACCGTCCAGGTAGAGAGCGGTACCGAGGTTGTAGTGCGCGTCGGCGTGGTCGTCCTGCAGAGATAAGGCCTCCCGCCAGAGAGTACGTGCCGTGTCCGCGTGCCCCACGGCGCGATGCGAGACAGCGAGGTTATTCAGCAGACTCGCGTCACGTGGTCGCTCTCGTCGAGCTCGGTTGTACTGCTCGATCGCCCGCTCGTAATCTCCCTGCTGTACACTCAGCTGCGCCAGGCCTTGTAAGGCACGAGACTCCTCCGGTACCAATTCAAGGATCGCCTCGTACGCGACCGCCGCAGCTGTCAGATTGCCGGCATCGCGCGCGATCGCTGCCATTACTTCCATCAGAACGGTAGTGGCGTTTCGCGCTGTGGATCGTGAGCGGTATTGCGGGATCTCCCAGACTTCGATCCTGGGCCCCGCCGCCGCCAGATCCCACCCAGCAAGAGGTATGTAGTACGCGTCCATCAAATCGAACGTTGAGGCCTGCACCCTCCCGGGATCGAAAGTCACCACAGGCCGTGCTTCATTCTCCAGTCGTCGCCGTAGGAGTGTGTCGATGCGTGAGTAGGGGAGGGGATGCTCATGCAGAATTACATGGTTGCACTCTCGACGATGAATGAGGGAGATGCTGCCCTCCGCCTGATCCTCGTTCGAGGTCTGCACCGCGTAGGAGTAATACGATGCATCTGGGCGCCTGTGATCCGCGAGGCGCAGAGCCATAAAGTCCTGTTCGCCGTATGCTCCAGTGAATTTCTTGAACCGCCACCAAAGGTCCTCGAATGTGTTCACCTGGGGATCCCCAGCCCACCCACCAAAATTGCACAGAGTAGATCCCGGTGGGACATTGCTTTCGATCCATGCCCGCGCCTCGCTCCTCGTGTCGCGTGTTCCCTGTAGACGGGCGACATGCCAAGCGCCGTACGCAGGCTGGATGGCGAGGATCAACGCGATCGTCACCGCGGCGGGCACTACGAAGCGATGCGATAACCTGCCGACACCTGCGAGGTACCGACAACTCCGCACGATGCTCTCGGCGACGAGCGCTAGTTGCAACGGTACCAGAGACAGGACGTAGCGTGCAAAGACGAGCTCGCCCCAGCTTACCGCCATGTACGCCGCAAATGTCGCGCCCAGCACCACGAGGTGCGGCGCCGGTCGCTTCCAGATTACCCAGCCGCAGGCGATGAGCCACCCCAGCCAGGCCAACAGCCCTGCCCCGTGGCGGAGCGTCTCGGTCAGTTGGTAGAAAGGTCCCAGGTGGAGATTCCAGCGGCCTTCTTCGGCGTGCTGCAATTGAAACAGGAAGTGATCACGGAATGTGCCGACGTCGAGCAAGGTGTACGGCGAGAGTAACAGAAACGTGACGATTGATACCAAGCCTGCAGCCCAGACGCGCCGATCTGCGAACGCACGACCGGCCAGCAAGTGTACCGCGACTACGCCCCCGGCCGCGCTGGCACCAGGGTACTTGATCGCTGCACAGACGCCCACCAGGGCACCGGCCAGCACATAGTCGCGCAGAGCCCCGACGCGTAGCAGCCTCAAAGAAGCCAGTGTGGCAATGACGAACCAGAAAGCCAGCGGCGTGTCGTTGCCGGCCAACGGCGCCTGTCGTACGAGCAGGACGTTCACCGCGGCGAGGGACGCCGCCAAGAGGCCGGCCGTCGAAGTGATCGCCTGCCAGCGTCTCATCGCCCGCACTTCGGCCAGTCGTCCTCCCAACATGCCCGTCGCTGCGACGGTTGCCACAGAGTAGAACACGCTCAACCATCGGGCCGTAGCCCGCGCTGCTTCAGGAGCCCACAGGTAATGCCCCGCGACCCACTCCGACAGACCGCTCTCGCCACCAGCGGCTGCGTACAGCAGATACTTGGCCCCATAGATTGCTGCAAGAAGGTAAAAATGAAAACCTGGATATGTGAAGACATGCGGGTTGAGATCGCCGCTGAGCATGTTCATCGGGAACACGACCATGAAAATCTCGTCGGGATGCCAGACCAGCTCGCCGGACAGCAGGCCCCAGCTGCGTAGCGCGGCGGCCAGCGCCATGACAACCAGCAGCACCCCCAGGCGCCAGCTGGCCACCCCGGCAACACGTCCCAACATTCCCCTACTCCTCAGCCGAACCGCTCCGTCCATATCCGGTCGAACTCGTCGGAACCGTCGTCGAGACGGCGCTCCAGCCGAATCCCCGGCAGGAACACGGGGAGC
>Ga0315338_1004440_pt1 | contig 11078 bp, 8 predicted proteins | sample ASW8metaG_FD_204518 | JGI IMG/M metagenome (GOLD analysis project Ga0315338, IMG submission 204518) | Ammonia-oxidizing marine archaeal communities from Monterey Bay, California, United States - ASW #8 | ecosystem: Environmental > Aquatic > Marine > Coastal | place: USA: California | collected...
CTGGTCGACGTCGTGAACATCCTCAGCGGCAACCTCGATCGGGCCGGCGGGGCGATGTTCACCAAGGGCGCGGCCGGCCAACCGTCGACCAAGGGCGAGCCTGGCACTGGTCGCGGCTTTCGCATGGGTCGAGTGACATCCAGAGTCAGCAACACACCTGAAGCGCTCGGCGAGTTTCCGGTGTCCGTGTTGCCTGAGGAGATCGAAACACCTGGCGAAGGTCAGGTCAGGGCGCTCGTCACGGTCGCAGGCAATCCAGTGTCGTCGAACCCGAACTCCGGTCGACTCGACGCTGCGCTCGGCGGCCTCGAGTTCATGGTGGCGGTCGATCCGTACGTGAATGAAACCACCCGCCACGCCGACGTGATCCTCCCGCCGCCAGACGCGCTGCAGAAGGGCCACTACGACATGGCGTTGCTGAATTTCGCCGTGCACAACGTCGCCAACTATTCGCCGCCCGTCCTTCCGCTCGACGAGGGTCAGCTCGACGAGTGGCAGATCATGCTGCGACTCGCTGCCGTGTTCGCCGGTGAGGGAATCGGGTCCGACATCGACGCAACCGACGAGGGAGTCGCCAGAGCGTTCCTCGGCTCGGCCGCCAGAGATCCGCACGGAAAGGTGTTCGAGCGCGATGTCGACGAGATGCTGTCGATGATCGGCGACCACCGGGGCCCAGAGCGCCTGCTCGACATCTCGCTGCGGACCGGGCCGTACGGCGACGGTTTCGGAGCCGATGCCGATGGACTCACGCTCGACAAGCTCATCGACAACCCGCACGGCATCGATCTCGGCGAGCTCGAGTCGGGCCGCATCCCGGCGAATCTTCGGACACCGTCCGGCAAGATCGAGATCGTGCCAGACAAGATCCGCGAGGATCTACCTCGGCTCGCCGAATCAATCGAGCGCAATCGCGAAGACGTGATCGTGCTCGTTGGCCGACGGCATGTGCGGTCGAACAACTCGTGGATGCACAACGTCAACGTGCTGATGAAGGGCGAGAATCGCTGCACGATGCAGATCCATCCCGACGATGCCGATCGCCTCGGCATCAGCAACGGAAGTCCCGCTCGGGTGACGTCGAGGGTTGGCGAGGTCATCATCGACGCCGAGCTCACCGACGGCATCAAGCCTGGTGTTGTCAGCATTCCTCATGGGTTCGGTCAGAACCTGCCAGGCGTGCAGCTTCGGGTCGCCACCGAGTACCGAGGCGTGAACACCAACGTTCTCACGGACGAGTATTTCCGTGATGAGATCAGCGGCAACATCGCGCTGAACGGCGTGCCGGTCACGGTCCAACCCGCCTGACCTGGAACTGTCTCCAATAACACCTTCGCGGAGGGGCGTTGTTGGAGACAGATCGAAATGGTGGGCGGGGTTGGGGCCGGGACTCGTACGCTCGTCCGGATGGGTGCGATCGACGTCAACGAGGTGAATTTCACGTTGCCAGACGGCAGGGTGTTGCTCGATCGCGCCTCGTTCCGTATCGGCGACCGCGATCACGTCGCACTGGTCGGCGCGAACGGTGCGGGCAAGACAACGCTGATGAGAATGATCGCTGGCGACGAGGCGCCCTCGTCAGGCGGCATCCACATCGAGGGTCGTATCGGCGTGATGCGACAGTTCATCGGCTCGATTCGCGACGGAAAGACCGTCGCCGATCTGATGCTCGATCTGGCGCCGCAGACAGTTCGTGAGGCCGCCCAGCGCCTTCAGCGGGCCGAAGATCGAGCCGCGACCGATGGCTCAGAAGACGCTGGCATGCGCCTGGCGAACGCGCACACTGCCTGGGGTGATGCGGGTGGTTGGGACGCCGAAGTGCTCTGGGACGCCTGCACCACGATTGCATTGCGCCAAGGCTTCGCGGAAGCGAAGGACCGACCGCTCTCTCAGCTGAGCGGAGGCGAGCAAAAACGACTAGCCCTCGAGGCGCTGCTACGCGGCGAAGACGATGTGCTCATCCTCGACGAACCAGACAACTATCTCGACATCCCCACCAAGGAGTGGCTCGCCGAAACGATTCGGGCCAGTCTCAAGACGATCCTCTTCGTCACCCACGATCGCCACCTGCTGGCCGACGTCGCAACCAAGATCGTCACCATCGAAGGCCAGACTGCCTGGGTCCACGGCGCAGGCTTCGACACGTACGACGACGAGCGCGAGGCGCGGCGTTCACGCATCGACGCCGAGTTCGCCAGGTACCAGGACGAGCGGCGCCGGCTCAAGAAGTTGCTCGTCGAGTACCGAGTTCGCTCGACGATCTCCGAGAAGTTCGCGCCCCGGGTGAAGGAAACGCTGAAACGCATCGAGCGCCACAACAAGGTCGACGCGCCGACGCGAGTCCAGGACCAGAGCATCGACGTACGGCTCGCTGGTGGCCGGACCGGAAAGCGGGCCGTGAGGATCGACGAAGTCGAGCTGACTGGACTCACCGATCCGTTCTCGATCGAGATCGACGCCGGCGACCGCGTCGCCGTGGTCGGACCGAACGGCACCGGCAAGAGCCACTTCCTCAGGCTGCTCGCTGGCGACACCGTCGATCACGAAGGCACGTGGCGGCTCGGTGCGAATGTCGTGCCTGGCCACTTCAGCCAGACGCACGAACATCCAGAACTCGACGGCATCCCCATCGTCGACACCATCGCCAGGGGACCAGCCGACCGCAACCGAGCCATCGGAGCGCTCCGACGCTACGAACTCGCCATCGCCGCCGATCGCTCGTTCGACACATTGAGCGGCGGTCAGCAAGCGAGGCTCCAGATCCTCCTGCTCGAGCTCGGCGGCGCGACCCTGCTCTTGCTCGATGAACCGACCGACAACCTCGACCTCGAGTCGGCTGAGGCACTCGAACAAGGCCTCGCGGCGTTCGAAGGAACAGTCGTCTCGGTGTCGCACGACCGATGGTTCCTCAAATCGTTCGACCGCTTCCTCATCTTCGACCGTGATGGCAGCGTCGTCGAACTCGACGAGCCGATCTTCACCTGACGAGATGCGTCCCTCCGGCTGGGGGCGGTTCAGGCGCCACGGAGGCCTGGGTGAGGAGGGATTGAACCCCGAACGCGCGTGCGAACGTTGGGGTCAGACCCCGGAGCGCACTCTGTGCAACGGGAGGTCTGACCCCGGAGCGCGCGTGGCTAGTGGAGGACCCTCGGGGTGAGTTGCACGAGGACGCCAGCGGCGTCTTTGGGGTGGACCATCCAGTGAGGGTCGCTGCGGATCACCCGCGCACCGATGGCATCGAGTGCGGTGCGGCATGCATCGATATTGTCGACGGGAATCGCAACAGCCGTCGGACCCTCGCCATTGGCGGCCAGGCGATTCGCAACGGCCGATTCGACGCCTGGCGTTGGCGCGATGAGCTCCATCATGCGATCGCCGAGCACCATGCGCGACGCGCTGAAGGCTCCGTTCGAGATGGGGTGCAGGCCCATCTGGTGAGCGGTGATACCGGTCGCTGCTTCCCACTGAGCCGATCCCATTTCGAGGTCGTGGATCACGACGGCGACGTGATCGACGTGTGCGGTCGCGTCGACGGCGACTCCAGGCGCCTCTTCGCTGATCGACACGTCGAGCCCAGCCAGGTCGAAGTGCGAGTGATCGCCAAAGTCCGCCGTGTCGATGCCGAGCGCACCGAGCGCTGCCGCTCGATCAGCGACGCTGCCGACGGTGATGTCAACACCAACAACTCCGCCGCGCTGGCCGGGTTTCGGTGCGGCGATGACGATCTCGGCAGAACCGATCGGCACGACTGTCGCCGAGTCGCCGACGACGGGGGTTGTTCCGGCAATCGTCGAATAGACCTCGGCAGCGCGCTGCACGTCTTCACACGCGATTCGGACTCGCCTGAGTTCGTTCACCTCAGTCGGTGAGAATCGTCGTTGGTGTTGCACCCATGGCCTCGCAACCTGCGAGGTAGGCCTGCAGTACCGATCCGGCGTCGGTGACGTTCTCGACGTTGCCGTCGGCGTCGAGGTTCAGATTGGCTCCGTAGATCTGGAACCAGACGTCTGTCTCCTCGGTGTTCGTCTCTGGCACCACCAGCGTGTGGCGCGACCCGGCCGGCTCGTACAGGAATGAGCCAGCGGTGTTGACGTAGTCAGACTCCTCGTACTTCCACGAGCCAGACAACGTGTACGCGTATACCTGCCCCGTGTGCTTGTGGGTCTGCACCCGCACACCAGGAGCGAACTTCGTTCTGATGATCCAGAGCCCTTCGGACACCTTGGCAACGAGCACCTTGAGCTTCGTGCCTTCGCCGTTGTCGACCCACGGGAGTTCGTCTTCTCCGACGTGGACTGCGGTTGGTTCCATCTCGATGAGCGCCATGTTTGCGAGGCTAGGTGAGGGCGACGGGGGCTTCCAGCTGCGTAGCGGCACTCACGGATCCCGCCGGGTTAGCATTCTGGCAGCGAGAAGGTCGGCGATGAAGGACTATGAGCGAGCACTCGTCAGCGTCCGGATCTGAAGGATGACGTTCACGATCCGAGTTGCAAGCCACGACGACATCCCGACGATGCAAGCCATCGAGCTCGATGCAGGCGTGAGGTTCGCGGAGATCGGCATGCAGTCGATAGCCGAAGCAGAGCCGGCGCCGCCCGACGTGCTGAGCCCCCCGATCGACGAAGGGCGGGCGTGGATGGCTGCTGATCACGATGGAACGTCGCTCGGATACCTCTTCGCCTCCATCGTCGATGGGCATGGCCACATCGACCAAGTGAGTACAACCATCGCCGCTGCGGGCCGCGGGGTGGGCAGAGACCTCATCGAAACAGCTGTCGAGTGGGCCAGAGCGCAGGGCTCCGCTGCGGTCACGCTCACCACGTTCCGCGACGTTGCCTTCAACGCGCCGCTCTACGAGCGCTACGGGTTCGCGGAGATGGGACCACACGACCTCGGCGCGGAGCTCGCGGCGATCCGTCAGGGCGAGATCGCTGATGGACTCGATGTATCGCCACGAGTTGCCATGATCCGCCACGTCGCCTCGCCGGCCTAGTTGGCAAACTCCATCCGGCGCAGCGCAGCTCGTCGAATTCGCCACAGAGCGACACGACGCTGGCGATACCCTCACCAGACGAGGCGAACGCCTCACTGAACAAGGAGTCGGTTGGTGCTGCAGTTGTTCGACACGATGACCAGGCAAAAGGCGCCGTTTGTCCCGCGCCTCGACGGCCAAGTGTCGATGTATGTCTGTGGGCCCACCGTTTACGACCACCCGCACCTCGGCCACGGGCGCACCTCGCTCACCTACGACGTGCTCCGGCGGTACCTGCGATGGTCTGGGTACAGCGTGACGATGGTGAGCAACGTCACCGACATCGACGACAACATCATCAACCGGGCGAAGCGCGAGGGTCGCACCGAGCCTGATGTGGCAGGCGAGTTTCTCGGTCTCTACATCGAGCAGATGGATCGCCTCGACATCGAGCGGCCAGACGAACGTCCGCAGGCGACTGAGTTCATCGATGGCATGGTCGAGGTGATCACTGATCTGCTCGCTGCTGGCGCCGCGTATGTGGTCGAGGGTCGTGGCGTCTACTTCTCGGTCGAATCGGCCCCGCACTATGGCCGACTGGCCGGTCGCCAGCTCGACCAGATGCTCGAGGACGCCGGCCAGCGAGTGGAGGTCGACGACGAAAAGCGTTCGCCGCTCGACTTCGTTCTGTGGAAGGCGGCCAAGCCTGGCGAGCCCACGTGGGACACCCCGTGGGGCGCAGGTCGACCTGGATGGCACACCGAGTGCGTCGCCATGTCGATGTCGATCCTCGGCGAGGGTTTCGACATCCACGGCGGGGGAGACGATCTCGTCTTTCCGCATCATCAGAACGAGGAAGCTCAGGTCGTGGCCTGCGGCAAGGAGTTCGCCCGCACCTGGATTCACAGCGCCATGGTGAACGTCAGGGGCGAGAAGATGTCGAAGTCGCTCGGCAACTTCACGACGCTTGCCGACGCGCTCGACGCGCACGACCCCAGGGCGCTTCGCATGTCGGTACTGCAAACGCACTATCGCTCGACGATGGAACTCGGAGCAGCAACGCTCGCGGCATCGGCAGAAGCCGTGAAGCGACTCGACGCGGTGGTTCGCCGGGCAGCAGCGGAGGGAGCCAACGAGGGGGCCCCGGCTCGATCCGACGACATCGAGCGGTTCACGCTGGCCATGGATGACGATCTCGGAACGCCGTCAGCGATCGATGTCATCTTCGGCGCAGTCAGAGCAGCCAACACTGCCTTCGACGAGGGTCGAACGGCCGAGGCCGCCGAATGCGTCGCCACGGTCGTCGAGTTGAGCGGAGTGCTCGGCCTGACCGTGGGCGTAGCTTCGGGGCCGGGCGATGACGACGAAGAGATCGACGCGCTGGTAGCTCAGCGCAACGCTGCAAGAGCCGCACGGGACTTCGGGCTTGCCGATCAGCTACGTGACGAGCTCTCGACGCGCGGCATCGTGATCGAAGACAGTGCAGGCGGAACCGCCTGGCATCGCGCCTGACCTCAGTGCGGTCGCGGGATCTTCAGTCGGTCAGAGCCGCCGCATCACGGTGACGACGCGGCCGAACAGCGACACTTCGTCTGCTCTGAACTCCATCGGTTCCATGGTGGGGTTCGAGGGAATGAGCGTGATCATGTTGCCCTTCTTCTTGAAGGTCTTCACTGTTGCTTCTTCGCCGGGGATGCCAGCAACGACGATGTCGCCATTTGATGCCGTTGCCTGACGGGTCACGACGACGAAGTCGCCGTCGAGGATGCCGGCGTCGATCATCGACTCGCCACGGACGCGAAGCATGAAGAGCTCGCCGTCGCCGGCCATGTCAGCGGGGACGGGAACCAGTTCCTCGACGTTTTCCTGAGCCAACACGTCGGTGCCGGCAGCCACATCGCCGACGAGGGGCACGTGGCGTGTGGGACGACGCTCTGCGTGCGTGAACGTGCCAGCCTCGAACGTGACATTCAAGGCTCGCGGCTTCGAGGGATCGCGCTCGATGTAACCGAGCTCCTGGAGCCGACGCAAGTGCGAGTGCACGGTGGACGGTGACGTGAGCCCAACGGCCTCACCGATCTCGCGAACCGATGGCGGGAAGCCGCGGTCGCTCATCGAGCTCTCGATGTACTCGAGGATTCCTCTGTGGCGTGCGGTCAGTGTCTCGGACATTGTTGACTCCCTACGAACATGCTGGCGACGACACAACATCGGTCGTTGCCTCGAACAGGTGTTCCGTCGGAGAGTAGCAATGTCGCGGACCGCGATCAAACACCTGTTCGACTGAACCTCGCGTCTAAGTCGGCGATGCGGTGCCCAAACAAATGTTCGGCAGAAGTGTTGACGTCGAACAGTTGTTCTGGTGTCCTCTGTCGAACAGGCGTTCGGCGCCATCGCCATCGAGAGGGCAAGGGAGAGTGTCCCACCCCCTCGTCAGAATGGATACCGAACCCGCCCAGCAAGCACACGCACAGTCTGTCAATAGCCAGTCTTCACCGATACGGAGCCCACATGGTTGCAATCCTCGAACCACAGGAACGCACAGAAAACCAGGAGCCGGCGCAGCAGCACCGCCACCTTCACCTCGTCGACGGCTTCTCGTCACGTGTGGGTGGCATCGATCTGGCTCTCCACGCTCCTGTGGAGGCGCCAGCGCTCGACGCTGTCGAGCGAGTGGGCGCAGCACTTGCGGCAACCACGTACCGCCGGCGCCGAGTTGTCGTGTTTGCCGCGATCGCGTTGATGGTCTGGCTCACGGTGTCGACTGCGGTCACGGTTGCTTCATGGGCCACTGGTCCATCGGCTCCCGTACTACCGGTGTCTGATGAGCCGATTGTTCACGTGGTGCAGGCAGGCGACACGTTCTGGTCGATTGCCCGCGAGTATCAACCAACCGGCGACGTTCGTCCGTTCGTCGACCGGCTCGTCTCACTCAACGGCGGCACCGATGTGAGCATCGGCCAGCAGCTCGTTGTTTCGCGATGACCGATGTCGGTCAGCGCTCGACCAGGTAGCGCAGGAACAGAAAATGGTCCTCGGTCAGCACATGAGCGAGGGCGAGGTCCGCGGTCCCAGCCACTTCTGGCCCGTGGAGGAGACGTCGGCTTGGGCCGCCAACGACCATCGGCGACAGCGAGACGCAGAGTTCGTCGACAACGTCGGCTGCAAACAACTCGGCGTTGAGACTCGGGCCGCCTTCGGACAGCACGACACGTGCGCCGAGCTTCGCCAGCTCGACAAGTCCTGCCTCGAGGTCGACGCGCTGTTCGCCGGCGACGATCACGTCGGCCACGTTTTCGACTTCGGTGCGCCGATCGAGGTCGCTCGCATGCGACGTGATCACGATCGGTCGAACACCATCGCCAGAAAACAATCGGCTGGTCAGATCGAAGCTCAGCGAGTTGGAGACAACGGCGATGCGTGCAGTCGGCCACGCCCCGTGGCCGAGTCGGCGTGTTCTCGTGCTGACGCTCGTCGAGGTCGGGCCGTAATCCTCGGCGATCGCGGTGCCAGCGCCGACGAGAATGACGTCGGGAATCATGCGCATCGTCGAGAAGACGTCCTTGTCTCCTGCGCTGCCAAGCGGACCGCTGACGCCTCCGACTTCGATGGCCCCATCAGCACTTTCGATCATGTTGACCAGCACCCACGGTCGATCACCAACCGGCAGCCGCACAGCCCTGTAGGCATCGTCGGTGTCGATCTCCTCGGGTGGTGCTGGCAGAATCCTGTGCACTGTCGTCTCCTCGCGGCCCGGCTTGGCCTTCGTGCCGAGCAGCCAGCCGAAGCTAGCAACACTGCTCACCCAGCGAGGTCACCCACAGACCACACATCGGCGTCATCCACATGGGTTGTGGGAAAACCCAACAGTTGTCCGCACCGTCATGTGTTCGTCATGGGGATACCAGTGCGACTTCCGCAGCGCTCTTGCGCGTCAAAAACCCAGGTCAATGACCACCAGCCTCCGACGGCCGCGAACTTGTCCACCAAGCTGTGGACAGCGCATCTGTCAAGTGGAGTCACATTTAGCCACCGCTCCATCGGCACCCGATCGACTTGCCCACAGAGATTTCTGAGATACCCACAGAACTTTTCAAGCTGTCCTCTGGGCCTCCACAGGGTCGAGTTCATAGGGTGGCCATCCGGGCGTTGCGATCGGCGCCGGCGGACTGGGATGTCATTTGGGTTGCGTGCAATCCGTGATTTCTTCGGACTCTTGGTACCTCCACGTCTGGGCGGGGGAACGGTGTCCTCACCTGCTGGCTGCCGATCGCGACCTCCCCACCACCACAGGAGATACTGATGGCCTTTGCGCCCGAACAGCAGGCCATTGGCCTGCGACGCCATTTCACCATTCCGGGGTTCAACCCCGAGGACGAGGTCAAGTGGGAGCTTCGTGACGCCAGGCTGACCGATTGGCGCGACGGTTCGATCTCGTTCGAACAGCTCGATGTCGAATTCCCCGTTTCGTGGTCGGTGAACGCCACCAACATCGTTTCGCAGAAGTACTTCCGCGGCACGATGGGAACCGAAGAGCGAGAGTCGAGCCTGCGCCAGGTCGTGCGACGCGTCGTCGACACCATCACGGCGTGGGGCGAGGCCGACGGATACTTCGTCGACGACGAGGCCGAGACGTTCCGGTCAGAGTTGACGTGGCTCTTGCTGCACCAACGGGTGTCGTTCAACTCGCCCGTGTGGTTCAACATCGGCGTTCCAGGCGTCCCACAGCAGGCGTCAGCGTGCTTCATCCTCAGCGTCGACGACACGATGGACGACATCCTCAACTGGTACGCCGAAGAAGGACGCATCTTCAAGGGCGGTTCGGGCTCTGGCGCAAACCTCAGTCGCATTCGGAGCTCGAAGGAGCTTCTGAAGGGCGGAGGAGAGGCGAGCGGCCCTGTCAGCTTCATGCGCGGCGCCGACGCCTCGGCCGGCACCATCAAGTCGGGTGGCAAGACCAGGCGTGCAGCCAAAATGGTCATCCTCGACGCCGATCACCCCGACGTCTATGAGTTCATCTGGTGCAAGGCCCGCGAGGAAGACAAAGCCCGCGTGTTGCGCGACGCCGGCTACGAGATGGATCTCGATGGTGCCGACTCGTTCTCGGTTCAGTACCAGAACGCCAACAACTCGGTTCGCGTCACCGACGCATTCATGAAGGCGGTTGTCGACGACGTCGACTGGGACCTCATCGCACGAACCACTGGCGATGTCATCGAGACGGTAAAGGCCCGCGACGTGTGGCACCAGCTCGCTGAGGCCGCCTGGAAGTGCGCAGACCCTGGGTTGCAGTTCGACACCACCATCAACAACTGGCACACGACGCCGGTAAGCGGCCGGATCAATGCCAGCAACCCGTGTTCGGAGTATCTGCACCTCGACAACAGCGCCTGCAACCTCGCGTCGATCAACCTGCTCGAGTTCCTCAACGACGACCTCAGCTTCGACGTCGCTGGATTCGAACAGGCTGTTGCGGTCACGTTCACCGCTCAGGACATCCTGGTCGGCCACGCCGACTACCCGACGGAACGCATTGCCGAGACATCACATGACTTCCGTCAGCTCGGCCTCGGCTACACGAACCTCGGCGCGTTGCTGATGGCTCTTGGTGTTGCATACGACAGCCAGGAGGGCCGGTCGGTTGCCGCTGGAATCACTGCGCTGATGGGTGGCCACGCCTACGCAACGTCAGGGCAGATCGCCAGCAGGATGGGTGCGTTCGCTGGCTTCGCCGACAACGCGGCCGATACGACCCGGGTGCTGCGCCAGCACCGCGATGCGTGCGCTGAGCTCGACGAGGATCTTGTTCCGGCCGACCTGCTCACCGCAGCAGAGATGGCATGGGATCGTGCCGTCGACCACGCCACCACCATTGGCATCAGAAATGCGCAGGCAACAGTGCTTGCCCCGACCGGGACCATCTCGTTCATGATGGACTGCGACACCACCGGCATCGAGCCCGATCTCGGCCCCGTGAAGTACAAGAAGCTGGTCGGCGGCGGGTCGATGTCGATCGTGAACCAGACCGTTCCGCGTGCGTTGCGTCGGCTCGGCTACACCGATGCGCAGACCGATGAGATCGCGGCCTACATCGTCGAACACGGCTCGA
>Ga0315338_1004442_pt1 | contig 11075 bp, 8 predicted proteins | sample ASW8metaG_FD_204518 | JGI IMG/M metagenome (GOLD analysis project Ga0315338, IMG submission 204518) | Ammonia-oxidizing marine archaeal communities from Monterey Bay, California, United States - ASW #8 | ecosystem: Environmental > Aquatic > Marine > Coastal | place: USA: California | collected...
CATGGAACCTCGATTCGAAAAATCCGACTCTCGGTGGCGATAGCAAAGCGGCTGTTTCCGAGATAGGCGAAGGCCGTGATGGCGTCGTCGACTCTGCCAATGGCGATGCGTCTCTTGGCCAGGAATGACTGAGGGTCATAGCCGACGAGCTCGGGGCGGTCGGCACCTCCATACTCCATCATGAATATGAGCCCCTCGGCTTCGACCGGAGTGTGGCGGGAGTAGGCGCCCTGGAAATTACCCACGCGGTGGAAGGAGTCCGTGTCGATGATCGGACCGGGGGACGTATACAACCGGTCGCCCGAGAGCAGGAGCTCGCCCCCGTACGCTTCGATCAGGCCTCGGTGGATCTCGACGATCTCGGCACCTTCGTTTGTGACTGCGACAACCGTAAGGTCGTTCGAGGAGATCCCGCGATTTGCCCCGTAGGCCCGTGTTCCACTTGGCTCGATGACGAGTGAGGAGATGCGGGGATCGCCGAATCCGCCGATCGTCAGCGGCCTCTGCGCGTCATCGTCGAAGACGAGCATGCCATCGCCGTTGGAGTTGCTGGTTCTCTTGGGGACCACGGCAAACGAGCGGGGATTGCCGGGAAGGGGAACGATCTGAGCGGCAAAGGCGGGTTCCGCGCGCACGTCGGTCGTCAGGTTCACGACGAGATCGACTTGTTCCGATTCGAGGTCGAATCTCCGCAGGAGCGGCTCTTCGACGAAACCGGCATAGAGGTAGCGACCGTCCTCCGTGATGGAAAGGGGCCCCACCCCAGTGCCCACTTCGTGAACGTGCTCAACGGTCCAGGTGTCCGGGTCGATTACGAGGACTCCGTCCGCGAAGCTTCCCGAGGCGGCTGCGTAGAGACGGTTGCGGGTCGCGTCGAAGCAAAGGTCCTCGGTGATGTAGTCCAGAGGTCGGTGCACGATCAGGGTCCCCGCGGTTATGGAACCGGAAGGCGTCTCGTCGTTGTTCACCGTGACGTTGTAGTTGCCTTCCTCGGGGATGTCGTCGCCAGTCAGGCTGAAACTGAGGTTTCCCGTACCGGAGGAGTAGTCGGTTTCGATGGGGAGCCCATCCAGGTAGATCTGCGATCGCCAGGTGAACCCGGTTCCTTCGACGCGAACAGTGGTAGTCGTGGCGTCAGGATGGATCCACGTCGGCGTGATCAAGGTTGGCGCCGGCACAGGATTCGTTCCGGTGATTACGAATGGGATCGAGTTGCCTTCGTTTTCGTCGGAGTGACGAACCGTAACCGCATACTCGGCGGCGTGGCTTGTCCGAGACACGATCGTTACGAGGAGGGTCTCCGGAGAAACGAATTGGGGTACGGTCCGTACTTCGTCGAAGAAGACTGTTGTCCAGGGCCGAAATCCCGTGCCAATCAAGCGCAGGGTCGTCCGGGGTTCGCCGCGTGGCAACTCGGGTGGCTGGATCGAGATCAGGGTCAGCGGGCCGGGTGGGTCAACGACTTCTACCGCCGACTCGGCCACGCCGCCGCCCGGTCCGGGGTTATCGACCTGCACCAATAGTGTACCGGCGGACTCGACGTCGTCCGCATTCAGAAAGGTCCGGAGCTGTCGATCGTCGATCCATTCGCTGGCCCTCTCCCCACCGTTCACGAGTACCCGGGTCTCTGGCGTGAAGTTGGTGCCGCGGATCGAGAGAATCGTCCCGGGGATCCCACTCTCGATCGTGGATGGGACGAAAAATTGGATCGTCGGTACGGGCGAGGGCAAGGGCGAGAGGACTTCCAGGTACACGACGTTCGAAGTCCCGTGGGGCGAGCTCGTCTCCAAGGCGGCAATGGGGACTCGTTGGGTCGTTAGGAGATAGTCCGCAGGAATCCGAGCGTCGATCGAGTCGGGGGAGACGAAGTGAGTCTCGAGATCCCGACCATTGAAGCTGACGACGGTGGTTTCCGTGAACCCGGATCCCGTCAGCGTGATGGTGGTCGATTCGACAATCTCGATGGACTGGGGGGAGAGAGAGAGGATCTCCAGTTTGGCAAGCGGAGGGGTTTCCGGGGCAACCGGATCGTCATCTCCACAACCGGCCCAGAGTGTTGCCAGGAGCAGAGCCACCAGCGGAAGGAACACGATTCGTCCGAAGCATCGTTGGCGTTTCATTGGGACCACCCCGCTGTGGGAAAAAGATACGCCCGACCTTCCCCGAGAAACGCCACATTGCCGTTTCCCAGGCCGACGAGGCTTCCAAAGTCCCGACGGAAATCGCGCACGTCGTTCCAGGGGAGCGGAGTCTCGTCGAGAAGTTCGAACGATTTCGCATCGTAAGCAGAGAGGCGAGGAGCCTGTGCGGTGCTGGTCAGGTAGATGATCCGACCCTGATCGGGTTCGGGGAGGGCGAAGCCTCCCTGGCCACAGGTTCCGATGCGGGAGAGATCGTTTGCATCGAGGACTTCTCCAAGCGAGCCGTAGAGTCGACCGTCGGCGATTTCGATGCCGTACACCTGCCGGCCGTCGAGCGACGGCTCCGATCCTTTGAGCGCGAGTCTGTCGTCCGTGACGGAGAGTAGGGCGATGGTCTCGTCACCGATCGAGGCTCCGTAGACGGACGCCCCATCGGGTGCGAATTCCAGGAAGTGCACCTCCGGCCTCCGCTCGTACCAGTAGTCGACTTGAACGCCGTTTCGGTAGAGAGCTGTTCCGTTATAGGCCGGGGTCCGTGCTGGGTGTTCGATAGCAACGGCGATGAGGTCGGGGTCGAGGGGTGACACGGCGAGGTCGAGCGGGAAGTACGGTATGTCCCCGTTCCGGCCGAGGTCGAAATCGAGATCAACTTCGCGGGAGTCCAAATTGATTCGAACGATTCGGGGAACTCCCTCCAGAGCCACGTAGAGATACCCGCCATCGGCGCTAGGAACGAGTTGGCGAGGTTCGCTTCCGACGAAGATGGCAAACTCCTCGGCACCCGTCGCGGGATCGACGGCCACGATGTGGTTGCCCACAGGATGGTCGCCAGGTACTGCGACGTAGATCAAACCGCGCTCCGTATCGAAGGCGAGGTCGTTGCCCGGCCAGTCCAGTTCGCGATAGCGGATGATCTGGAGGGGCGTTGCCGAGCTGAGATCACGGGTTCTCAGAACGACCGTGTCTATTCCGGGTGTTTCGAGAACTTCGAGGGACAGTTCTACGTTGATCCGCTGCGCGGAGATGAACGTCGTCTGCTGGGGGACTCCCTCGAGTAGAAACTCGGTCTCTTCCGTGAATTCCGTGCCCGTCACGACGAGTGTGGTATGGCTCCCTCCGATGTCGACAAAGGTCGGATCCACTGAGTCGAGGTTCGGCGCAACCGGATTCCGCACTTCGACGCGGGTGGGATCCGACACAACGCCGGACAGGTGGACGGTGATTTCCGCTTCGATTGGCTCGAGAAGATCCGCGTCTGGGACAATCGCTCGAAGCTCGGTCGCACTCACGAACTCCGTGGAGAGAGCGTGATCTGTCCACCAGACCACGGCCTCTTCGGAGAAGCCGTATCCCAGGACAGAGACGGTCGGTGATGTGGTCCCGACGAACAGGGAGGCGGGCCGGACCTGTACAACGACCGGATTGGCCGGTTCCGGGAGGATCTGGATCAGGACCGGTTCGGAAACACCGCCCAGGTCTCCCGGGGTCTCCAGCCGGAGCTCGACCGAACTCTCTGCGTTCAGATCGTTCTCTTCAAGTGTCACAACGACTTCATTGGGGCTGAAGAATGTGGTCGTTCGCGGCGTGTCGTCCCAAAGGACGATGGAAGAAGGCTCGAAACCGGAGCCGATGAGCTGCAGTTCCCGGGTCTCGGTGGTCACGTAGAGCCATGGCGGGACGATCGATTCCAGGGTCGGGACACCAACGCCGTGCCGGATCGGGAACACGATGGCGTTGGACACGTCGTCGGAATCTCCCTGAACCACCCGCAGGTCGATGTCGCCGGAGGAGGACAGGTCGGATGCCGGCACCGTCACGACGAGCTTTGTCGAGCTGATGTACGAGGTGATTCGAGGGCTGCCGTTCCACCCGGCCCGGGCGCCGGGCACGAAGCCGGCACCGTGCAGGGTCAGAGCAAGATCGACCGAGTCGACAAGTGCGTAAGACGGTTCCGTTGCTTCCAGAGCGAGCGGTTCGGAGGCGGGGGCCGTCGTTTCGTCGTCGGAGCAGCCAGCCAGCCATCCTCCAAGTCCGCCCGCGATGGCAACGAGAAGACACGTGCAAACGGAAGGGATTCCTGAGCTCGATCGGTGTCTCATGGAGATCTCCGAAGTGTTCCGAGGCGCCTGGCGCGTTTTCGCCGGTCGAACGGGGTCAGAGACGCCTGATCCCGAGAGTCTGTCATTCGGAGAGGGGCGACAGAAGAATATCATAGGAGATCGGGTCGTCCGCGACAGTACGGGATGGAACGTATCAAAAAGTGACACCAGGGGGGAGGGCGGGACCACGATCTGGTTCGTACGCGGGCTCGGCTAGAAGAGAGATGGGTTTCGGTTGGATCCGATCCACGTTGCCGTCAATCGAGCGGCCTCATCATTCGACAGGCCGGACGTAGCGAGCGTGCGCCAGGTGAAGAAGTCGAGCGCAACCCGGATGGACGCGCGGAGCTCGGGCTGACGTGACTCCCACCCTTCGGCGAGGAGTTCTACGATCCCTTCCATCATCGGCGACCACTTCTGTTCGATGATCTCCTCGAGCGCCGCTACCAGGGTCGCATCCCGCAGGACGTTCTCCAGCATTGGCCTTCCACGCTCGTAGTATCCGTACATTGCGGTGAGCGCCGTCTCGGTCCGGCGGCCGGGATCCGAGATTTCGGCCCAGGGTGTCGGGTCCGGTGGTGGGTTCTCGGCAAACCAGTGGGAGCTACACGCTCCGATGAGATCCAGCTCCGTAGGGAAGTGATTGTAAACCGTCGCCCGCTGAACTCCCGCGATCTTTGCGATCTCGCTCATCGTCGTCCGCGCCGGGCCCACCGTCTCGTGTAAGTGCACTGCTGCCAGCGTAATGCGCTGATGTACGTCTTCCTGGCGGCGAGCGCGGGCCCTGAGCGTATAGGCCCGCTTGCCGACCCCACATTCATTTTTATTAGACACCATGTAAATTAATATTGCACAAAGCCGGGCCAATGTCTATGTTCTCTATTATCAGTGGACATGGTGTTTAATGATAATGAGGGAGGATCGATGCCGAATATCATGACGATCGTGCCGGACAAAGTGAGCGGGATACGCCGGTTCTTCTTTCACTGGGTCCGCGGCCAGTACGGCGGAATCGTGCCCGGTATCTTTCAGGTGCTCGCCGTTGATCTCCGGGTCGCGAACCCAGTGGGTTCACTGTACAAGTACCTTCATCTTCGCAAGGCATCACCCCTCAGCAGACTGCAACGCGAGATGGTGGCGACGGTGGTCAACGGCAAGGTCGGGGGAGCGCCCTGACTGGGGCTTCATGTGGCGGCAGTTCGCCGTCTGACCGGAGATGAACACCTCAGCCACGAATTCGCGACGACCTGGTCCACCTACGAACTCGATAACGAGACTCGGGCATTGCTCGCTTTCGCAGAAAGACTGACCGAGTCGCCGAGTCTGATCAGCAAAGAAGACACCGCGTTGCTGACGGAGGCTGGTTGGTCCGAGAAGGCAATCTGGGAGATCACCACGCTGATTTCCTTCTTCAACTTCAGCGGGCGACTGGAAGCGGCTTCGGGATTGCCTCCGGACCAGATTCCGGTGGGCGCTAAGTTCGCCGAAGCGCAGGGCAGGTGAGAACTACTCAGCTACCTTCGCCGAGTAAACGCTCTGCTTCCTTGCGCATCCGTTCGGCCTTCTTTCGAATCTTCGGATCGGCGTCGGCCCAGAGATCAGCGAGCTTCTGATAGTACCTTGCGGCGGGCGAGGGCTGACCCGTACGCTCGTAGCTGTCGGCTAGCGCAGCCAGAGTCTTGGCCAGGTTATTCCGATAGTTGTAGATCTTGAGCGGGTGCGAGTTGCTGAGATACGACTCGTAGTAGACGATTGCCGAATCGAACTGAGCATCTGCGTAGTAGGCGTTCCCGATCCATGCCTCGGCTCCCGGGAAGGATCCCGACTGCTTCTGAATCTGGCGAAAGTCGGTGATTGCAGCGGCCGTCTCGCCGGCCTCCAGCTTCTGAAAGCCCTGACAGAACAGGTACCCTCCGGCGGTCTCTTTAAGTTCCAATTCGGGAGCGATTCTGTCGTAGGCGCGCAAAGTCGCTGCGGCCTCTTCCGACCGGCCTCGAACCAGGTAGTAGCGGGCCAGTGCCAAGTACGGGCGGTCCGTCACTGGAGCGTCTTCGATCGGAGAGGATTCGAGACTGGCTTGAACGACCGAGTCTGCCCATGCATGTTCCTCGAAGACCCACGATTCGACGAGGCACCTGCGAATCGTCGCGCTTAAACGACGACTCGGGGAGAGAATGCCAGTTGCGAGGGCCGAGTGCTCGGTGCTGAGGCCCCATGCTTCCTGGATCTGACCTCGCGTGTAGGCCAGGGTAAGATCAATCGACAGAATTCCGGCCCGAACAACACCGTCCGATTTCTCGAGCCAATGTCAATGAACCTGTCGCGTCGTTAACGGAAAAGACGCCGGTGTGTGCAGACCGCGAAGCCCGATCGTCCAGCAACCGAGAACAGCCCTGAATCATGAGCCTCGAGGAGAGTCGATTTGCCCAAGCACAATGTGGTCATTACGGGAGTTGGACCGGTCAGCGCGATCGGATGTAGCCGCAACGATTTTTGGGATGCTCTTCTCGAGAAGAAGCACGGGTTTGGTCCGATCACTCTGTGCGATGCGTCTGCCTCTCCTTCCCAAGTTGCGGCGGAAGTAAAAGACTTCGAGTTGTCGACCTACGTGGCCAACGGTCACATCCTCGCCCGCCGAACTCCCCGGCCGGTGCAACTTGGGCTCGCCGCTTCGGTGCTGGCTCTCCATGACGCGGAAATCGACTTGGATAGTTGCAGAGCGGATCGGCTCGGAGTGTACGTCGGTACCGGAATTGGGAATATGGGGGACATCCTCAGCCTTAACGATCGCCTGCGTGAGACGGGCAGCCTTCCACCACAGGCGGCGTTCCATGCGTTTAACCACTCCGCCGCTTGTATGATCTCGTCGTTCTTCAACATTCGCGGCCCCATTCACACGGCCAGTTCTGGTTGCAACTCAGGAATCGACGCGATGGGGCAGTCTCTGCGCATGATCGAAGCGGGTGCCGTCGATGTGATGGTCGTCATCGGGACTGATTGTGAGTTGATCCCGGAAGTGATGGCCGCACTCAATGCTTCGGGCTCACTCACGACGCGCTACAACGATGATCCGGGAAGTGCATCCCGTCCCTTTGATCGCGATCGTGATGGGAACGTCATCGGCGAAGGGGCGGGGGCGGTCGTTCTGGAGTCCGAGAGGCACGCACGAGCCCGCGACGCTCGGATCTATGCGAAGGTCTCAGGCTATCGGGTTGCGTCGGCCGGACAGAATCGCCAGTACAGCCATGATTCCCCGGAGTTGGACCTTAGGCCGTGCGTGCGGGCACTGCAGGGCGCGATGCAGGAGGCTCTCTGGAAACCCGAGCGGGTCGATGTGGTCAACGCCAACGGCTCGTCCTCGGTTATCTACGATCGTCTCGAGGCTCTCGCTCTCCGCAACGCCTTCGGCGACCATTTTGGGAAGCTGCGCGTACATTCGACTAAATCGATGCTCGGGCAGCACGGCGCGGGATCGTCGATCCTCCAGGTCGTGGCGAGTTGCCTGACTCTGCGACGGGGAACGATTCCGCCCACCCGCAACTTCGATAATCCGGATCCGGGTTGTGAGGGTATTCCTATCGTGACCGAGGCTGAATTCACGGCCCCCCAGCGGGTCCTCCTCCATTCGATCGGTCTCGGCGGTTTCTACTACTCCTCAGCAGCGCTCGAAGCAGTTGCCGACTCCGATGCCATGGTCACGGGCGTTTCCGCGGTGCGTTGGAGTGACGGTGCCCACCCCCGTTTCAGTCCCGCCGCGGACTTCCAGAAGCCGCTGACTCCCTGGGAGCCTCGCCGCGACGATATTCTCTGACGCTTTCTCATCGATAGTTGATTACAGGTCTGCCCTGTACCGGGGGCCGTGGTTTGACGCACCCGGGACCTGGTTGGCGCTACCTGTTCACAATGGTACGTTGTACCCGGCTGGCCGCCAGCGGTCAGAAACATCGGCACTGGGGCAGGCGCGGAGAGAGAAAATGCCAAGACTATCGGTAACCTACAACGAACTGAACGACGGCACGAAGCGTCCGTCCGGAATCCTGAAGTACCTCGGATTCCGCTCGTCGTCACTGGTATCGATGTTGAACAAACTCAAGCTGCACGAAGATGCCGGCGGCGACGCAGCCATCGCCCTGGCGTTGTTGAAAGCCAGCGCCCGCTCGTGGCGGCGTAATCACCCGAAGGAGTTTGCCAACCGCGACAAATTGAGCGGCGGCCTCTGCTCGAATCTGTTCCGCGAACTGGCGATCCCACCCACCATGAGGGAAGCGCCCGAGCCCAACTGCTCCACCTACCAGATCGTCAACGATCCTCTCGGCGTCGGGGATCTGGACGCCACGAACGGAACCTTCACGAAGCAGGACGGTAGCGTACTGGACACGATGCGCGAGCTCTGCCAGGAAGCGCCGCTCGGGGTGTTGATCGTCGACGTGCAGACCTCGGACAAGCGCGGAGCGTTGGAAGAGGCAAGTCGCGTCGGCAACGGTCTCCACGTCAAGTACGACAGCCAGAGTGTGCTGCAGAACCAGGCGGACGTGGTCGCGCTGGCGACCGAGTTGAAGATCCCGATCTTCAACGTCAATGCGTCGGCGTCCGGTGACAAGAAAACGGTCAGCGCCCTTACGAGCAAGTTCCCGAAGGACGGGGCGAAGGTGTTTGATTTCAATAAGCAGGACAACAATGTTCTGGGCGACATGGGTGCCGACCACAAGCCGAAGTTCCTCAAGGTGCTGCGCGAGGGCCTTGGCGACAAGTCTCCGACGTACCTGGTGGTGATGGGGTTCAACGCCAATCAGTGCGTACAGGGCAGCGTGTTCGGAAACGCCGGCAAGGCGGACTACAGGAACGTCTACGGCGAAGCAGAAAAAGGGTACCCGAAGGTGAAGGGGCTGCTGGAGTACGGCTACACCGTGGTCACCGCGCGCAACATCCTGGCCTCTGCGAATGCGCCGCTGGAGCCTGCCTGGGGACCGCTGATCGCCGGTAACTGACCGCTGTTCGAACCGGGAGCAGCCCATGACGTGGTTTGAAACCCTGACCGGGTTTTCTGAAGAGTCTCCAGACCAGGTTCGAGCGAACCTCATCCTGGAGGGCCGCTCACTGATCTCTCGTGTGAACGGCAGGACGCTGATTTGCGGAGAGTTGGAGACCCCGTCCCTGGCCGAGCTGCGGCAACGCGTTCGGGCAAGTGGGCACAAGGCCGGAAAGATCTCGGTGCGGGAGGTCGTTGGCGATGTGCGGAAGCTGCACGGCGACGCATCGAACGCGGGGGCGCTCTTTCAGGTGGCTTCGCAGTTCAATCTACTCGAAATGATCTCTCCCCGTAGGACTCCTGAGCTTGGTGTGGGCATCTACGAGAACGATCGCACTCAGGGTCCGGCGTGTGCGATCGCGGCGGGGGCGGGGACGATCTACCGGAACTACTTTGCGCCGGTGGACGGGCAGATCGGTCAATCAGCGAGTCACCAGATCGATTGCCTTGCGGATCTTGGAGAAGCTTTGGGCAACTCCGGGGATCGTCTTTGGAAAATGCAAAACGGATACGCGCTAGCGTCCGAGGGTGGGTTGCTCGAGATCTCGGAGCGGCTGCGAACTGCCAGTGAGGCTGAGCGGGATGAGCTGAGAGGGTTGCTGCGGATCGGCGTTCAGTGGGGGACGCAAGTCACGATCGAAGACAGTGACCATGCAGTCTCGCAGGTCTATGGCTCCGCGTTACCGGTCGCCTATTCCCCTCATGCTCCCCATCTTTGGTCGGAGTTCGCGCAGCTGATTCTAGAGGCCTCCTACGAGGCGACGTTCTGTGCCGCGATCCTCAATCCGGCGAAACAGGGACAGGAAAGACTGTTTCTCACGCTTCTGGGTGGGGGCGCGTTTGGGAATGAGACAGAGTGGATTTTCGCAGGTATCCGACGGGCGTTGGATCTCTGCAAGGAGACCGCGCTCGATGTGAGGATCGTCAGTTGCGGGTCGCCGAACCAGGACATCCAGCGGATCATCCGAGGACAATAAGGAGAGCGAGCCATGAGGGCTCGTCCCACAAGTGTGGGGCTGCCTGTGCGAACACTGGATCTCAGTGCTCGGGGGAGTTCTATCCCTTCAGTAGCAGCATGATGCCCAAAACGGTCAGGAGGATGCTGACGAGGCGGCGGAAGACTTGCTCCGGGATCTTGATCTGGAGGCGATGGCCTAACCACGCGCCGAAGAGTGCGGCGGGGAGGACGGCGAGGGTGGACCAGAGCCGGGGGGCGGTGATCAGTCCGCCGAGGACGTAGCTGGGCAGGCGGACGATGCTCATGAGGAGAAAGATGACCATGAGGTTGCCGCGGAAGGCGGCCTTGCTCGCCGCGCTCATCTGATACCAGACGATGAGGGGTGGTCCGCCGGTACCAAAGAGTCCGGTGAGGATGCCGGAGAAGAAGCCGGTGGGGGGAGCGGCCCAGGCGGGTGGATGAAATCGACCGCCGGTGGGGAGGCGGAGGAAGACGAGGCCGACGGCGACGAGGAACCAGCCGAGGATGGTGAGGATGAGGTCGGTGTCTCCCCCGCTGAGGACCCAGGTTCCGATGGGAATGCCGATGGCGATGCCGACGCCGAGACTCGCGATGGGGCGCCAGCGGATTTCCCGGCGGGACTGGATGGCGACGAGGATCTCGGACGGGAGGTTGACGAGGAGGAGGAGGACGACGACGTCTTTGACTTCGGGAATGATGAGGGCGAGGCTGCCGACGGCGATGAGGCCGGCGCCGAAGCCGAAGAGGACGTAGACGAGCTGGGCGATGATGAGGATCGCGCAGGTGATGGCGAATTCGGTGGGGGTGGTGAAGATTGTGGGGGGCAC
>Ga0315338_1004444_pt1 | contig 11067 bp, 6 predicted proteins | sample ASW8metaG_FD_204518 | JGI IMG/M metagenome (GOLD analysis project Ga0315338, IMG submission 204518) | Ammonia-oxidizing marine archaeal communities from Monterey Bay, California, United States - ASW #8 | ecosystem: Environmental > Aquatic > Marine > Coastal | place: USA: California | collected...
GTCGACCCTGATGCGATCAAGGACATCAAGGTCGTGCGCACCGTTATGGGCGGCGGGACCGTCTACGAAGCATAGAGGGAGATAGAGCATGACTCAGCCATTGGATCAAAGTGTTGCCATCGTCACCGGCGCGACGTCGGGGATTGGTCTCGAGACCGCGCGTGCGTTCGCCGCCCGGGGGTGCAAGGTCGTTCTATCCGGCCGCCGGGACTCTCTCGGAGATGCTGCGGTCAAGAGTATTCAGGACGATGGCGGGGAGGCCCACTTCATCCGTACGGATGTCGACGACGACGATCAGATCGCGGCGATGGTGGCGCAGACGGTGGAACGCTACGGCCGTCTCGATATCGCCTTCAACAATGCCGGGATCGAGGGGGATTCCATGACGCCGCTCCATGAAAGCTCGCTCGACAATTTCGACCGGGTGATCCGCACCAACGTGCGTGGTGTGCTCGTCAGCATGCAGCACGAGATTCCAGCGATGCTCGAATCCGGCGGCGGGGCCATCGTCAACAACTCGTCCATCGCCGGTTTGATCGGCTTTCCCGGTGCGTCGGCTTATTCTGCGAGCAAACACGCTGTGATTGGCCTGACAAAGTGCGCGGCGCTCGAGTACGGCTCCCAGGGGATCCGCGCCAACGCCGTCGCTCCGGCCGTGATCGAGACCGGCATGTTCGAGCGCTTCGTCGATCAGGACAAGGACATGATCGAGTTCGGGAAGACCCTGCACCCGATCGGACGTTTCGGTAGCTCCGAAGAAGTGGCTCAAGCCGTTGTTTGGCTCTGCGCACCGGAGAACTCGTTTACGACGGGAGTGACGCTGCCGCTCGATGGCGGTTTCACGGCGCAATAGCGAGCGTGATTCTTGGGACTGGGATCGTGACATGAAGAGGGAATTCGTAAGAGCCATGGCTATTTCCGCGCCGCTGTCTTTTCTCGTCCTCGCGTGCGGCGGTGAAGGGCGGTCGACGTCGGCCGCGCGTCAGGAGACGGTGACCGTGCTGCAGTCTTCGGTTGCACTCGGCGATCCTCACATCGTCAGCGATTCTGCGAACCGCCTCAGCATTCTGTTCTCCGTCTACGAATCTCTCGTGAAGCTCGGGCCCGACGGGAGCTATCTTCCATCTCTCGCAGAGAGCTGGACGCTGGAAGAAGACGCCCGCACCTGGACGTTCAACCTGAGAAGCGGTGTGACTTTTCACAACGGTGACACGCTCGAGGCCTCGGACGTGACGGCGACTCTTGGTCGTATTCTCGACCCATCGCTAGGAGGCTCGTTCGGCACGCAAGGCGTCTACATCAGCTACCTTGGAAACGCCGACATCTCGGCCCTCGATGAGATGACGGTTCGTATCATCACCGAGGAGCCGATGGCGGACTTGTTGGACCTCATCGTCGCCATGCCTATAAGCCCGGAGAGCGCACTCGCGGAGCTTCCTCACACGTTCGTCGGGAGCGGGCCGTACCAGGTTTCCGAGCAAAGCGACGGAGAGACCGTTGTGAAGGCTCACGACGTCTACTGGGGAGGCACTCCAGCGTATCAGGAGATCCGCTGGCTCGCTGAGCCCGACGCGGGCAAACGGGTCGACGCGCTCCTCGCGGGCGAAGCGGATGTCGTGTCCAGGATTGGCATCGAGGGGAAGGAGCGCCTCACCGCCGGTGGCGCTGCCGACGCTCCCATCGTGCGTGAGCTCGAGAGTGGGCTCGCTATCATCTACATGTTGAACGCTCAAGACGGGCCGTGTCAGGACCCTCGTGTGCGCCAGGCGTTGAACTATGCGCTGGACATCGATGCGATCATCGCCGAGATCAAGGGTGGTGCGGCGTCTCGACTCAGCGGCTACCTGACACCGCATCACTTCGGGTTCGACCCGGATACTCCCGTCTATCCGCACGATCCTGAGAAGGCACGCGAACTGCTCGCCGAGGCGGGCTACGACGAGGGTCTCGAGCTCGTCTTCGACATCCCGTCCGTGATGCCGGACGAAGCGCCTGCGCTCACGCGGATGATGGTCGAGCAATACGCGGAGGTCGGCATCTCCGTCGAGGTCATCGAGCATCAGGATCGGCCGGCCTATGCGGACATGGTACGAGCGAAAGACATCCACGACGCCTGCGCTTTCGACTCGAGCCCGAGGAGCACGTACCGAGTGCTGCGCGAGAAGATCCAGTCGACCCTCGAGGGCCCGTGGTGGCAAGGCTATGAGAACGAGCGCGTCAACGAGCTGATCGTGCAGGCCGAGGCCACGGTCTCTGACATGGAACGTCAGGCGCTCTACCGCGAGATCTACGCCATGGTTCGAGACGATGCCCCCTGGATTTTTCTCTACAACCCGACGAACTACTGGGGCGTCCAATCGACGCTGAACGATTGGTCGCCGAGCTCGGACGGGCTGATCCTGTTCCACTAGGCACTTCGTGGAGATCCCAATGAAGCTCAATCGTCTCTTTGCGTCCGCCGTCCTCATACTCCTCGTGATGTCTTCCGGGACGACGACGGCTCAGGAAGCCAAACGTCGTTGGGAGTTCATGAACCAGATCCGCCGTGAGAAGTTCGACCTCGTCCTGCCGGAAGTCATGAGGGAGAACCAGGTCGACATGTGGATCACGGTCGGCCGTGAAGGCTATGACGAGCCGCTCGCTACCGATCTTGGCGACGCGTATATGGGAGACATCGGCTACTTCGTCTTTACGGATCGGGGCGGTGATCGCATCGAGCGCGCGGCGTTGGAGGTCAGCGACTACTTGCTCGAGGAGAACGGCGCCTACGACATCGTGACCGGGGACTACGACCTGCGCGCGTTCATCGCCGAACGTGATCCGCAGACGATTGCGCTCAATATGTCCGAGTACATCGCGGGCGCCGACGGGCTCACCCATAGCCAATACGAACGGCTGGCCGAAACGCTCGGAGAGCCTTACGTGTCGCGATTCGTATCGTCGGAGAAGCTCGTGTCCGACTTCAGGTCGCGCCGGGTGGCCACGGAGATCGCGGCTTTCTCACAGGCGGGCGAGCACTCGAGGTTGATCGCCGAGCGCGCGCTGTCGAACGAAGTCATCACCCCGGGTGTCACGACTCTCGAAGACGTTGCCTGGTGGATGAAACAGCAGCTCCACGACAACAACCTCGAGTCCTCTTTCGGCATGCCGTCGGTCTATCTTCAGAACCCCGGTGTGGACCCGTCGGTGTCGTCGTCTCGCATCATTCAAAGAGGTGATGTGATCGCGATCGACTGGGGCGTCGGCTACATGAACTTCTTCACCGACGTGAAACGACTCGCCTACGTTCTCCGGGACGGAGAAACCGGCGTGCCTCCCGGATTACAGAAGGCTTTCGACAACGCAAGGGCCGTGCGTGACATCCTCAAGGCGAACATCAAGGCCGGACGTCGTGCCGACGAGACCGAAGCTTTACTCAACGAGAAGATCGCTGCGGCGGGCTTCTCCGTGATGACGACGCCCGACCAGCCCAGCGACGATCCCAATCAGGTCGACGTCATCATCGGGTGCCACTCGGTCGGAAACGTCGGCCATGGAAGTGGCCCGTCGATCGCGTGGTTCCATCCGCGTCGAGGGTCCTTCGTCATCCAGCCCACGAACCTCTTCGCGCTCGAGCTCTTCGCCTATACGTCGGTTCCGGAGTGGGGTGGCGGCAAAGTGCGCATCCCGCTCGAAGACGACGCGATCGTGACCCATCGCGGCGTTGAGTGGCTCTATCCCGTCAACGACCGCGTGCTACTGATTAAGTAAGGACCGGCGGCCGTTGGAGGCTAGTGCCCTGCTCCGTGGCGAGACCAGCTGGGTGTTGTGTTTGAACCCTCAAACGTCAACTGTCGCTCGTTCGCACCGTTCCTGTTGATGATGAAAATCTGCGGATCGCCGTGGCGAGTGGACGAAAAGACGATATGGCGACCGTCGTGCGACCAGTCAGGGCTCTCATTCATACCCGAACCCGACGTGAGTTGTCGCTCCTCGCGTGTGGCAAGGTCGAAGATCACGATGTCGAGCTCCCCTCCCGCGATGCCGGACTTGTATGCGATCTCAGGGTGAAGTTTCGACGGGGACCACGCTGGCTCGGCATTGACCGTTCCCAGCGACGGCAGTTGACGCACGTTTGAGCCGCCCTCGTCCGTGATAAAGATCTGGGGTGAGCCGGTCCTGTCCGACATAAAGGCGATCTCTTCTCCACTCGGCGACCACGTCGGCCACCCGTCGTAGCTCGGGTGGTCGGTCCAACGCCGAACGTCGCCGCTGTCTCGATGCATTACGTAGATGTCGCTGTTGCCTGCGTCGTCGCGCGTCGAAGAAAAAGCGATTCTCGATCCGTCAGGCGACCAGGAGAATGAAGACACTTCCTCCGGCCCTCTAGAGAGTGGCTCTGCCTGATCGTGGACCGCGATGACGGAGGGCGCCTTCTCTGTCCGGCGAGTCAGAAAGCTCAGCGCCGTTCCATCGGGACCATAGCGTGGCCTGTAGTCCATATAGCTGTCTCTCGTGATCGGGCGTTGGTCGGCGCCGTCATAGTCCATCAACCACACTCTCGTGCGCCCGTGCTCCGAATCTCGGTCGCTCGCGAATCCGATGCGGGTAGTTGCCACGCCCGCCGTTCCGAAACTAGCGAGAGTGTTATCCGATATTAGGTGCGCGAGTTTGCGAATCGCGGCACGAGGTCCGGTATATCGCTTCGCGATTAGGACCTCACCCGCGTGGATCGCGTGAAGGTGGATCTCCGCGTGAAGTCGTTCTTCCTCGAGCGACACGCTTCCGTCGAGGACCACATCGATACCGATGGATTTCCAACCGTCGTAGTCGAAACTCGCGGAATCTAAGCCGTGATAGTCGAAGCCGACGGCCCCTGTCTCGACGACCGCGTATCGTTTTGAGTTCACGATCCGAAACAGCGAGGCGAAGGAGAGATCGTTGGCCAGGATGCGATATAGCTCGGCGGTTTCCGCGCGCACCTCACTACTGGCCGCTGCGAGCTCCGGGATTGCGACCGATAATGGTGTTCGGGGGGACTCCCAGACGCATTGGATGGTGAAGTCGTCGTGGCCCAAGGGAGCTCCGCCTTGTGAGACCGCTTGCGTCGCGCATGTCGCGAGAATAAGAGTGAGCAGGGCAGTCGTGCGCGCCATCTCTACTTAGTGTAACGGGTCCGACGAGAGCCATTCAAGGATGCTACTGAGTCCCCGCAAAGCAACTGCGACACACTACGAGCCGTTCGCTTTTTCCTTTCCCTGTGCGTCACACGCGATGACCCATCAAGGTGGTGGGATGTTCGCGACGACCGGTGACAGCACCGCGGCGATCCGTTCGGCCTTGTGCGCCTCGGCCCGCATCTCGTCGAATGGGCGCCACTCATCGACGAGAAGATCGCGCCGGACCTCGAGGCAGAGGACTTGCCCCGGGTAACGAGCGGAAAAGGTATGGGCCAGGGACGGTGGATGCAGACAATAAGTGTGATTCGCTTCCGGCTGAAGTCCGGCCTCGCGAAACGCCGTGAGAAGGGACTCTTCGACGCCTTCAGGCGCTAGCAATGTACCGTCCGGGTCGCGGGTCAGTAGATCGATCTCCGGACGAAGCGGCCAGCGTTCGACCTGCTCCGGCGTGAGCGCTTCTCGGAGCCTCTGCCCGATGTCGTCGCCGATATGCGGAATATCGAGCGTGCGTGGGCCGTAGGTGTGCGGAATGAGCGCGAACCCGCCGCGACCGCAGACGGCGGCGAAGGCAGCTTCCGCCGTGGCGACGTAGGCTTCGTGCAGCTCTTTGAGCAGTGTCTGGTCGTGCGCGTCGCGGATGTAGGTATGAAGGCCCGCCGTCAGTTTGGCGGATGCGTCGCCGCCGAAGTCGGCCGGGCGGTTGCAATCGATGAACGTCCGAGGAATGAGGCTTCGGACGATGAGCGCCGTGCGCTGCGGCTGGGCGGCGAGCACCGCCGCTGCCGTCGCGCGACCGTAGGCCCATGCTCCCACGTCGGTGTTGAAGTGAAAGAAGGCACGCAAATCCGGTGGCAGGTCGCCTCGGAGGCGGCCTCTCAACGCGTCGTAGTCACTTTGCCGGTCTGCGCCATGCGGCACCTCGACGAGCAAATCGGCGGAAGCTTCGCTCGACGCCTCGACACCGCGGATGATGGCGACATCCACGACGCCGGGGATCGCGGCGATGGGCGGGTCACTCTCTTGTTTCACTGGGCTCCTTCGATGGGACGCGCTCAGCATAGACGATGCGAGCGCGAAGCGGAGCCAGACGAGCTGGAACTCCCGCGAAATCGAAGGACACAACATGCGATACTGACGCCAGGCGTCAATTGATGGTGACCCCAAACCAGATCGGACGTTATCGCATCGAGTGTGAGCTCGGGCGCGGCGGCATGGGGGTCGTGTACGCCGGCTACGATGACCAGCTCGACCGCCCCGTCGCCGTGAAGACGATAGGAGTCGCCGAGGCCGACCCGCTTCAACGAAAGCGTTTCGCGCGTGAGGCAAAGGCGGCGGCGCGGGTCCGACATCCCAATGTTTGCCAAATCTATGAAATCGCCGAAGCGGACGATGAGCCCTTTATCGTCATGGAGTTGCTCGAGGGTGAATCGCTCGCTACGCGGCTAGGTCGCGGCGCGCTCCCGCTCATAGAGGCCATTGCGGTTGCAGACGAAATCCTTGCAGCTCTTGTCGCGCTCCACGAGCAAAGGATGATGCATCGCGATTTGAAGCCGTCCAACATCTTTCTCACTCGACACGGTGTGAAGCTGCTGGACTTTGGCTTAGCGCGGGAGATCCCGGGAACGGCGGTCGAATCCGAGGACGAGACCGCGAGCCAACTGACCGCCGCAGGATCCGTAGTCGGGACGCCGGCCTACATGGCCCCTGAGCAGCTGCGCGCGCAGCCCGTGGACGGACGCACGGACCTCTTCGCTCTCGGCGCGGTCGTGTTCGAGATGCTGACTGCCAAACGGCCGTTCGCCGGTGCGACGGCTCTGGAGATCTACGACCAGACGATGCGGGAGCAACCGATGGCGTTGACGGGCTCGACGTCCATCCGCCAGCTGGACGGCGTTATCCGTCGTGCTCTGGCGAAGCGGCCCGACGATCGATTTCAGTCAGCCGCCGCGATGAGGGATGCACTTGGTCTGGTTGATACATCTGTTGATGCGGATGACCCACCGCGCGCCCATGCCATCACTCGACTCATCGTGCTTCCGTTTCGACTGCTGCGTCCGGATCCGGAGACCGATTTTCTCGGCTTCGCGGTTCCGGATGCCGTTGCCGGTGCCTTGGGACGGCTCGATTCGTTGGTGGTTCGCTCCTCCGCGACGGCCGCGCGTTTCTCGGCGGGTGAGCTCGATCCGGGAAAGATCGCGGTGGAAGCGGATATCGACGTCGTGGTGACGGGTTCTTTGATGCGAGTGGGGGAACGACTGCGGGTACCGGTTCAGATGGTCGAGGTCCCCGGCGGCACGGTCCTATGGTCTCAGCAGCTAGAGGTGACCATGCGCGACTTGTTCCAGCTCCAGGATGAGATCGTCCGGCATATCGTCGAGTCTCTGTCGCTTTCGCTGACGGCGAGGGAGACTCGAAAGCTGCGAGGGGTCGTGCCCGCCAGCCCAACCGCATACGAGTTCTTCTTGCGCGGAAACCAACGCATGGAGCCCGGCCTCGTGGACCGCGAGGGGCTCCTCGTCGCGAGAGATCTTTACGAGCAGTGTCTCGCGGAGGACGCCGGCTACGCGCCGGCCTTCGTCCGCCTCGGCCGCTGTCACTACCTTCTCGGTAAAGGTGGCGAGGACTCCCTCGGGAATTTCGCCCGAGCGGAGTCGAGCCTCGCGCGTGCTCTCGAGCTTAGCTCCGACAACGCCGAAGCTCACCATGCCTACGCCTTGATCGAGATCGACAAAGGGCATGCACAGGACGCCATGGTTCGCTTGGTTCGTCTCGCTTCCGAGTCGGACTCGGAGCCGCAACTCTACAAGGCGCTGGAGCAGGCTTGTCGAAGCAGCGGCTTGTTCGAGGCGTCGATCGCGTCTCACGAGAAAGCACGCCAGCTAGATGCTCACATACTTACGAGCGCGTACGTCTCTCAGTGGTATCTGGGGTCGGACGACAAAGCTCTCGAGTGGTTGCCGCCCCACCCGGCCTATGCAGACGTCATCATTTTCGCGATGAGGGGAGAAGAGGAGAAGGCTATTCGATTGCTGAAGCAGCGCGAGCAGCTCCGCTTGCCTCCAGTCGTCCGAGATCTCCTCGTTTCGTTACGGACGCTCCTCGAAGGAGAGCGAGAGGCGTCCCTCGAGCACGCGGAGCGCTGTTTCGACGCCGGCGCGCACGCCGAGTTCGCCCTTCTCGCTTCCCGTCATGTCGCCTACTTCGATGAGCATGAACGATGCATCGAGATGCTAGGTGAGATCCTTGACCACGGATTCAATCCGTTCCGGCACTTGGTCCGAACGGACCCTTGGCTCGGGGGGCTAGAGGCGCAAGCCGGATACGACGCGCTTTTCGACAGGGCTAGACGCGCCTATGACAGTGCTGTCGCCGCATTCGAGGTCGCGGGTGGCGAACGTCTACTCGCCCTCGAGCTTCCTTCTAGCGATGAGCTCGTCGAATAACGCTGCGCTGATCGGGCTCGAACACCATTTCGCTGAGGTGCGTCGCCACTCGACAGGACGCGTTTACAGCTTGGTCCGCGCATCCTCGACGCGGTCCTGGTCCGTCTCGCCGTCTCTCCGATGTCGATGAAACGCTGGTAATTCTCTCGCGCTTGCTCCAAATCCCCGAGTTCGCCCCCGCCCTGGTCCGCCTCGGCCGACGAGTCTAACTCTTCGCGAGCGTGGATCCATCGGCGACGGCCCGGCCCCACGGAAGCTTCATTGTCCGCAACTCCGCGAACGGATACTATCTCCGGCGGGATCCTGGATGATCGGCCGAAGCCTCACTCACTACAAGATCCTCGAGAAGATCGGTTCAGGCGGCATGGGCGATGTCTACCTTGCCGAGGACACGAAGCTTGGTCGAAAGGTCGCTCTCAAGCTCCTTCCGTCCGAGCTTGCCGAGAACGAAGAACGCCGGGCGCGCTTCGTACGCGAGGCGAAAGCGGCGTCCGCCATCGACCACCCGAACGTGGCCCACATCCACGAGATAGGGGAAGCGGACGGCGTCCATTTCATCGCCATGCAGTTCGTGGACGGCAAAACGCTTGCGGCGAGAGTGAAGGACGGCAATCTCGGGACGACCAGCATCATTAACATAGGACTCCAGGTCGCGGATGCTCTCGATGCGGCCCACGCCAAGGGCATCGTTCATCGAGACATCAAGCCGGCCAACCTCGTGCTCACGGACCGGGACCAGATCAAGGTTCTCGATTTCGGTCTCGCGAAATCGCTAGCCGCGAGCGAGCCCTCACAAGACTCCGACGCTGCTACCGAAGTGAAAACGGACGCCGGGATGGTGATGGGGACCGTCCACTACATGAGTCCGGAGCAAGCGCTCGCGCGGGACGTCGACGGACGCTCGGATCTTTTCTCGCTCGGTGTCGTTCTCTACGAGCTTACGACTGGCCGCTTGCCTTTTTCAGGCGGAAGCGTGACGGAGACGATCGAGCGGATCGCCAACGCCGAGCCCGACGCGATCGCCCGCTTCAACTACGACGCGCCGCCGGAGCTCGAGCGCATCATCCGCCGGTGTCTCGAGAAGAATCCCGAGGAGCGCTACCAAACGGCGAAGGATCTTCTGATCGAGCTCAAGCATCTGAAAAGAGACTCCGAGTCGGGAGCGGTCGTGGCGCCCGTGCCGCTTAGCGGCAAGCGTTTGCTGCGGCCCGTGCTCGCGTTAGGCGCGATCGTGTTGGCCGTGGTGGCGGGCGGGTTCTTTTTTTCGTCGGGAGATTCCGAGCGCATCGATTCGCTCGCGGTACTGCCGTTCGAGAACGGAAGCGGCGACCCCGAAGCCGAGTATTTCAGCGATGGTGTCACCGAGTCGATCATCAGCAGCCTTTCGAAGCTGCCGGACGTTCGAGTGATTTCGCGAACGTCGGTGTTCCGCTACAAAGGCCAAGCCATCGATCCGGAAAAGGTGGGGCAGGAGCTCGGAGTCGACGCCCTCGTTCTCGGACGTGTCGTTCAACGGGGTGACGACCTCGCTGTCAGCGCCGAGCTGGTACGAGCGGATGACAGCGGGCAACTCTGGGGCGAGCAGTATCAACGAGAAGCCGCGGACATTTTCAGCATCAAAAACGACATGGCCCGGGAAATCTCTGACGCTCTACGGATTCAGCTCACGAACGAGCAAGAAGACCTTCTAACGAAGCAATACACGACGAGCCCCTTGGCGTACCAAGCGTATCTAAAGGGCCGCTATCACTGGAACCGACGGACGGAGGAAGGGATTCGTCAGGCGATCGTGCACTTCCAGGAAGCCATCGACGACGACCCGAGTTACGCGTTGGCCTATACGGGTTTGGCCGACAGTTTTAGTCTCCTCGGCTACTACTACACCTCGCCTCGGGACACGTTTCCGCGAGCCAAACAGGCGGTCGAGCGTGCCCTTACGCTCGATGACAACCTGGGTGAAGCGCACGTATCGCTAGCCTGGATCCTATGCATGTACGATTGGGATTTCGACGAGGCGGAGCGCGAGTTCCTGCGAGGCATCGAGCTCAACCCAATCTACGCAAACGGGCATTTCTGGTATTCCATCTACCTGGAGGCCACCGGGCGATACGACGAGGCGGTCGACCGCGCGCGGATGGCGCTCGAGCTCGAGCCGCTGTCCCTCGTTATGAACGCGATCTACGGCCGCTGGCTCAGTCGTGCAGGTCGATACGAGGTGTCCCACGAGCAACTCGGGAAGACCGTTGAGCTCGATCCGACCTGGGCGTTCACTCGCTGGGTTGTCGGACAAAACTACGCACAGCAAGGCTTGTACTCCCAAGCCGTTCCTCACTACGAGCAGGCCGTGATGCTCGACGACTCGCCAATTTGGATTGGGTGGCTCGGCCGCGCCTATGCCAAGTCGGGACGCGTTGACGAAGCACGCAGCTCGCTCGAACGTCTGGACGCGCTGGACGAGACACAAT
>Ga0315338_1004445_pt1 | contig 11063 bp, 9 predicted proteins | sample ASW8metaG_FD_204518 | JGI IMG/M metagenome (GOLD analysis project Ga0315338, IMG submission 204518) | Ammonia-oxidizing marine archaeal communities from Monterey Bay, California, United States - ASW #8 | ecosystem: Environmental > Aquatic > Marine > Coastal | place: USA: California | collected...
AAAATATTAACCTTGGGGTCTTTTAAAGCTTCGGCAAGGTTTTCTTGGCGGCCTCTGGAAAAATTGTCAAAAATGCAAACCTCAGCCACATCTTCTTTAATTAATTCATCGATAGTATGAGAACCAATTAGCCCTGCACCACCTATTAGGAGTAAACGTTTATTTCTTAAGTCCATTGAGAAATTCTATTTAGAGGGAACCTTGTTGCATAGGTAATTTTTTATAATACTCTTATTTTAAAGAATACAGGCGGTAGTCACCGAAAGGCTTCAATGCATCAACGGGTAGTTCGTTGATAAAGTGTTCTGGTAAATAACCTTCGTAAGAAAGTATATACTTAACTTGATAATCCGCTATTATTTCTGAAACAGATTTAAGGAGCCTCGGGAATATGGGCTCAAGCAACTTAAAACCAAATCCGTGACCCCCGTATAACACTTTTTTCTTAGTTTTATACGCCACCACATCGTGCCAGTGGTTTGGTAAACACATCACCACCCCATCGGGCATCCCCTTTAAATGTTTTAAAACATCGTCCATATCCTCATCTAATTTCTGCGTTTTACTGTGTTTTAGTGTCCAGAAATAGTAAGCAATACCAATCAGGCAAAACAGAAAAGTTCCATACAGAATATATTCAACCACCTTATCATGCTTTAATCCACCCCAGATCATGGCAATCAGCAAAGCCGCGGGAAAAATAGCATTGTAGCCATATAAATAACCATTGCCCAAACAACGCATTAATGGAATAAAAGTTGTCATGAGCATAAAAAGCAGAATTAAACCCAGCCATTGAACCATCCAGGCGTCTTCAATAGTTAGCCGTGTATGCATGGGATCAAATTTACCATACATCCATAGCGAAGCCACGAGCACCGCCCACCCCCAGGGATTAAAACCTAAGAGATACTGCAAGCGACGGATCAAGCCTTTAAAACCAGTACGAAAATACTTTCCGGGTGTTTCATAGCCAGGAGTTCCATAAATAGGAGACTCAAGGACTGGATGTCCTGTCATCCAACGCCAGTTTCTGTTCCAAAATGAAACAATATCCCAGTGGGCCTTAAAAACATTAAAGTAAAAACCCTTGCTCAAAATCAAAGCCGACACAATTGAAAGCGGCACCAACATTATAAGGCGCCAATCGTAAAACAACACTCCCCCGAAAGTGCACGCAAACCAGAACAGCTGGGTTGTCATCTTATGGGTCAACAGGATTAATCCCGACACCAACGCAACTAATCCCCAGCACCAGAAGGGACCATCATGCCAGATCAACCAGATCAACAGAAGAACAATGACATCCAGAAACAGCGCTGCCAGTCCGCGAGGATTGAGTTGAACATTGTACATAATTAAAATTGGAGTTATAGAATAAACCAGACCCACGGCTAGTACTGAATTGATTCTTCCCGTAAACCAATAAGCAGCTAGCATTAGCAATATCATTCGAAAGAGGTCAATAAATACAGCTAAAATATGGCTGTATTTTTCAAAAACAGTTTCAGGAAGTATAGCCATCAGAAGGGGGAATACAGGAGGGTACCACTGATGCTGCTCCAATAGATATTGGGGCAAATCCGGGGGGAACTTCCCGGTTGTTCTATATTTTTCTATATAGGCCTTCCAATACCAGTGATCAACACCAATTCCCTGAGGAGCGACTAAATGAGGTAGTAACCGCAACATTACGGAAAAAAAAGGTATCGCTATTAAAAGATAGATTTCCATAATCCATAAAATATACTGATTTGAGTTTAAATTAATCTACGGCGAAAGCTGCTACAGATCTTTTTTTTTGCCAGTCCTTCTTCTGTACCCTCCAATGAAATGCCAGTTAGTTTTATAACTCCCGATCCGCAAGCTATCAAGGGGTCATCCTCATGTTGGTATAAAATTTGACCTGGAGCAGCGGAGTACTCACCGGGATGATTAAATTTTTCTGCTCGCCAGATTGTTATACGGGTAACACCTTCTAAAGTAGTATAAGCACCTGAAAGTGGTCTAGAGCTAGCGCGAATCAATCTATGAATATTTTCGGAAGAATCTTTCCAATCAATTCTTCCGTCCTCAGGTCTTCTTGGGTAACAGCGAAGCGCAAGGTCTGGATTAGAGTTTTGTGGTTTTGGAGTGATCGATCCATTGGACAATCCATTTATTGCTTTAGAAAACAATTCAGGCAATTTCTCGTCTATCCATTTATAAACATCTCCAATATATGTTTCGTTGGTGTTTTGAAAGTGAGTTCGAGCAAGGACAGCACCGCTGTCTAATTGGTTTGGTTCCATTACATGGACACATAAACCAATTTTTTCTTCACCATTCAAAATTGCCCAATTCGGGCATGCATTTCCACGATATCGAGGCAGGTCTCCCGTATGACCATTTAAGATTCCAAAAGTTAGAGCACTACAGCATTTTTCACCTAAAATAATGGGCCAGTTTGTAGAAACTCCAACCTCTGCCTCAGATTGAATTAATTGTCTTACTCTATTTTCTGAATTTAAATTTTTATCCTTAAAAAAAACTGCTCCAATCACCTCGGCGAATGCTTTAAAATCATCCACTTTTGCGGAATAATAATCCTCTGCATCTGCAGTACCCACTATAACTATTGAATGCCCTTGATTGTGCAGGAGCCTGGCAGTGTTGAGTAAATGACTCGATCTTCCCAAAATAGCTATTTTCAAACCGACTCCTTAAAAAGAATGAATTAAAAATTTAAATATTATTGTTTCTCGACCATTTTTCTGCCACTTCAGAGATTTTGCCCCCGTGAGTTCCATTAGAGCTTCGAATAAAATTTATTAGTCCTCTAAAAAATGTTTCCGATCCATTATGTGAATTGTTTTTAAACTTTTTCAAAGTGAGTTTCTGTCGACTAGTAGTTTTTAATTCAGATTTCATCGAATAATAATTCTCCATTGAGCAGGAATTTAATTCAATATGAATAGGGTGAAAATTGAAGATTTTTAATCCATCTGCGATGAAATTATCTTTTGAAAAATTAAAAGTACCCTTGGGATTGAACATCTCTACATCATCTTCCCAAAAATATGGGATCCGACAAATACTATGACCTTCTGATAAAAACAAATGATGAGGAGTAATATAGGGAGTCAAAGGTAAGAACAGAGAAACATCGTACAAAAAATTATGATCTTCTCTCAAAGCTTTAATTAATGGAGTGGACTGTACTAATGAATGGGTTCTGATAGATTTTGCCTCGGGAATAATTTTTTTTAAAGGACGCATAATGCTATTTATTTCGCTCGATTCCAGTTTCACGTTTCTAAAATTGGGGTGAACTCCCAATTCAAATAAATGCGGGTATTCTTTCAGCCTTTCGACTTCAGGGCTGGCGTGAGTTATAAACCAGGTGGCTTTTACCTCATTATCAATAAGATAATTTATTGTTTTAGATATTGCCGAATCCGGAGCCCAATCTATGTCTACAGTAATTAAATAATCATTAACCATTCTGACATTCCAAGATTAAAGAAAATAGTTCCATCTATTATTGAACTTGGCTTACTGAATAACAACTGATTCTGATCAAATAGATATTGGTTTAAAACAGGGGGAACTACCCGGTTGTTCTATATTTTTTCTATACAGACTTTCCAATGCAGTGATCGACACCCACCCCATGTGGTGCGATTAAATGAGGCAATGCCCTCAAAGTGACCGCGTTAGGAAGTAATTACAAATGAATATAATCTGCGTTTTCTTACCACATGTCAGACGAGCAATGACTAATATATATAAAATCAACCAGTTGAATTATAGCGCGAATTTACTAAAAGGTAAACATGGCTTCCCAATAGAGCTTGATACAATCGCCTCAATCTGGAGAACTATTATTTTGTATCATCAGGCGAATAATAAAGTTATGCCCAGGAAGATTTTTCGGAAACAATTTTGTCAATATTGCTTTATTTACCAAATTGAAATTTCTCACCAAAACTACCAAACAAATTAAACCTACCAATGCTCCTCCAAGCCGAACAACTAAATTATCACCCATAATCCATTGAGACAATCCATACAGTGAACTAAAAATTAAGAGTATGATTGTTTTAAGCTTTGGAACCTTCAAAAACCTATGTTGATCCAAAAGATATAGAGTCTGCACCAAAATAAAGGAAGTTGATGTTCCAATGGCAGCTCCAATTCCTCCATATTTGACGATCAAGCCTAATGTAACTATAAAATTGACGGCAAACATGGCGGCGGCATATAGCGATGACCTTCCCAGTCGCCCTTGAAGTTCAAACAAGATTGCATAAATAGCAGAAAAAATAGACCCAGGTACAGCAGCGCAAAGTACGAGGAGAACCGGAATCGCAGATTCAAACTCTAGCCCAAAAATAACCAAAAAGAACCAGGGAATAAATATCAATCCTGGGATTATAAAAATTAACCACAAAGACACAAGAGTGGGTATAACACGCCAAACATAATCACGTTCTGCGTCAGGATCCAAAATTTTCTTGTCAATTAGTTTTGGCAAAAATAATGTCGGTATAGATGCAGTTAATCCCGTCAAAGCAGACAGGGCCATATAGGCTGCATTGAAGACACCCACATCTTTTACAGACTTGAAATACTGCAAGAGGATATGATCTCCCCAATTTGATAGATAAGCGAAAACAAATCCGGGCAATAGAGGCCCGCTATATATAATAAATTTTCGTATGGCCACAAAGTCTCTTGCCCCTCTCAATGAATTGGAAGGTTTGAATTCAACAAACCAAGCTATTCCGGATATGACCGTTGTTATGATGACCATCCCTGAAAAAGCTAATTCAATTCTGCTTTCATGGGGTTGAAAAAATAAAGCGGCAAGGAGTGCCACTATTGCTAAGTCCACCACAAGTGGGATTACCGCGAGCCGTCCAATTTTCCCGGTAATTCTGTATAAACTGTGGGATTCAGCAAGCCACCAATGACCTAATAAGTAAAGCAAAATCCAGGGCCACCAAGTCTGGGACAGGTTAAAAAAATTTTCTAAAAAAGAGAAAGGCTGTAAGATCAACAAGGTGGCAGCGATTCCTAAACTCATAGCAATAATCGGACCACGTACGGCCCAAGTACTAGCTAGTCTATGATGTAACGTCCATTCTTCTCTTCCAAATCGAACGTTGTATGACTGAGTCCAGGCAAACAGAAATGAATGCAACAAAGTCGTTACTGCTAACAACATAGCCCATTGCCCAACTCCTTCAGGGCCTACGGCTCTGGCAAGCAAGGAAGCAGCAAGAACTGCTAGTGGAATTCGAAGCAATTTCCCGAGAGTTAAAGAAATATAATATGACAAATGTAGTTGCACTAATTATTTCCACCCGAAACCACAAAGTTATATTTATACCAAACACAAAACATAACAAATCTGGCAAAAATCAATCGTTCCCTGAAATTCAATTTATCATTTAAAAATCGTAACCAAATATCCCTGACAAATCCTTCATTAAAATAACCCGCCTTCAGAATTACTGAATCGAAAATGGTGTCCTCAATATTATTTTTCCATGTTGTTTTCATCAAAGTGTAGGAGTTTATAAAATAGCCGTAGCCATATTTTTGAATATACACATCTTCACTATTTAAGTAGTCACATGCCAATTGTTTTAATATGAATTTATTCGTTAAAGGATTCCGATGATCTTGAACTTTGTAATTTGCTGGCAAAGTAGCAGCAAATTCAATTATTTTATGATGCAGGAAGGGTGACCTTACTTCAACAGAATAAGACATTCCCCCGGTATCTGGAATGGATGAAATAGCGTGATTGCAACGAACTAAAAGATCTATGAAAAGTTTTGCATCCAATACATTGTCATAAGTTACCAGACTCATGGCTTCTGACAATAAATTGCCCTCCAATCCTTCAGGCCTACTCTTTTTTAATCCCACAGAAAAAAGGTTTTTTAATGTTTTCCAGTTACCGGCACTATTTATTGATGCAGCCGTGGAAGTGATTAGGGCGTTGGAATGTTGAATTAAAAATTTGAAATGGCTGGTAAAATTAGAATATTTTTTTACGTTGTTGTATGTAACATAACCTCCAAAAATCTCATCTGCCCCATTTCCGGTAAGTACCACTTTGGCACGGTCTTTGATTTTTCCAAAAATTCCGAACATATAAAAAATTTCCAGGAATCCGATGGGCTCATCACAGACCTTGGCAGCCTCAACCAATTGGTTAAATTCAATTTTCCCGAAGTCGTATGTATAGTTTTTAGAATTGAATTTGGAGGCGATCTTTTTAGCCCGTTTAAACTCTTCATCCTCTAATTCCTCTGAGTTGTTTCCCACCGTAAAAGTGCTAAGGTCTTGCCTGCCAGTTTCATTTGCTAGAGCCAGTAATATTGATGAATCAACACCTCCTGAAAACAATAATCCTATGGGAACATCGCTGACCAGCATCTTTTTTACAGAATCGAGCATTAATAAATTTAATTGCTCTTTAGCATCTCCGATGGATAGTTTGGTTTTTTTAGTGCAGTCAACCTTCCAATATGGTTTTTCAATTTCATGACCCCTTGAATCCAGAAGAAACCCGTGTGCGGGCCGGATCTTTTTCACACCATGAAAAATTGTTTGTGGGGCAGGAATCTGAATATTATTAAAGTATGTATGAAGACCTTCGGAAGATATTTTTTTTTCAAAATCGTCCAACATGAAGAATGATTTTATTTCCGATGAGAAATAAAATCCATTCCGGGTTTTATAGTAATACAGGGGTTTTTCGCCAAGTCGGTCACGTGCAAGGAATAATTTCTCACGTTGTATATCGTAAATGGCAAACGCAAACATTCCTTCAAGGTATTTGGTGCAGTCTGTTTGGTGGTCCTCGTACAAATGTAATATAACTTCACTATCGCTTTGGCTTTTAAACGTATGCCCTTTTTTTATTAAATCTTTTCTAAGCTCTTGAAAATTATAAATCTCCCCATTAAATACCAACACAAGTGAATAATCTTCATTGAACATGGGTTGCTTTGCATTAGCTGAAAGATCAATTATGCTAAGCCGCCTGTGTCCTAAACCAATTTTATCATTGAAATAAAAACCTTCATCATCAGGGCCACGATGCGTTAAGGCTTCTGTCATTTTTTCGATAGATTTCAGCTTGTCTTTATTGGCACTATCTAATAAAAAAATGCCGGCAATTCCACACATGGGTTACTTCCTTGGTGCCCGGAAGTTGAAAAACCTTCTTAGGGATTATGTTTTTTTCTGTACCGCAAATCGATACATTCCACGATCTTAGCTGTGCCACATAATTGAGGGACAGCAAATTGATTCTATCTCTACAACCTGCGGTAAGAATCCTGGTTGGAGTTCAGGATGTTACTTTAATTTAATAAAAAATCTTCATTTTCATTTTTAAATATTTTCCATCGCCCTTCAATGACAGTTCTAGGTACGCTTCGATTGTATTATGATTATCAACATACCAGGGGTTATTAGAGTCAAGCTGGTGGAGTGTGCTATGGGGGTCTGTCAATTTCATTCTCCCTAAGAAAGTATCTCTGAATAGCACATAATTTTAATTTTAGATGTAGATTTCAAATCATGATGTTCAAATGCTAAAGCTTTTGCCTTCTTCCCCATCTCTTCACTTTCCTCAGGGTGATCGAGAAGCCAATCCAACGCTTCAACTGCTCCATTCACATCATGTTCTGGAATGAGAAAACCTGTTTGATTATTTTTTACAAGCTCGTAATGCCATTCAACATCGTAGGAAACAACAGGGCGTTCAGCGGCACAGGCTTCAATCAAGCTAAACCCAGCCATCAGGCATAAGGACACGACAGAGGCGCGATGCAAATTAAAACATATGTCTTTGGGCTGAAATCCCAAAAGGAATACATGTCTTTTTAGGATAGCATCGGAAAATACTTCATGTTTGATTCTACTTTCCTCTTTTCCACCACCCACCATAACTATTGTGAAGTCTTGGCGCTTTTCTTCCAGTTTTCTGGCAATATCCAGTATATCGTTTACATAATTCTCTAATGTAAGGCGCCCGACAAAACTGATGATTTTCCTTCTAGGGTCCACACCAAAACGGTCGAAAATATTATAAGTTGGAAAAAGTCTGAAAGGGGAAAAATCTATGCCATGTGGTATAACCCTGATTTTTTCAGTATCCGCACCGTTCGCTACGGCTTGCACTCCAAGTGTTTCTCGGATGGGCATGACCCGATCCGCCTTGGACAGTATTAATCGAGCAAGACGTTTGGCCAGTTTATAGGAACCGAAAACTTTTATAATCGAAATACTTTTGTCTAATGCCATTCTTTTTTCATAGTCGGCGTGAATAGAAACACAAAAAGGAATTCTGCAGATTCGTGAAGTTAAATAACCAAATAACCCCATCCAAAAAGGATCATTTGCCCGTATTAAATTTATACGATATTTCTTCACAAGTTTAACAGCATTCCAGATTACCCTAAAAAAATGCGCTGGATACTGTGCATACATCAATAAACGCCAATGCTTACTGCCAGGGATTAAGTCAAACCCCACTTCATATATTTCATGGCATTCGTTTAATGAAATTGAGCGTGTTTTTGAACAACAGGGGTGCAGGGTGATAACCTTGCCGAAAAACCCATCTTCATCCCGCTCAAGAATCATAGAATCGACGCCTTTTTCCTTGAGAGCCTCGTATTCGGCAGGAACAATAAAAAGGATAGAAGGTTTCATTAAAAAGTTTAATAAATTATGGTGAGTAACTCGCTTTAAACAGCCGGGAATACTTTTTTGTCAGTTTATTGAAAGTATCATTTAAAGAAGCAGTTAAACTTTAGAAGAGAAGTCTTTAATTTACAGCTATACGCTGTTTTGCAATAACCTCTCAGTGAACCTGACTGGCCGGATAACTGGAACACAATTTGCAAATGTTTATCTGGCCCTGGTCTTTATGCAATTTTTTCCGGAAAGCTATGAAGCGATCACCATTCCATACTTCATCAAGATTCTGGGCCAATAAATTGCCCATTACCTGTTCGCCTGTTGTGTCCCTGCAGCAGGGAACAACATCACCATTCACGTGGACACTGAGTGAATAGTAAATCCAGTCGCACTTGTTTTTAGGTTGGAATTGAGGTTTTAGGTGGCCCTTTTTAAAAGCCTCGATGTCGTAGTCCCAATACTTTTTATCCTCAGGCAAAAACTTTTCCCCTTGCGAAATATCACGCACACAAGGGTTAATAACTGTGATCCCATCCACACCTAATTGGGCCATATGGTTTTGGAAAGTTTCAATTTCATGCTCATTATGTTTCATAACTATAAAACCAGCTAGAACCCGAATTTTTGAATTGCGCTCTTTTTTTAAACTAATAGTCTGTTTGAGCGCGGTTAATACTCTATCCAGATTGCTGTTGACTCGATAGATCTCATGGGTTTTCTGGGTCATTCCCCCGATCTGGAAGTTTACTTCATCCAGACCACATTCTATCAATTTTTCCGGATCTACAGGATCACCGTTCGTGCAAGTCGTTATAAATGGAATACCCATATCCTTGGCGTAGCGGATCATCTGGTAAGATTGTTTGTTTAAAAAGGGTTCACCCATAAAATAAAACATAAGTGTGTTCGTGTAGAACCCCACCTTACCAATAATGGCCTTGAATTGGTCAAGAGTCATGTGTTTTTCATCACGGTCCAGAATACCAGCTCCCGTTTCACAGATTGGGCACAGCAGGTTGCAACTATTTGTCGGCTCGATAGTAATGTTCATTGGACGACCTTTGATGAGGACGTCTCTACGTAGCATGGACCAAGTTGATCGTATATGCTCCTGCCAGCCCCTTCTTCCCCGAAAGGCCGCGATTGCAAAGGTGAGGTAAGGGTAAACAGACTGGCCCAAACGATAGGCGGCTGGGTATCTTTTTAGGACTGACTTGATCAGCATTTTGAAAATCTTTCTGGTTTGAGCAATCTATCACGCTTTCTTAAAGTTGCATTATGATGGCGAAGTTCATACTATCTTATTTTAGAAGATAAGTTCATTCTGTGCTGGTAATTATTTTCACACAAACCCTCAATATTGCTATAAGAAAATTAGCCTGCCCCGATTAGTTGTACCACTTTTTAAGTTAGTATTTCCACTTTTGGCTTGGCCAGAACCATTCACTTAAACGCAAAACAAATGCCAACCATAAGGACAAGGGCACAAGAATAACGTCCGAAATCGCCATTAAAATATTTTTTTACGTCGGCTCAAGCTGAGAATAAACATGGCTGATGATATCCCAAACATAGGATCGTGTCCAATCTACAACTGCTGATCCTCACAAACTAAAAGTTATTCCAAATTTCAGTTTTATAATATAGTCTCTTAAGTCCTATTGAGTAACTCTGGATAAGAATTATTTCATTAAACAATACCTGTTTTGAGAAAATTGGGAGAACTTGGGTGGTGGAAAAAGAAAAGAAGATAAAGATAATAATTGCCGCAATAATATTGTTAGCATTAGGTACAATCTTTTCAGAAACACTTTTAATTGGGGCCCATAGAATCCTCATGCATGAAGACCGTTTGGTCAAATCAGAGGCTATAGTCGTGCTAGCGGGATCCTGGACTGGAAACAGAATCAAAGCGGCAGCAAAGCTTTATCACGAAGGGTTCGGAAAGAAAATTGTTTTCAGTGGATACAAACTTTACCCAGAAACCTTTAGCAATAGATTGATGAAAACTTATGCCGTAAAGCTTGGAGTGCCAGAAAACGATATCATCACTTCGATTATCAACAAAGAAGTCAGCACCCAAGGTGAAAGTGTCTCTAATCTGGAGCTTCTCAAAAAACACCAGATAAAGAATTTCATTCTTGTGACATCCGCCTTCCACACCAGGCGAGCAAATCTAGTCTATAAAAAAACTATTTCATCACTCGGGTTTGGTGCGGAGTTTATAACGCATCCCGCACCGGATCCTTCTGTCCCGGCCAATGAATGGTGGAAATTAAGAACAGGGCAAAAAGCTGTATTCCTGGAATATCTAAAATCCATCGCCTATTATTTCAACTTGTAATCAGAGTTTC
>Ga0315338_1004446_pt1 | contig 11061 bp, 4 predicted proteins | sample ASW8metaG_FD_204518 | JGI IMG/M metagenome (GOLD analysis project Ga0315338, IMG submission 204518) | Ammonia-oxidizing marine archaeal communities from Monterey Bay, California, United States - ASW #8 | ecosystem: Environmental > Aquatic > Marine > Coastal | place: USA: California | collected...
CGCGACCTCCAGTATCTCTACCACCGCGACCTCCAGTATCTCTATCACCGCGACCTCCAGTATCTCTACCGCCTTTTCCTTTTCCTTTTTGTCCTTTTTTCTTTCTTTCTTTCTTTTTCTTTTCTTCTTTACCTTTTATAGCTGTAACTCTAACGCTATCTACTTTAGTATTATCCCCATTATTATTAGAAACAAGTAAACTAACATCATAGTTTCCAGCAACTGAATATACGTGTGTAGGATTTTGTTGGACAGATGTTTCACCATCCCCAAAATCCCATAAATATCTTAAACCATCTCCTTCTGATCTATCAGTAAATTTTACAGTTAATGGTGCTGTTCCAGAAAGTGCCATAATTATCTCCTTACATTGCTTTCATACTAAAATTGGACGTCGGTGCATTACCCTGAACAAGTGCCATATTAAAATTTGCTAATGGTGCAATAAATGGACTATATATTTCAAATAAATTATCTTGTTCAACAAAAAATTCATATTCTTCTGATTCATTATGATTATCTGTTTTTGGTGCTATATCAATAAACTCCCCACCACCAGTAAAAGTAATTTTATCCTGTATACCAGATATTAGAGAACCGGCTGGTGTTTCTGGAGTCTCAACCATAATAAATGAATTCATAATTTCCTTTTGATTTAAAAATGATTCAAGTAGCGGCATATTTTCAATCACTCTACCTTCTAAATTACCTGGTTGTGTCGATTCCCACAACCCATAATCTATTTCGTCATCACCTAAAGCAAACTTTGTAATTACATACGAATCATCAGTTACTCCTGAAAGTGCATCTGCTAAAAGTTCTCTACCTCTTTTAGTAAAGTGTGCTGTTACAGTTTGCCTTCTTTTATCTAAATATCCCATTTTATCTTCCTCTACCACGTCGACGTCTTGCTATCTGTCTTTCACGTATTACTTGTGCACTTACTCTCATACTAAAACTTGCAACTGGAGGAGATAAAATTGGTGATTCGGGTTCTCCACCTCTAACTATCTCTCGTTTAAATAAAAAAGAATTCATAATTTCATTATCGGTGATTATAGGTTCTGTTACTGGTAGATTATCAATTATCGTACCAAGCGGTCTAACAAAATTTGAACCACTTGGAGTCATGTCCCATAAACCATAATCTATTTCATCATCACCTAAAGCAAACTTTGTAATTACGTGTTCACCTTTTCTACTTTGACCAAAAACTGCTGTTCTTAAATATTCTCTACCTTTTTTAGTAAGTACAGCGTTAATACTTAAAGAACTTTTATCTATAAATCCCATTTCCGTTATGTACCAATATCATACGATAAATCTTTATAATTAACTCTTACAGGAAGAACATAAACTGCTCCTGATTGTTGTCCAGTTATAATAATAGAAGTTTCTCTATATCCCATTGCGGCTGTAATAGCTTGGGTTCTTATAGTTACATCATTCGAAACTATTTTCTTACTTAATCTTCCAGTTTCTTCACCATATATAGCACCAACATCAAAATTTACATTTTTTCCCTGACCCGTTCCTATATCTACTACATTTTGATTTAATACCAAAAAACTATACTTTTCTCCATCAAACACACCACCACTACCGGCAGTATCTGGATTTATATAATGGTCATTAAATGTCCATTGTGGATCACTTTCTGGATTATATCCAGTTTCTAATGCATTAGTACGATTTAAATAAGTTGGTGTTATATTTTCAATATATGGTAATCCCCTTTCACCTACAGGTAAATTAATCAACTTATATTTCATAACTACCTCTGGATCAACATTTGGTTCTAACATTGGAGTACTTTCTAATACAGCACCATAATAATCATTTCCTTTCGGATGTGCATGATTCCATAAAGTATAATCTATCTCATCATCCGATAATGCAAATTTTGTAATACTAAAATTACTACCAGGTCTTGCAAGATATTCTCTACCTTTTTTAGTAAGTACTGCATTCAGTATATATGAAGTATTATTTATAAATCCCATCTTTACTTCCTAATTATTATATTAAACTTGTCCATCTCCTTGATCCCAAGTCACCGTAACATCATATTCAAAAACTGCTCCTGATTCTTGTCCAGTTATAATAATAGAAGTTTTAGCAGGTGAACTTGATTCAGAAATTCTCTTTGGATATAAAGAAAGTGCACCCCCACCTTCAGTATTAGAGTTAAATGCATTTTCATCATGACGGAATAAACCAGTAGAAATTCTACAATTCGGTATTGTTTGTGAAAAATGTTGTGGTGATAATACAGATGGTAGCCATAAATCTTGCATCTCTTGATTGCTTGATTGGAGACCATGAATATTTTCATTATAATCATAATCTGTTGGTGCTAAAACTGCAACTGCTGAATCTAATAAAGTTATTGTAAATAATTCATCAACATAATCGGCATGGTGTGCGGTAAATTCAGCATTATCTATATGTTGAATACCAAATCGACATCCACTACCTAATGTTTTATTTACAAGTACATTTTCCCAGGTGAAAATTTTATTTCTATTATTAGCATTGGCAGTATCATACCAAAATCTACTTGTAAGTAATGTTGTATGAGTTGCATCATAAACTTGTAACTTCGCCATAGCTTCCGTTCCTTCATCTCGTGTTACGAGTTTATATTTCATAATCTCTGAAGGATCATTGAAAGGTTCAAGAGTAGGTAAATTATCTATTACTGCTCCATAAAAATCTGTTCCCTTTGTATGAGTTGTATCCCACAACCCATAATCTATTTCATCATCTCCGAGTGCGAATTGAGTAACCGTAAAGTTACCACCAGTTGACAAAATCTCTCGACCTTTCTTTGTCAATATGGCGTCTAATACTCTGCTCGAATTATTTAAATATCCCATTTTTATTCTCCTATACAATACATTTTTTGGATCTTTATAAGATTTCTGAATTTGTTAAAACTTGTTATTCTTCACTTATAAATATAATCCTTTTTAATTTTTTAACATTTTAATATCTCTATATTACATCAAGTGGTGTATCTGGTGAATCTGTAGTTACCAGCCTTGTTGGTGTTGTAATTGTTACATCTACTACTGGTGATTGGTCCCCATATCTATTTCCTTGATCCGAAACAGTAGTGTCATCAGTTTGAATACATCCCTCAAAAAACAAATTATTGGTTCCAGTTGATTGGTCCCATTGATTATCGAAGTCCGATAATGTAAAACTTGATGAATAATACAATCCCAAAGAAGCACTTAATGAAGATGAATAATAATATTCTATTTCATAATTTTGATAAGAAAGAACACCATTTTCATAAACTGGCATCGTTACTTCTTCAAAAATTGATATTTGACTTCCTTCCTGTATAGTTGCATTATAATAATCTTGACCGTACCAACCACTTTCATCTGTATTACCGATACCATATAATGATGGTCTGGATAAAATAGTTCTCAAGTAAGTAGGTGATGAACCCGTACCTGCGGCTATCTGTCCAACGGTATAACTTGGTGCCTCCAAAGAACTAAAATCTGCTGACATTGATATTACTGATCCACTCGTTTTTGAATAATTATTTATTCTATATGGATCATATAAATTTAAATCTGACATAATATCTTCATATATTGCAGATGATGAAACAAATGAACCACTTTCTTGTGTGTGAAAATTAACATTAAATGGATGTGAATAACCCAATTTAGAATCAAGTTGTGTATATTCAGATGATGCCGATATAAATGAACCACTTTCTTGTGTGTGAAAATTCACCCTGAACGGATGACTAAAATTTAAATCTGTTTCTAATTGTTGATGATAAGATGATGCTGACATATATGAACCAGTTTCCATTTTATATTTATTAATACCAAATGGTGCTGACCAATTTATATTATTTTCATATTGTCTGTACGCTGCACTTTCAGAAATATACTGCATCGCATCTATATCTGTAGTATGATGTTGTGGTTCAAACGTAGGTTTCTTACCAATAATAATTTTATCCCGTTCAAGAATAGTAGGTTCAACTAATATACCAATAGTTGCATTTGCACGGGCAGGAACTAAGTCTCTAAGCTGTTTATATAATGAACTATCATAATACTTTAATAATCTCATGTAATCCCAAAAATTATTTGGTCCTGAATATTTTTGCCAATATAAATTTCGTGCTGTTGTTAATCCTGTATATTGTTCTTTATACTGGTCACGTGGATCTCCAATGTATTGGTCAAAGTCAAGATTGGGCATTGAAAGAATAATATCTTCATCAATTGGTGCTGATGGTGAGAAGAAAATACCAAGTTGATTAGAATCTATTGGTGCATTATCATACGAAGGTATAACTATACTTTTCCCAAATTTTAATTCTGGACTATCCTTTTGGGCCTTATCTATTAAAAAATCAGATTCAATTCTTACCTTATTAGACGACCTACCACTTGGACCCAAATTTGGAACTTTCATTTTTGTTTCATCTACTACTGATGAAAAATGATCACCAAGTCCACTTGAATAATTTACAGGAGTTGCAGATGAAGTAAATGATGTATCTGCACTTGCATCTGTAAACCATTGGTTATAAGAAACACTTAAATCTTTATCATCATCAAACGAATATCTGGTTATTAAATCCAAGTAAGAAGCAGATGGTGTATTACCATCAAATGCTATTGGAGCTGCTACATGGTTATCAAATGAAGATTCTTGTAGTGCCGTAGTCCAATTTCTATATTCCATCATAGAACCACTCAATGATTCTCCGAGTATAGCATGTTCTGGTCCACCTAATGTAACTGTTGTAGCACTACCAGAATATGCTATATTATATGAACCAGATACTACTCCTTGTGAACCACTTATAAGTAAATCGCTTTTGGATTCATAAATTATCTTACTTCTACCAGCACCATACTTTTTAGTGTATAGACTATAAACAACATCTAAACTGCCCGTATCACTTGTTACAAAATTTCCAGAACCTGAAAGTGTTCTTGTCACCATTACCGACCAAAATTCGTTATCATATACAGGTAATTCTGATGAAGTTACTTCATTATATCCATGACTACCACTCAACATAAAAGATACATAACCATACCTATCTGATGAACCATTATCTTTTAATCTAATTGCCCAATCATCACCTCGTCTTACCAATACTTGATTTGAACCAGTTGCGGCTTTAAATCTAAATTCTACGGTATCTGGAACTCTATTAGTTGCAGCACTTCCAGATTGTGCTGGTTTCCAAGTATCATTTTGAACATATGTATTCTGAGTTGATCCAAAGAAATTTAACGCCTTTGTAAATTTTCTTGTTAAAAAATGTTCAGCGGATTGGCCAGATAATTTAGGTCCTCCATACTCTATCACTCGTAATATACTTGATGGAATACCATAACAACTTATTAAACCTTTTATTGCTCGTGCCGTTCCTTTTGTTTTTAAGAAATATGGCATATTGTTTACTATACGACTCCATATTTCTCTTGATATATCTCTTTCAGGAGTTCCAGAATATTCCCAAGGCTTTTCTGATCCTGTTTGTTCCACTCCAAACATATATCTTGGCAACGATATTAAATCTTTTCCATCACTAACTTCCCAACCGAGTGACGCTGCCACAGGTTTTAATAAATCTTTTGCAATTCCTTCAGTAAGTTTATCTCTCTTATCATGAATATCTGTCATCGATCCAATGAATACCCAAATATCATCAAAATGATGACCTATCATATCAATAAATTTTAAAAATACATCATTCTGACTGTCATCTTGAACAAACATTGGTAGATGACTTTTTAATCTATTTTTATTTGCTTTATCATATGCTGATGCAGAAACTATTTGATTTGAATACCAAGTAGTTGCTATAGATTGTGAAGTTCTAGCAAGAACATATGGATCTAAATATTTACCATTTCCACTTCGTTTTGGCCAGGCGTTATCGTGAGTTGTTCCTATAGATTCACTTGAATATGATGAACTTTGATCAAACATATACTTTTCAAATTTATCAAATGAATTAATAGTTTCACGACGTTTTGTTTCCCAATGTTGAACTTGTGCTAACGAACCACTTATTGGTGTAAATGACGGACTAAATGTACTCGAACCAGATACAAGTAAATATGAACCAGCTCCTGGATCAGCTACTATTGGAACTACACCAACTGATCCACTTCCCGCCCCCGCTAAAGATGCACTTCTATCTGTATATTGTTCTACTTGGTCTAATTTATATTTAAAATTTCTAACTCGTTGTTCTGCAGAACTAAAATGGATAAACTTTTCAAATAATGAAAAATCAACATTAATATTAGCACTTAAACTACCACTTAAAATTTCATCTTCTAATTTCTTTTTAAGATTAGTATCACTTGTTCCTAAAGTACCATAATTTTTATTTTTTACTGTGCCAGAACCTATTGGACTATTTAGCATATTTCGTTCTGGTGGTCTAAGCACCGTTTCACTTATCCATTCTTCCACAAAAGGAAGTAAAGTACAAGTTTCCACTACTGGGGGAATCATTTCTCTAACAATAGTAATAAAATCTTTTTCCTGAATTAAATCTGGAAGTGGTTCATATAGTTTATAAACTACTGAATATGGATATTCAGGATAAGTGGTTTGGTCTACTTTAAAATTAGTTATTAAATCAAACTCATTTCTACCTAATTTAACTAATTTACTTAAATCTTCACTCTTATCTTGTGGATATTGAACGAACCATTTATTAAATACAGAACCTTGTGTGACATCTGATTGTTCAAAATCATGTCCAACTTCATTACCCAACTCTGTATAAGTATTTACAAGGGTAACTTGGTTTCCATTTACACTTTTAATTTCTCCCCGTAGTGAACCATAAACTGGTTCCTTTGTAGCCATAGAAGATATATATGAAACATTATAACTTGGAAACACACTCCAGGGTCGAATATTAACATCATTATCCGATACCCACTGTCCATGTATATCCGTAGCCAATTCACCATATGATTTTTTTAAAGTTACTGTATTTTTATCTATTACACTTTCAATCTCTCCAACCAAGTCTCCAAATTCTGGTTCTCTTGTTATTACTTGAGTATCAAGAACCCAAGTAATTTGTAAATTTTCTACCCACAATATTCCTTCAGTACCATAATTTCCAAGTACACGCAAACTTGGTGCTACCATCAAATCAAAATTTTCATCAACTTCTACATCATAATTAACTTCTTGCCATTCACCTGCTTTTGTAACAGGTATATACCTTAACCAATCTGAATCGTTTGATTCTAACCAAGTATCGTCATCTACTGGTGCTGAATGAGTTATTCCTGTTTGTGGTCCGTATCCCATCTGATTATCATTAAGTCTGTTATGTAATAATCCAACTCTTGCACCCTTTCCAACAGTATCAGATTTTTGTCTCCAAGATATATTAAGTTTATCACCTACTGTAATACCTTGACTTGCCATATTATGATTCAATGTTTGTGAAAGATTTTGGGGTCTATGTATTAAAGTATCATCCGATGCATTTGATCCAGTAGTTGCGTGAAGTCCAGTATAATTTTCATGATTAGGATTCTGAAACTCAGAATTCTGGTCAATAAATTTCATACATGCTCCACCATCCCGTCCATCTTCTGGAACAAATTTAGCGTGATGTCCCGTCCAACCCGTATGTCTAAATCTAGCTGTAAGATTATTAAAATTAAAATTATCAAATCCATTAGTCCAATCATCTGGCCATATTGCATCAGTTCGTAATGCTGGATCTGGATAATTCCATATGTAATTAACAATATCTCCTATTGGTTGCCACTCAAACAATGCCGTGGAATCTTCTCCTTCGGCACCCCGTGATGGCCATATCCATTCAGATTGTTTTAAATCTGGTGCTACATCTTCATTCTCTTTAGGGTTTCCATGATTGGTAATAGTTCCGGCCGGGTTTTTCCAAATTCCAGGTAAATGAACTGTTTCTATTTGTCCCGTTTCCGAATCAGGATAATAATCAAATTCTGGATCTCCAGTTTTATATACCGCCCCTTTATAATCTATTTTTGAAATAAATCCATGTCCTGATTCATCATCAATTATACCACCTTCTCCTGCTTTTTTATTAGCAGTAACTCTTAATTTATCAATAGGTTGAAAATCTGGAATTGTCCATACTTTTTCAATTTCTGGAGAACTAATATCATCTACAAGAGTAAGTTTTACATCTTCTACCCACAGTATTCCTTCAGGACCTCCTTCACCATAGACACGAAGCAATGTATGTATGGGTCTATCACCATAAATTGAAGTTTGTCCTGTTTTAAATAAATCCCAATTATCATCAACTGTAAAAGTAAATTCTGCTTTTTCCCATACACCCGCTTCAGTAACATATATTCGTCTGGATGAATCAGTTTCGGTATTTGGAACTCCACTATAAGTTCCAGGACCAGTTGCACCACTACTCCAAAATCCGTAGTCTGATGGTGGTGCTACTCCATTATTCATTTTCATTTTCCAATATCTTAAAACAACAAGTGCACCCTTACCTTCAACTTCTGATTTTTGCCACCAAGAAACTTTAATTTTATCACCATGTTGTATTCCTTGTGCTCCAGGTGTTACTGACAACCATTGATCTATAAACTGATACCTTCCTATTAAGGACGTAGCATCACCACTATAATTTCTATATCCATAAGTTTGTGTATCATCGGGGATTCTATTGCCCTCTGCATCAAATTTCATACCAGTATAGCCCGTATGATTAGGATTTTGAAATTGTGAATTTTGGTCTATAAACTTCATGGTATTTCCACCATTTCTACCCTCACCACGGGTCCATTTTCCATGATAACCTACCCACTGAGTTCTCCACCATTCAAAATCTTCTCCTCCCCAATTCCAAGATGGGGGACCAGCAGACCAATTATTTGGCCATATTGCATCACTACCTAAACTTGGATCTGGGTATCTCCAAATGTAATTTCGAGGACTTGTCGCAGGGGTCCATTCCCATTGAATTTCTGAATCCCCCATGGCTTCTGCCGAATTACCTTTAGATCCCCAAATAATGGAAGATTCCTTAAAATCACTATGATATCTTCCTTCACCTACTTTACTTACTACTTCTTCAGGTGGCCAATATGCTGCCCAGTCCAATATCGGCTCCCCATCAACATCCACTTGAGTAGTATCGGCAATCTCCCAAACTCCAGGTGTTGAAGCATCAACATCAACCATATCAAGATCATCTTCATCTGCATACATATCAAGATTATCTCCAGTATTATATTTTATACCCTTATAGGATATACGTGCTATAAATCCTGCTGCAGTTCCGCTAGTTTCTTTCGTAACGGCTATTAATTTTTCACCTATCTCAAAATCATTAATAATAAATTTAGAAGTAGCATACCAACCCACGGAATTACCAATAAGATTTCCACTACTAACTGAATTTCTATATAATGAAAATTTATTATCTGCTGCTAATCGTACTGTTAATCTACTTGGACCTACATCTGGAGTACCATGATATGGACTGGAAGTCCAATGAAATTTCCCCTCAGATCCTGCTTGAGTAACACCTTTTTTATATTCACGAATCTGTCCACCACTTTGATTTCCTATTATTAATTCATCAAGCTCCCGTACTATTTCTGGAACTTTATATCTTCCAATAAATATAGATTCTTCATCTGGACCAGAAATATGATTTAATTGATATTCGTCTTTTGATTGTAGTGTTATGTTTAACTCATCAGAATCGGGAAAAGGAGCTCCTGTGTGAAATGGACTCTGATGAAATTCTCCTTCATTTCCATTTTCTCTAACAGTAGATGCATCAGTATTCTCTACTGGAATAACATCTATAACATCTCTACTTCTGTCAGATATTTCTCTCTCATTTATAACAATAGCATCTTTAATAGTTAATATACCACTTCCCCTACCTTCTCCATCTGATTCCATTAATGAATTGAATCCAGGATCTTCATCTGAAGTAATAGTCTGTATCGTATCATTATCTATAAATGTAATAAATCCAGTAGATTGAGCTTCTACTTCTTCAGTTCTTGGATGTATCATATAAGGTGTTGGTAGTGATACTCCAGATCCTGGTTCTAATTGAATATCAGTAAAATATCTATAACCATTAGTATTTCCATCTCCATTATACCCAAAAATCCACATAACCGTTTCTTCTTCTGTTGTAAATCTTTCATACAATCTTTTCCAAGTATAACCATCAACTATCTTTTCTTCGAGTTCTATACCAGGTACAGTATAATTTAAAATATTTGATGCATTCGAATCTTGTAAAAAGAAAATACCTTGATCTGTTAGACTATCCCAATCATCCGTCCACATTACCCAACAACTTAAAACATAAGTTTCACCTGGAATAAGATTGTCTATACTCATTCTATATTGATTACCAACAACACCACCTACTGAAGTCATTCGTAAACAATATTTACTATGACCTGGATTTGAAAATTCAACTATTTCATTTACTCCATACGCATTTGGATCTATGATTTGAGAAGTATGTTCTCCACCTTTAAAATGCCCATTAACAATAAAATTTTCAGTTATAGGAAGTTGTGTAGTTTCAGTTGTAGGAGTATAATTTGATGTTACCTCTGGAGTTTCATCATAATCTATAATAAAAGCTTCTCTTATAATAAGAGTTCCGCCTTTCATAGCATCTTTTAATAATACTGATCCGCCAGTTATCGTTGCTGTATTACCTTCAATAGTTATATTAGATTCACCACTTATATCTGAATAAGATAAACACGTATATCCTAATAATCTAAACTGTTCATTGATATCTGGATCATTAATTGCTGGATTTGGTCGTAGTCTTATTTCAGTTCGTGAATTTGAAATTTCTTGTAACCAAAATTTATCTTCTTGAACAAGTAGTTCTATTCGTTTATTATTTTCATCTAATAGTGGATTATCAATACTTCCAGCATACATCTTTCCATCAGTATTTACAAAATACTCATCCTTATGAATACTCTTATCTGATTTTTTAGTTAAAACAACTTTACTTGATCC
>Ga0315338_1004447_pt1 | contig 11058 bp, 15 predicted proteins | sample ASW8metaG_FD_204518 | JGI IMG/M metagenome (GOLD analysis project Ga0315338, IMG submission 204518) | Ammonia-oxidizing marine archaeal communities from Monterey Bay, California, United States - ASW #8 | ecosystem: Environmental > Aquatic > Marine > Coastal | place: USA: California | collected...
ACAAATGTTGCCACGTCGAAGGAGCGTACCCGGATGATGGAGATGTGCGAATGATTGGTCTTAAACTGCAGTAGGCGGCTGTTCGGATCGTCGAAAGCGGGTTCTGGCTCGATCCCCACACCACGGATCAGTGGCATGACTTCCTTTAAAATCCGGCCTTTTGGCAGGGCAATGACCAATTCTTCATTCGAGGGCACTTTATGCTCCATTTTCCGTTAATTATGAACGGAGGTTTTCTGTATTTCGTGAAAATGCGCTACGCCGTTTCTGCTTGTTTATCATGATCTGGCCGTTTGTCTGTGGCCCAGGCATCACCCGTATCCGTGAGGGACACGTTTATGCATTCTGTATGCAATAGAACGGTGCCACCTCCGGCAAAATTCAGGGTGATGTCTGCTGCGGCATCTTCATTTGCCTGAACAGAAATATTCAGGAGTTCCAATATCTCAGTCGGATTTTTCTGGGAAATACCTGCTGCTTTCACAGTAATAACATCACCAAAATAGATGCCAACCCGGATCCGCGAACCAGTTTCAGCTTCTTCCCAGCGGTAGCGGGAGCCCATCAGGGTAAATGCCCTGTCAGTACGCAGGAAGCTCATCTCTCCTGAACTGGTAATGGTGCCCTCAAGAGCCGCCGAGAGAATATTTAGTTCCTCGGCCTCGGTCGCTATTAGTTTAAGGCTCTTAGGCATCCAGTTATCCCACCGTCACATTCGTTCAGCTGCCGTTGGCACGTTCTATATCGGCGCCACAGGCTGCAAGTTTCTCTTCTAGTCGCTCATATCCACGATCCAGATGGTAGACACGATTGATAACGGTTTCTCCCTCCGCTGCCAAGCCCGCAAGTACAAGAGAGACTGATGCTCTTAAATCCGTCGCCATGACGGGCGCGCCGACCAGTTGGTCGACACCACGGACAAGCGCTGAATGTCCATGCACCGTGATATTGGCGCCGAGGCGTGCCAGTTCCGGCACATGCATGAACCGGTTTTCGAAAATTGTCTCTGTAATCATGGCGGCGCCGTTAGAAACAGTCATCAACGCCATCATCTGTGCCTGCATGTCCGTTGGATATCCGGGATAGGGTAGCGTCATCAGATCGACGCCCTTTAAGGGCGAGTTTGTACGCGAAACGATGAGACCAGTCTCCGTTTCAACAACATCGGCACCAGCCTCAATCAGAACTTCGATCACTGATTTGATGAGATCGGCGGACGTGTTCGTGAGTTCAATCTCGCCGCCGGTAATCGCCGCTGCGATGGCATAGGTGCCGGTTTCAATGCGATCAGGCATAACCCGATACTGCGTACCATGCAATTCAGATACGCCATTAATGACGAGCCGATCCGTGTCATCTCCTTCAATATCCGCGCCCATTTGACGGAGGAGCTTTACCAGATCCGTAATTTCCGGCTCACGTGCCGCATTTTCAAGAATAGTCCTTCCATCTGCCAGGCAAGCTGCCATCAGCAGGTTTTCTGTTGCGCCGACGGAAGCGGTCTCAAATCTGATCTCCGCTCCTTTTAGCCCTTCAGGCGCGGAGGCTTCCATATATCCGCCGACGATATCGATCTTGGCACCCATCTGTTCCAGGCCGCTGATATGAAGGTTCATGGGGCGTGTTCCAATGGCGCAGCCACCGGGAAGAGATACCCTCGCCTCGCCAAACCGTGCCAGCAAAGGGCCCATGACAAGAGCCCCAGCCCGCATTTTCCGGACAATGTCATAGGGCGCTTCGGTATTGGTGATCGTCTTGGCAGTGATTGATAAGGCACGACCACTGCTGCAACCAGCCCCCGTTGTCTGTCCGTCCATTGCGGCCGAGGCGCCATGTTGGCAGAGCAGATTGATCAGGGTGGAAATATCTGCCACATGTGGGAGATTAGAAAGCGTGAGCGTTTCGCGGGTCAAAAGACTTGCAACCATAAGCGGTAGAGCTGCATTTTTTGCACCACTAATTTCGATTTTGCCGTGGAGGGCTTTGCCGCCCCGTATCCGAATACTATCCATAATATAGTCCTGTTCTGCTGAATTGAACTTCGTCAACTGGCAGCAGAATATCTACCTCGTAAAAATTATCGAAACAGGCGCTTTTTTATCTCCCTTTATAATTAAAGGAAAGAAAATGGCGCCCCATAAACCATTTTTATTTAGCGAAGTGGTGAAACTGCCGCTGAATCATGGCGTAATAACGGCAGTTTAGGATGTCATTAGAGTTTTGGGAGAGTTACGCCTTCCTGGCCCATATATTTTCCCGACCGGTCTGCATACGAGGTTTCACAAGGCTCATTGCCTTTGAGGAAGAGAAACTGGCAAGCCCCCTCATTGGCATAAATCTTGGCGGGAAGAGGGGTGGTATTGGAGAATTCCAGGGTTACATGGCCCTCCCATTCCGGCTCCAATGGCGTCACGTTAACAATGATCCCGCATCGGGCATAAGTGGATTTTCCAAGGCAAATCACCAAAACATCCCGAGGAATGCGAAAATATTCAACTGTCCGGGCGAGGGCAAAGGAGTTTGGTGGAATGACGCAGACATCTGTCTGCCGATCGACAAAACTCTGATCCGAGAAGGCTTTTGGGTCAACAGTTACCGAATCGATATTTGTGAAAACCTTGAATTCATTCGAAACCCGGGCGTCATAGCCATAGGAAGATAGTCCATAAGAAATGGTTCCTTCGCGTTTCTGGCTTTCCACAAACGGTTCAATCATCTTATGTTCCTGGGCGGCAGATCGGATCCATTTATCAGATAGAATGGACATGTTTTTTACTCTCCGGGTAGCTGGTCATTCGGGATCGGCATACTACAGTTTGTGTAGGGGCTGGCCAAGATGAAATACAGCAAATATTATTTGCCGAGGCGGTCTTTGTTTTTTATAGGGTCGGGAGCAGCTTCGCCTCTATCCCGTTGCAGGCTCTTCCTCTTACGCAGGTTTGCCCTAAGGGCTTCTGAGAGGGCCGCCGCCTTTTCCGCTTGTTTCTTTTCTTTCGCGTTTAGCTTATCTGGATTTTCGCTCTTCATTGGCTCCACCGCTGTCGAATTTCCCCCACTTAATCTGTTCTCAATAAACCCGATTTACAGGGAGCGCAAATTAATGAGTCGTGATCCTAAAGCTCGCTTGCCATAGCGGAGACGAGCCGAACCGGATTTTGTAATTTCCAGCGCTTTGGACGGATTATCTACAGTCATGCAACCTTTATAGGCATCCTTGACAAGGACGCAGCTGGGTGAAATCTGAAACAACGAGTGGTGCTCCACCCCGAGAGCCGATGACAAAGCATCCCGCACCATATGAGAAAGGCTGTAACCCGTGCGTTCAGCTTCCGCACGCAAGGCCTCCCTCAGGCTTTTCAAAATATGGTATTCTAGCTTACGGTTCGTAGTGTTACCTCAATGTCCGGCATTGGGATCGGTGGTAAGGAAAAGCTCCATATTGTCGCTGTAATCTACTGGCATGTGAATGAGGACCGGCCCTTCTTCCGCAAGTGCCTGCTCCATAATGGCATCAAACTCGGTAGAATCATCGAGACGATAGCCTTTGGCCCCAAAAGCGTCCGCAAATTTGACGATATCACAATACCCGAGATCCACTCCGGACCGCCGATTATACTTCATCAGCTGTTGCTCCTTCACCATGTCATATCCACCATCGTCCCAAACGAACAGGATGAAGTGAAGTTTTTCCCGGACGGCGGTTTCAAGCTCTGTCGCACTAAAGAGAAATCCACCATCACCAGCAGTTGCCAGCACAGTTTTTTCTGGATGCGTAAGCTTCGCCGCCATCGCCCAGGGGAGGGCAACGCCGAGTGTCTGCTGACCGTTACTGATCAGTAGCTGGTGCGGGATGTGGCTGAGGAAATAGCGCGACATCCACATACCGTTCGTCCCAACGTCGCAGGCAACAATTTTATTTTCATCGAGATATTCATGAAGCAGATGAATGAAACGGAGCGGATGGATTTTCCCACTGCAGTCCTGTTGTGCCTTTGGGTTGCGGAAATAATCTTCATATTCATCTCTGACCGATTTGTGTTGAAGCATGGGAGGGAGGTCGCTCAGCAATGGAAGTAATGCGCGTATATTCTGCGCAACACCTCCCAGCACCTCAACGTCCGTTTGATAGGCAAGATGAATATCGGACATAACGTGGTCTATGTGGATAATATGTTTGCTATCTCCATTGTTCCAGACTTCGGGGTCATACTCAACCGGATCATACCCTATGGCGATGACCACATCCGCCTGTTGTAGAATCTTGTCTCCCGGCTGATTGTCAAACAGGCCAACGCGGCCAAAGAACAAGTCGAGATATTCTTTGCAGACAACCCCTGCCGCCTGAAAAGTAGAGATAACAGGGAGCTTGTGGACCGTTAGGAGATCATGGATGGCTCCGGCAGTAGAGGGTTGTGATGCTTCTTCACCGAGCAATAGAACCGGTATTTTTGCCTGATTGATTAGGGCTGCAGCGCGGGTGAGGGCGGTCGTAGAGGCATGACTCGCATGGTCGATTTCACCAACTTCTATAATTCCGGCGCTTGTCTGTTCGTGAGACACATCCACTGGTAGGCTTAGGAAACAGGCACCGCGGCGCGGCGCCTTAGCAGTCCGAAATGCGTTGACAATCGCCTCTGGTATCTCATCGGCGAGGTAAATTTCCTGACTTGATTTTGCAGCACCTTCCATCAACTTTACATTCTGCGCTGCCTGATGGGACGCCTTGTGCAGCATCCGTTTGGAGACATTTCCACCGATGGCAACCACTGGATCTCCTTCGGTCGTTGCTGTGAGAAGGCCTGTCAGCATATTGCCGACACCGGGGCCAGAGGTTACAAGCACCACGCCGGGCTCTCCTGTCAGGCGCCCATAAGCGGCGGCCATAAAGCAGGCGTTCTGCTCATGACGGCAAAGGATTAGGCGGATTGGAGAGTCAGCCAGAGCGTCAAAAACCGCATCGATTTTTGCACCAGGAATACCGAAGACAAATTTTACCTCTAACGCTTCAAGGCATTTTACGAGCAATTGTGCGCCACTTTGTGCCATACTTTTCCTTGCTGGTTTAACCAGATAAAATGTCAAACAACTACCTCACCTATATTTCAGGATACCTGTTCGAAATAGCAAGAGTAAAATTCCAAACCAGTTCAACTAATTTTATGCTCATTCGATGGTGTTGAGTGTGTGATAGCTTGCATCACTTGCTCAGTGGAAATGGTCAAATTAGCTGAAGAAATTCACATAACGCGTGGGTGGCAGCGACCGCTGCATGGCCACAATTATTGCATTTAAACCTAACCCGTCGGTCACCGAGATCTTTGATCGTTGTCATGGCGCACTTCCTACTTAACAGTAGTTTCCATAACATGAAGATGAAAGCGCGAGTCAATATGGGAGAACAAACGTGGGGCATTTTGTACCGATTTTGTACCGAATTGTACCTACATACCCGCTTTGTTCCGCTTTTCCCCGCCAATTCCCGCCATTTAAAATACCCTTTGACATGCGCAGAGAACCTTATATATTCCGCGCTCTACAGCCCCATTTTGCCGCCGTAGCTCAGGGGTAGAGCACTCCCTTGGTAAGGGAGAGGCCGACAGTTCGAATCTGTCCGGCGGCACCATTTAAAACTCCGGTTAAAGCTGGTCGGCGGAAACGCCTTCCCAGTACTATTTAGAGCCCATCGTTCCTGACAGAAGAAGTGCGTTCGTCAGTGATGAAATCAGTATTAGGTTGCTTTTAAATACAATAGAATAATAATATAAAATACCTTATTTATAGTTGTTATATTTCCCGTTTTGAGTATCCTCGTTGGAAGATTTTAGCTTTTGCCGGGCTTATTTGCTTTAATTCGGGGATTACGGAATGCTTAGAAACACCGTCCGAATATTACTTGGTTTTTTTGGGCTGGCGCTGGTGTCTATACTCCTGTGGGCATTTGTCCTTGGAGATTTTCCAGCCTCTGAAGATATGAAGCAGGCGAGTATGGCGCGCGCATTGCCATCCCCTCCAAAGCCTACCGTTTCTGCGCCCGCTCCGTCCGCCCCCGCATCAGCACCACAATCGAAGAATGGCGGTAGTGCAACGGCGGCACCCACGAAACGCCAGCCAAAGAAAGCCTCTCCCGTTCGAAAAGCGGCAAAGAAACAAACACAATCCGCCGCGAAGTCTGCGTCTTCTGGTGGGGGTCTCATTCAGATACCTTCCGCAAGCAAGTCTGCAGATAAGGTAGCAAAGCCTCAGATTGGCGGCTTGCAGTCTGCTATGTCGTTGTCTCTCGGCGGAAATGATGGATATCCTGTATTTCCCGATAATCCACCCAAAGCCTCGGCAACAGAAGTTATTCCGAACGCCTTTTTTCTAAAAGATACCGATCTGCCCCCGACACTTCAACATGTATCCAATAAAATCCATGCCGCCCTTGATGAGGGCGGCTATTTCGATACCAGTTTTTACCAGTTTCGTAACGGCGGCTTTGCACTGGCCACCAAACTCGAGAAAATTAATGAGGATGGCTCGCCGGTAGTGGGCGCTGAACGTTGGACTGCGGTCGCGGGACCCCGCTTTGATATGACATTTACGGAGTACCTCAAAAACTTGTTTATTTCGGAACCAGGCTATTATCGCATTATCGTTTTTATCGTCTCGGCGGAAGCGTTTAACCAGTCACCGGATGAAGTCGAGCAGGAAACGGCGGAAGCCTGGGTTGCTGCGGGGGCAAACGCGCTGCATAAAGATATTGCAAAAGCCGAATATACAGACGATCATCGCTGTACGGCGCTGGTTTATGTCTTCGAGAAGTCGAAGACGGCGCCGTCAAAATTCGCGGGGAGTTGGCTGCAAGGGAGAACGCATCTTGAAAAATCTAAGTTGTGGTCGGCCTTAAGCCAATGAAACCGGTGCCGCTCATGTCTTCATGCAAAAAACGTATTGCTGCCGTCTGGCTTGCGTTCGGCGGAGGCATATTTCTGGTGCTGCTGGCCCAATCGTTCTTCGATACTTATGAAGGGCAGGCGAACGACGCCTGGGGATGGTTTCTGCCAAGTGTTATGCCGACCCTGTCACTCATTATTAGTGTGATCGTGTTTGACAGTCGGAGCGGGCAGACAGAAAAGACGGCGGACCGTTTTATGTATGTGGTTGCCATCTGGTTATCTGTCTTTTATTTGCTGACGGTTTTTTCGACTATTCTTGTTCAGCCGCTGACGACGCTTCTGCCGCTTGAGCTGATGCGACAATCCAACCTCTGGCTTGGCCCGCTGCAGGGGTTGGTGGCTGCGGCCCTTGGTGCATTTTTTGTAAAGCAGGAAGACCCTGATCAAGCCGGAGCCATACCACGGTAATGCGGAAACCACTCGCTGTAATTCTGCTTCTTTTGTCCATCGGGATGTTTGGCTGGGTCGGTTATGATTATCAGAACAGTGGCGGGGCGTTAATGCAGGTCGATCTGGCAGGTTCGCACGGCAGCCTTAAGCCAATTGAACTGAAACCGGACATGGGGCAGATACGGTTTTTATTAAATGTTTCCTATGAAATTGATATCCTCGAGCAAGATGTTTCGGCGTATGAGTATGAAGCCGCCCTCTCAGGATTGAGAGGAAAAATTATATTCAGGGAGGCCGGTAGTCAGCGAGAGAAGCGCGACGATAATACGCCGCAATCTGAAAATCGATCCGTCAGCCATGTATTAAAAACGATTGAGGTTTCGGAAACGGGAGCTTATGAACTAGCCTGGACGGTGACGCCTGATGCCGCCAGGATAACAGAACTATCCATGACACTTAGGGAGCATGTTCGGCCGTTCCAGACCGGCTATTTCATTGCCGGGCTGATCTGTTTCGGGCTTGGCTTTCTTATCCTGCGACAACGCCGACCGCGATCGCGCTAAAGACACAAAAGGACCAGAGTATGTCAGAGGAAAAACCTCGTTATCGATTGTTGACCGGTGAGGATACCCATGAATTCTGTGTGCGGGTAAGTGATGCTTTGGCCGACGGGTATATTCTCTACGGCTCTCCCGCAGCGACATTTGATCAGGCAATGAACAGGATGCTCGTGGCCCAAGCCGTCATACTGCCCGAAATAGGGGTTACGTCGTCTTAACCAATTAAAAATTCCAATAATGTTAGCCGCTCATATCCACTGAATTACGGCCCTTATGATCGGGGCCTATTTGACTTTGAAGCCAATCGCAAAAAGCGGCAATGAGGGGATCCTTACGGGCGCCGGATGGATAGATTATATACATGGCATAGGGACTGGGCACGGTAATGGACGAGAGCTCAACCAACCGCCCCTCCGTGAGGTCGAGTTCAATCAGGGAGCTGCGACCCAGGATAACACCCTGGCCCTTAAGAGCCGCCTGAACTGCAATACCCGTATCATCGAAAAGGGGGCGGTCACTGAAATCCGGTGCATTCAGTCCCGCTTTTTCAAGCCAGCGATGCCAGTTTCCAGCGTCCAGCTGGTCACTGAAAATCAGGTTGTCCCTTAATTGATCCGGATCCAAAGGGTCGATCCTTGCGGCGAGTGCGGGGCTTGCGACTAGATGTAGCTCATCCGTCAGCAGCAGTTCACTTTCCAGGGGTGGCCAACTTCCCAAACCATAGCGAAGCCCAAGGTCAATATCTTCGGCCATCAAGTCAACAAGACGACGGGTTGTCAGCAACCGAATGTCGAACTCGGGATGGGCAAGCTGGAATCCGTTCAACCGTTGAACCAGCCAGTGAATAGCGAAGGAGGGTAATACCGTCAGCGTAATATGTTGTCTCTCCGTCACTGATTGCAGGGCAACGACCCCGGCATTGATATGCTGAAAACCCTGTTGGATATGGGTAAAAAACTGTCCGCCGCGGGGTGTCAGGCTCAGCCCGCTGGTGGAGCGAATGAACAGTTGTACGTTCAGGAATTTCTCTAACTGCCCGACTTGTCGTGAAACAGCTCCATGAGTGACGCCAAGTTCGGTTGCGGCATGACTGAGATTTAGGTGCCGACCCGCAACTTCGAAACTTCTAACCCAATTAATAGGAGGCATATCAGGCATATGGAATATCCTTCGCAAAGCTCACATCAATATGAGAAAAAATCATATTGGTTCTATTGTGATATTAATTTAAAAGCCAAACTGTTGATAGAAAATTTAATACTGAGGTAGTGAGATGGCGATCCCCGTTCTGATTATTGGTAATAAAAGATATTCTTCCTGGAGCTTGCGGGGCTGGCTCGCTGTCAAACTGTCCGGCATTGAGTTTGAAGAAGTTGTGCAACCGCTTTATAATCCGGATTCGCACGCACATCTTAGACGCCTCAATCCAGATGCACCGGCGAAAGTACCGTCTATGATCATTGACGATCAGGCCATCTGGGATACCCTGGCCATCTGCGAGTATCTAGCGGAGATTGCTCCGGATGCGGGATTCTGGCCAGCCGAGCAGATGAAGCGCGCGCAAGCCCGTTCCGTAGTGGCGGAAATGCATTCAAGTTTTACGGCGATACGCGAACATATTCCGATGGATCTCTCCAAAAGGGTTCCCTATGACCGCCTTCCCGAGGATGTGGAAACGGACATTGCGCGTATTTGTGACATATGGCGAGAGTGCCGCAGCAAGTATGCAGGCGACGGGCCGTTTCTCTTTGGAGCGCTCACTTTGGCGGATATTTTCTTTGCACCGGTAACTGTTCGGTTCGCCAGCCATTCCGTTCCTTTGGACGATGTATGTCAGGAGTATTTTGATGCTGTCTGGGCGTTGTCGGATTTCTCTGATTGGCGCGTCGCGGCAGAGGCAGAAGCATGGGTGATCGATAACGGCAATGACTATGGCGAACAATCAGCGGAGGCTTAAACATCCGCTGGATAATAAATACTTCGTTTGCCGTTAAAAGCCGGGCCAATGGCGATGCGCGTCACCGTTCGGCTATATGCTTTTCATCTGTCCTTAAGCAATCTGTCAGCTCACTTGATATTCACACAAGAATGTACATACTAATAGGTACATTCTTGTGTGAATATCAGTCTTTATTTTACTTGGAAATATTTGAGGAGCAGGCGAGATGGAAAATATGGCGATTACTGCAGGGATTGATCATGTCGGGGTAACGGTCAAGGAGTTAGGGGTAACGTCTCGTTTCTTTGTCGAATGCCTGGGCTGGAAAGTTGTAGGAGAGCGGCCTGAATATCCAGCGGCCTTCATTTCCGACGGGACGAGCGTTCTGACGCTTTGGCAGGCCAAGCCGGAGGGATCGCTTGTTGAATTCGACCGCCATCAGAATATCGGATTACATCACCTGGCGTTCAAAATCGGTAGCGAAGCAGAGCTGTCGTCCCTTATGGCCCGCATCCAGGAATGGCCGGGTGTAATTATTGAATTTATGCCGGAGCCGTCCGGCGGCGGGCCAAAAATTCATGCCATGATCCGTGAACCTGGTGGTTTGCGTATTGAACTTGCCTGGGATCCGAGATGACGGAATGGGCGGGGGAGCGAACATCTTCGCGTCGACAGTTGCTGACGGCGACACAGGCATTACTCTGGGATCAGGGATACGCAGCCACCAGCCCAAGGGATATCCAGAAATTGAGCGGCGTTGGCCAAGGGAGCTTTTACCACCATTTCGAGAGTAAAAAGCAGCTTGCAACTACGGCCCTCACCGAGCTGGCAGAGGAGATGATTGCAGATGCAGCTGCTATTCTGGAAGCTGATGCTCCGGCAATAGAGCGCTTGCGCATGTTTATTGCTAAGCCGCGCCACGGTCTGTCGGGGTGCAAGCTGGGACGGTTAGCTGCGGAGGCTGAGATTTTTGATGTCGAGTTGAATATGCCTGTAAGACGCTATTTCAAGCACCTAAATGGCCAACTATGCGACGTTATTAGAGAGGCTCAAATGCAAGATAGTGTCAATCCGCTGCTTGGTCCTGAGGCCCTGGCGAAACTGGTCGTCGCTGCCATACAGGGGGGCTATGTTCTTGCCCGTATCAATAATGAAGAGGCGGTACATCCGGAAATTGCCGCGAGCCTTTATGAGTTGCTGGATCTTTGAAGGTTGATCAGGCTGGCGTCAGGAC
>Ga0315338_1004448_pt1 | contig 11057 bp, 6 predicted proteins | sample ASW8metaG_FD_204518 | JGI IMG/M metagenome (GOLD analysis project Ga0315338, IMG submission 204518) | Ammonia-oxidizing marine archaeal communities from Monterey Bay, California, United States - ASW #8 | ecosystem: Environmental > Aquatic > Marine > Coastal | place: USA: California | collected...
AAAAGCCGCTGCTGCAAGAGCCGTTGCTGCAAGAGCCGATGCTGCAAGAGCCGATGCTGTGACAAGTGCGGTTGCGACAACAAAGGTTGCGACGCTGCCCCTGGTTGTGGTGCTGAGCCCGCATGTGGCTGTGGTGCCGCCGGTGGCGATGCCGTTCCGATGCCTCCCACGCCGAAGCCCGATGCTTCCGCGATGCTCGGAAGTCGTGGCATGTTTGCTGCCAAGTAGTGCTTACGCACTCTGGTGTTGTTAAAAGTAATCTCGGCCTGCTGGTTTCATCTGGATTCCGGCAGGCCGAGTTTTTTATTTGGCATAGTAAACAAATAAAATAAGCGTTTCTTCAGCAATCCGGTGTTCGCCGCTATTTCGCTCTGCCATCGCCCCAAATGCTGACTCATGCAATTAGATTGGCGAAGGCTGTTTCGTGCGGTTCCCGTCCTGCCTTTCGGCAGAACCAACCACAATGGCCACAGCAGATGGTTGTCAGTCGCGTTGTGGAAAGACATACTGTCAGCAGGTACCCCTGTTGTACTACGGAGATGTTCATCCATGATGCAAACTTGCTCGGCTTGCTGGCTCGCGATTGTCAGCCTGATCGTTGTTATGTACCAGCCGGCAAACGGCGCAGAGCAGGATTCCGATACCGCGCTCAATGTTGTTCTCATCCTCGTCGATGATCTTGGCTGGTCCGATCTCGGTTGTTATGGGGCAACCTTCTACGAATCGCCCAATATCGATCGGCTCGCAGCCGCGGGCATGCGCTTTACCGACGCCTACGCGGCGGCAGCGGTATGCTCACCAACACGAGCTGCTTTGATGACGGGACGTTATCCTGCGCGGATCGGAATTACCGATTGGATGCGGCGAGCCCCCCAAAAGAATCCCGTACCCGCCGACGCGCTTCCGGAGGATGCGTACGAAGATGTCGGGGAGAAACTGATCACTCCACAAAATCCGTACTGGATGGATCTCGAAGAGGAAACCCTCGCTGAACTTCTCCAGCGAGCCGGTTACGCGACGGCACAAATCGGCAAATGGCACCTCGGTGCTCAGCCGTGGTATCCCGATAAGCAAGGATTCACTTTTCATCGTGGCGGAAGCGATTTAGGCCAACCTCCACACTATTTTTTCCCTTACTCACAATCTCCCACAAAGTTGCTCTCCGGATTTGAGAAAGGAAAGGATGGCGAATATCTGACCGATCGGGAAGCGGAGGAGGCCGTCAAGTTTATCCGCAAAAACAAAGACAACCCTTTCTTTCTTTATCTTGCCCATTATGCGGTCCATACCCCGATACAGGCGAAACCTGAACTGACGCTCAAATATCAGGCCAAAGAAACATCCGACCAGAACAACGCAGCCTATGCTGCCATGATCGATAGCGTCGATCAATCCGTTGGGAAGGTTCTCCAAGAGTTGGACTCCTTGGGCCTGTCGGACCAGACTGTTGTTGTACTCACTTCCGACAACGGTGGACTTGCATCGGTCACCAATAACGCACCCCTTCGAGCCGGTAAAGGAACACCGTATGAAGGTGGACTCCGTGTACCGCTCATCGTTCGTTGGCCGGGCGTTGTCGAAGCGGGCAGTGAATCGAACGTGCCGGTAAGCAGTATCGATATTTTCCCCACGGTTCTTGATATTGCCGGGATCCCGTTGTTTGAGGATCCGATGATTGATGGGAAAAGCCTTTTGGGCATTCTTGAGGGCGATGAGGAACTCGGGCGGGAAGCAATCCATTGGCATTTTCCCCACTACCGTGGATCCGACGCAACTCCGTATGGGATTGTCCGCAGTGGCAACCACAAACTCATCCGTTTTTACGAAGATGGTCAATTGGAACTGTACGACCTTGATGAGGATATTGGGGAACAGCACAACCTCGCCGAAAGCATGCCGGAACGCGCCAAACAGTTGGATGTGATGCTTTCCAAATGGTTGTTAGGAGTTAACGCCAAGTTGCCTAAATCAAAGCCGAACAATAAGCCGCCGGAACCTGATTCGCCCTAAGCAATGCCTTGCACCAACCAGGCGCAAGGGCAGCCTGGTAAAATGGACCATGACTACCCCGAACGACACGCCCCTGCATTGGGTCCAGGACGCCTTAGAATCACTCGATGCTGGTGGGCTGAGACGGCATCTTCGGACGCGACACGGTCCGCAAAGAGCAACCATTGAACTCGACGGCAGGTCGTGTGTTCATTTTGGTTCTAACGACTATCTCGGACTTGCTGCCGATGAGCGAATCACCGGTGCGGTTCGTGACTCTCTGGCAACAGTAGGTTGGGGAACCGGGGCAAGCCCTTTAATCAGTGGGCATACGGACTATCACAAAACCCTTGAAAACCATCTTGCGAAGTTTGAAGGGACGGAAGCGGCATGCCTGTTCGTCTCTGGATTTGCCGCAAATGCCGGAACCATACCAACTCTGGTGAATGCATCGGATATCATTTTTGCTGACAGCAAGAACCATGCTAGCCTGATCGATGCCTGCCGGCTGTCACGAGCCAACATTTCGATCTACAAACATTGCGATGTGCAGCATTTGGAATCCCTGCTTCGCAATGCTCCCGAGGCACGTCGTCGTCTGATTGTCACCGATAGCCTTTTCAGCATGGATGGCGATTTTGCGCCGCTGGTAGAGATTGCCGCGCTCCGCGAGCGTTATGGGTGCATGCTTCTGGTCGATGAAGCACATGCAACGGGTGTGTTTGGCCCAAACGGGCGTGGTATTTCCGAATTGCTCGGCGTGGAGAGTGCTGTCGATATCAAGGTGGGAACCCTCAGCAAAGCGCTCGGCTGCGCGGGGGGATTTGTCTGTGGGCCTGCGCCCCTGATCGAATGGCTGATCAACCGCGCTCGAAGTTATATTTTTTCTACCAGCCATCCGGCCGCAACTGCAGCGGCCGCCGATGCGGCGGTGCAGATCATCCAGAAAGAACCATTCCGTCGCAGCGATCTTCTCGCAAAAGCTGCCTCGATGCGAGAGAAACTAACATCCCAAGGATGGGATCTGGGAACTTCAGAGAGCCAGATCATTCCGTTACGGATCGGATCGGCCAAGCAGGCAGTAGCCGCCTGCAGAGCGTTGAGCGAAGAAGGGTTCTTCGTACCCGCAATTCGACCTCCATCGGTTCCCGACGGCGAATGTTGCCTGCGGCTGAGCGTCACCTACGATCACAGCGAGGAAATGTTGCAAGCGGTCTCGGGTGCTCTACAAGGACTCCAGAGACTCGCCGTTTGACATAGGTGGCGGCGGGCGGGCAGGGTACAATGCGTCGCCCTCGAAGATGGTCCTCCCCAGGAATCCACGATTCGCTCGGGCCCGCCGCAGATCGGCTGGAACGCTGACGTCTTGCAAATCAGGTAGAGGGACATGTCGAGTCGATATCTCTTCGCGCGCGCAGGCCTGCTTCTATGGGGGCTACTCGTAGCAGGATGGGCAACCAACGCCGGCGCCCAACACCCCGATCCTGGTAATCCATCGCCGCTACACGCTAGCTGGCGCCGCGATGCGGAACTTGCGGACGTCACCTTTGTCGATGCGTTGCATGGCTGGGCCGTTGGTGATCATGGGGCTATCTGGCATACCACAGACGGTGGGGAGCACTGGCATCCCCAACACTCTCCGGTCCGCTGTTCGGTGAGGTCGGTCTATTTCCTGAACCAACGTACCGGATGGGCTGTGGGCGGTTTCTCGCACCGCTACACACATGTGACGAGCGGAATCGTGCTACGAACAGACGACGGGGGCGCACATTGGGTCGAGTGGCACCGCAACCCGCTACCGTCACTCTCAAAAATCGAATTTTTCAATATGCAGCAGGGATATGCGATCGGTGGGACTTCGGCGATTTATCCGCAGGGGCTGCTGTTAACGAACGATGGTGGTCGGAGTTGGACAGCACCCCAGGACGACCAACCCTACCGCTGGCTCGATGGTGACTTTCGCGATCCGGCCCATGGATCCCTTTCGGCTGCCGGCGGTGTTGCTGCCACAGTGCGTAAGGGAGCCTTTCTGCCTGCAGAGGTTACAGCATCAACCGGCGGCACTTTGCGGTCCATCAACCTTAACGAGGAAAACGTCGGGTATGCCGTAGGGGACGACGGGAAATTATTTGCAACCCGTGACGGCGGGCTCCATTGGCAACCAAACAACAGCCCGTTTTTCGATCGGCTGCCGACATCTTTTTCGCCCCGCACCGTAACCTCACAAGGCCCGCTTATCTGGATTGCAGGTTCGCCCGGCACCCGCATCCTGCATAGTCCCGATGGCGGCGGCCATTGGGAATTTCAGGAAACCGGCCAGTCACTGCCGCTTCACGATCTCCATTTCGTGGACCAACAAAACGGATGGGCGGTGGGGGCGATGGGTACTATCCTGGCAACAAAGGATGGTGGCAAGACCTGGAAACTGCAGAAAGGCGATCCCAAGCGGGCCGCGATCCTCGGTGTTTTCCCAACCGCTCGGGACGTTCCTCTAAAACTGTTTGCCAAACTTTCCGCGGGCGAAGGTTATCGGAGCAGTGTCGCGTTAATTGGTCGTGATGAGCCTCAGTTGGCCTTTACTCCCTACGACATGCCCGAGCAACGTGCTCGGGAAGCATTGATCCAAAGTGGCGTCACCGCCATCGATCGGGCGTCGCGATTCCCTCTCCTACCTCGAGAACTGAATCTGCCTACCGATCAGATCTGCCGCAACTGGCCGCTGCGAGAGGGACAACATTTCGAGAGCGCGCTGGAAGAGCATCTTGTGCAACAAATACGGATCTGGCGACCCGATATCATCGTTACGATGGAAGCGCGACCGCGAGGAGAAGACCACTTTGCCACTCTCCTGAACCAGATCCTCCTTCAAGCCGTCAAGAAGGCGGCAACCCCGGATGCGAGTCCACTCGGCGTTGAACCCTGGCAGGTAAGCAAAGTCTATACCGTACTTCCCCCTCGCACGGTCGGATCACTGCAAATTTCGGGATCTCAGTTGATTCCGCAACTTGGAGCCTTGCTCAACGATTATGTTGCCAGAGCACACTCATTACTCCATAGACAGCATGAGCCCCCAGAATCACACCTCGGCTTTACGCGCCTGATATGTACCTTACCCATGAACCAGAATCGCAATTTTTTCAGTGGCTTAAATCTTTTGCCCGACAGCGATGCGCGTCGAACCATGTCGGACATGCCGATGGACATCGCGCAGTATAGGCAGTCTGCCAAGTTGGCCGAAACGCTGCGGGGAATCGTTTCCTCGGGCCGACGGGGCCAGCCATCAAACAGTGCATGGATTGGCCAGATCCATCAAGTCGCCCGCAACCTGCCACCCGCCCTATCCGGGGAAGTGTTTTTTGACCTGGCCAACCAGTACCACCAACGCGGAGAGTGGGCTCTTTCTGCAGACACCCTTGCTCTTCTGGTCGACCAATGCCCGGATCATCCGCTGACTGGCAGGGCTCTGCAATGGCTCATCCAGTATCACGCCAGCGGTGAAGCACATCGACGCGCCACCGCGAAGCATAGCGCACCAGCCCGGCAAGTCCGTGCGGAGTTGCCACTCGGGGCAGGCGCCGTTGTGGGTCCACCGGAAAATGTTCTGCCAAAGAACGCGCATGATCGATCGGTGCAGCAGGCGACAACTGCCCTACAGTGGGGGGCACATTTGAGAAAAATAAACCCCAACTTGTATGCCGATCCGAGCATCCAGTTTCCCTTGGCTGCCGCCCATCGGCAGACCGACAATGCTCGGCATGCCCAAACAATCTACCGCAACCTCAAAACGTCCCGTTGGCTCGGCGCGTGGTCCTCCTGTGGCGCCCATGAGCTGTCCGTGGCAGGACCTGCCGCCAAAACGCAGGAAATATCCCAAACACCACTCTGGATCTGCTCCAGGGCAAATGAAAAACCATTTTTAGATGGACGTCTGAGAGAAGCCTGCTGGGTACGCTCCGAATCCGAGAAGAGCGGTTCTGGACAAACGCGCCTCGCGCTTGTCGGCCGCACCACGGGGCAAACGGAAGTTTTGACAACGATTCAGACCTGCTGCGATAACGAGTATCTCTATTTCGCTATCGAGTGCCACAAAGCACCCGGGAGAGATTATCCGCGTGACACATCCCCACGCATCCGTGATGCAGATCTTGGTGACAGAGATCGTGTTGATGTATGGATCGATATTGACCGTGATTATGCGACATACTATCAGCTTTCGGTGGACCACAATGGGCGAACCTATGACGCCTGTTGGAACGACCCGAGTTGGAACCCCGAATGGTTTGTTGCCTCCCAAGCCACGGAGGAGTCCTGGACATGTGAAATTGCAATTCCACTCAAAGAACTTACTTCCAAACCGACCGCGGAGAAGCGGCTTTGGGTCCTCGGCGCTCAGCGGACCATCCCGGGCATCGGTGTTCAGTCTTGGACCGATGCGACCGAAGAGCAAATGAATCCCTCCGGATTTGGCCATCTTCAGCTACCTTAGTCGATGCGGTAAGGTGTGGGCCACACAAGGTTTTCAAAATGTGCTACCGAAGAGTCGGCACATCGAGAAATGAATGTTTCGGCCCATCTGCCCACCACGTGGGCAAACCGGTCTTCAGTCGCCTCAAGAGCAAGATGCCCATGCCTTATCTGATCGGCACCGATGAAGCCGGTTACGGTCCCCGCCTCGGGCCCCTTGTGGTTTCGATTTCTGTCTGGCATGTGGAGGACCCACCCCAGGACGTTGAACTCTACGAGCGACTCGATTCTGCGATCACCCCCTCCAAAACGGCAGGGACAGACAAAATTGCGATCGCCGATTCAAAAATACTTTACAAATCCCATGGTTCGCTGGCTGGTCTGGAACGCGGCATCTTTCCAGCGCTTTCATATTTGGAAAAAGAACCGCGTGATTGGCGCGCCGCCTGGAAGGTGTTGGCGGGCGATTCGGGCGCTCCCCAACAAAATCTACCCTGGTACCAGCACTACAACGAACTGCTACCAGTGGACATAAGCCTGGAAGCGATTCAACATCTCAAAGAGCAACTGCACGGCGCACTCGATCAGACACAGACACAACTCTTGAGACTGCAAAGTGTTGCTCTGTTCCCTGAACAATTCAACCGAATCACCGGTCAGCTCGGAAGCAAGGGAGCAACTCTTTCGACAACGACACTCGAGTTGATATCAAATGTCCTTGACGAATTGCCCCCTGATGAGGCATTCATCGTCTGCGACAAACATGGGGGCCGAAACTACTATCTTTCGGCGCTACAACCACAATTCCCGGATCATTTTGTGGAAGTTCTATGCGAATCACGGGCATTGAGCGCTTATCAATTTGGCGCCCCCGAACATCGCATCGAAATTCGCTTCCAGGTGGGAGGCGAAACGTTCCTCCCGACCGCGCTTGCCTCACTCGCCTCCAAATACCTTCGTGAGCTTGCAATGCGAGCCTTCAATGCGTATTGGTGTCAAAAAATACCGCAAATGCGACCCACCGCCGGATACCCGGCGGACGCTGCAAGAATTCGACGAGACATTGAATCGGCCAACAGCGATTTTGGTCTGCCATCCGAACGGTGGTGGCGTGAAAAATAAGTGGCGCATCGAAGCGAATCGGGTGGTGCTTGCCGAACAATCTGTCCGGTAGCAGACATATGAACGCAATCGCCCCATTACCAGGAAGCTTCTTTTTATCCAGCAACGAACACAAGAATTGCAGCAGAAGCCCCGAAATCCTATGCGCTTTTTCTATCTGTTTGTCCACACAACATACTAGTACGCTTTTCTCCCAAGCGATATATTTGGAGTCGTCCCACCAACTTGGCAATTGCAGTCTTCTGCGGAAGCTAAACCAACCCCCCTCACCTAAAGATACCGTATCCCTACGGTTGGGAGAAAGGAATCAGGTTCATGTCTTCTTGTAATTCTTTATCTTCTTGCAATAGCGACTCTGCTCTCCTTTTTTCGCCTGAAAGTTTTGACCGTTTTGGTATTTCGACCCGCCAACCGAGATACGAACAAGCCCGCACCCCATTCTTTCAATCGCTTCGGTCCATCATATCGGTTCTATGCATCGCCCTGCTCACGTTGGGCGAGTGCGCCTTTACAAACAACGTAGATGCTCAAGACAAATCATCTCAAGGGGAGGTGCCACTCGGAGATCCGAGTCTTACGGCAGGCATCCCCGGCAAGGGACCACTCACGGATGCACAAATTTCACAGTGGATCAACAACCCTGCCAACCACGTCCCCCTAGATTTTACGTTGCCCCTCGGCATGGCCGCTGGTAAAGGAAATGTTCAGGGGGTTGAGAACAACCCATTGACGCGTGCGAAAATCGAACTCGGCAGGCAACTGTTTTTTGACACAAGACTCTCGTCGGACAATACCATCAGCTGTGCATCGTGCCATCAGCCCGAACATGGCTATGCCGCAGCGACACGCTTCGGCGTCGGAGTTGACGGTCAGACGGGCGACGTCAATTCGCCGGTCGCATACAACCGGATTCTCAGCTCCAAACAGTTCTGGGATGGCCGGGCAGAATCGCTTGAGGGCCAGGCGGTAGGCCCAATCGCTGCGCCCATTGAAATGGGCAATACTCACGAACAGGCCGTTGCCACCATCAAGGGAAACGATGGCTACAAAAAACAGTTTGACGCCATCTACCCGAATGAAGGCGTTACGATCGGCACCATTGGCAAATCGATCGCCACTTTTGAGCGGACTCTGGTAACCGGCCCATCCCCCTTTGATTTTGCCGAAGCGCTCAAACCGTATGAAGATTACGACGCAGAGGATTTTGAGGAAATGCAAAGCGACGATCCCGAAGAGTTTGCCCGTTACACAAGATTGAAAGCGGGTGCAGCTGCAAACCCGATGTCGGAATCGGCCCAACGGGGGCGCGATCTCTTTTTCGGCGACCGGGGAAATTGCTCCGCGTGCCATGTCGGAGCAAACCTCTCCGATGAGGGCTTTCACAATATTGGTATTGGCATGGATGCCAGCAACCCCAAGATGGGACGGTTTGCTGTCACTAAAGACCCCAGTCATAAGGGTGTCTTCAAAACACCGACGATCCGGAATGTCGCCAGTTCTGCTCCCTACATGCACGATGGCAGTCTCGCCACGCTCGAGGAAGTCGTTGAGTATTATGTCAAGGGTGGCACTCCCAATACGTGGCTGAGCAAAGATATCGTCAAACTCAATCTTTCAACGCAGGACAAGGCAGATCTCGTGGCATTCATGAAGGCCTGCAGTGGCCCACTCCCTCGGGTGAATTCTGAGAGGCTACCGCAATAGTCCGGGCAGAGGAAGTTGTTCCCCAAGCCGTGACGCCGTAAACTAGAGGCGGACAGAGTCCGTTTGTATCTACGATCCTTCGGATGTGCCCGCGACGGAGAAACGATTTTCTAGCATGTCATTGAACGAAGAAGAAATCTACCAGGAACATATCCTGGACCATTATGAGGACCCGTACCATCGGGGCCACATCGAGCACCCCACGCACCACCACGAGGATGACAATCCACTCTGTGGTGATGTGGTCGCCATCGATCTGGTCATCGACGCTGGCGGCGCCATTCGCGATGCCCGGTTCGATGGAGAGGGCTGTTGTATCAGTCAGGCATCAGCATCCATGCTGATGGAAAATATTGACGGCAAAAACATCGATTACATCAAGGAGTTGACCGCCACCGATATGCTTGAACTCTTTGGAGCCAAACTAACGGCAAATCGCCAGAAGTGCTGCCTGCTCCCATGGCAAGTTCTCCAGTCAGCAATCTATTCATCATGTGATCAGAACATACCTGATGGGCAGTCGACCAACTCCGGCCTTCTCGAGGATTCGTGATGATGGATAAAGCTCTAAAGATTACCCCCGAGGCGGCGGCTGGTGAAAAGATGCCAGAACTTGATCCTCTCGGGTTGCGGGCCGACTTTCCCATTCTTTCAACATTGATACACGAGAAATGGCCACTCGTCTATCTCGACAATGCGGCGACCACCCAACGACCACGCCAGGTCATCGACTCGATGGTGGATGTCTATGAAACCAAAAATGCCAATGTCCATCGTGGAATCCACTGGCTCAGCGAACAAAGCACCGATCTGTACGAAGAGGCTCGCAACAAAGTCAGCACCTTCATCAATGCGGAAGATTCTCGGGAAATCATCTTTACTCGTGGGACCACAGAGGGCATCAACCTTGTGGCGCGCAGTTGGGGCGATGCGAATATACGCGCTGGCGACGAAATTCTTCTCACCGAGATGGAACACCATGCCAACATTGTGCCTTGGCAACAACTCGCCCAAAGAACGGGAGCCATCATCCGCTGGTTACCGATCACCGACGACGGGCACCTAGCACTCGACACCCTCGAATCCTTCCTCGGGCCCCGGACGCGACTGCTGGCAGTCGCTGAAATCTCCAACGTTCTGGGCACCATTAATCCTGTAGCGCAAATCATCGAGCGGGCTCATGCGCAGGGAATCTTGGTGTTGGTCGATGCAGCGCAGAGCGTCGCCCATCAAGTTGTGGATGTGCAACACCAAGGAGCCGATTTTGTGGTTTTCGGAGGGCATAAAATGCTCGGACCGACTGGCATTGGTGTCCTTCATGGTCGCCGTGAACTTCTCGAAGCGATGCCTCCTTTTATCGGCGGCGGTGGGATGATCCGCCGCGTACGCAAGGATGGATTTGAACCGGCTGACTTACCCCTAAAATTTGAAGCAGGAACGCCACCTATCGCCGAAGCCATTGGCCTCGGGGCCGCGATTGACTACCTCAATCGAGTCGGCCTGCAGGCGATCCACCAATACGAACAGACGCTCACCACCCGGGCCCATGAAGTCCTGCAAGCGGTTGGAGATGTCCGGATCATCGGACCATCACCCCGAGACAAGGCCGGCATTGTGAGTTTTGTGATCGAAGGAATCCATGCCCACGATATTGCCCAAATTCTGGATCGATACGGAATCGCTGTGAGGGCAGGGCACCACTGCACGATGCCACTGCACAAGAGACTGGGGTTAACCGCCACCACCCGGGCTAGTTTTTACTTCTACAACACGCTGGA
>Ga0315338_1004449_pt1 | contig 11057 bp, 7 predicted proteins | sample ASW8metaG_FD_204518 | JGI IMG/M metagenome (GOLD analysis project Ga0315338, IMG submission 204518) | Ammonia-oxidizing marine archaeal communities from Monterey Bay, California, United States - ASW #8 | ecosystem: Environmental > Aquatic > Marine > Coastal | place: USA: California | collected...
GCAGCCCTGCTGGTCAAAAACGGCATCCCGGCGCTGCCCTATCACGCCGGGCTGGACAGCGCCCAGCGCACGGCCAACCAGGACACCTTCATGAACGAGGCGGGTGTTGTCATGGTCGCCACCATCGCCTTCGGCATGGGCATCGACAAGCCTGACGTGCGGTACGTCTTTCACGCCAACCTGCCCAGCAACATGGAAGCCTATTATCAGGAACTGGGCCGCGCCGGGCGTGATGGCGAGCCTGCCGATGCCTTCATGCTGTACGGCCTCGACGATATTCGCCAGCGCCGCATATTTATCGAGGACGCCGACGGCGGCGATGACCACAAACGCCGCGAACACAAGCGCCTCGATGCCCTGATTTCCTATTGTGAGGCGCCCCGGTGCCGGCGGCGCGCGCTGCTGTCTTATTTCAGCGAAACGGTGGAAACCTGCGGCAACTGCGACATTTGCATTGACCCGCCGGTCCTGGAGGACGGCACGGCACTTGCCAAAGGAGCGCTCGGCACAATCGCACAAACCGGCCAGCGGTTCGGCGCCGTCCATGTCATTGACGTGTTGCTGGGCGCCGATACGGAAAAAATCCGCAGCTTCGGACATGCCCGCTTGCCCGCTTACGGCCAAGGTGAGGGCGAAACCAAAGACACTTGGCGCTCGATCTTGCGCCAGTTAGTGGCCTCCGGTTTTCTCAGCCTCGACATCTCTGGGTACGGCGGCCTTAGTTTGACCCCGGACGGCCAATCACTGCTTGAGGACGGCGGCGAATTTCGCTTTCGCCGCGATGCTGTCCGCCCAAAAGGCGGAACCACTAGGGCGGCGGGCAAGGCTGCACCGGTGCACGACGATCTTTCCGAATCCGATGGCGACCTGTTCGCCGCGCTCAAGGACTTGCGAATGGACTTGGCGAAGGAACGGGGCGTTCCGGCGTATGTTATCTTTTCCGACCGTTCCCTGATCGATATGGCCGCCAGAAAGCCAGTGGACGATATCGAGTTCGCCGGGGTTTTTGGGGTCGGCGAGGCCAAGCTCAGGGACTTCTGCCAGCCCTTTCTGGCTGTGATAGCCGAATTCACGGAATAGCCCAATCCCTATCGCCCCTTCTTCACTCCGAAAGCCAGATAGTTAACGGCTAGATCGCGGCTCAAGCGCCAATCGCCTTCGACGGGGTTGTGGGTCATGCCTTTCAGGTCGGTGATCTCGACGCCGTGGGGCTCAAGCCCGGCGGCTAATTCAGACGGGCGCACGAACTTTTTCCAGTCGTGGGTTCCGGGCGGCAGGGCATTGGGGAGTTGCTAAAAGAGAAGGGGTATAAAGTTGAATACACCCCGAAGACGGCTGACGGTGGTGTGGACTTGTATATCAAAAAAGGAAAATCAAAAACCGCCGTTCAATGCAAGAGAGACAAAACACGAGTAGCCGCGGGACATATGCGGGAGTTCGTTGGTGCTTTGAATGACAAGGGATATGAAGAATAGCAGAATTTGTTCGGGGAGAGCGCTATTCCAGAGCCACTGGCAGAGGCTTCCGTCTCATGCCAGAAATTGCATTACCCGCGAGAGCGAACAGAATAATGGTGCCGCCGGCCAAAGTGAATAGGCTGTCTTTCTCGGAGAGAAATAACCAGACCCAGATTGGGCTCAACACCACTTCACTCATCACAAGCAAGGCTAATTCCCCCGCTGGGATAGCCTTGGAGCCCACCGTGTACAATACGAGACCTACGCCAATCTGAAATACTCCAAGTCCCAGGGCGATGGCGATGTCGCGCATGGGCAGGGAAAACGATTCTCCCGTTGCTGCACAGACGACACCCGCAACAATAATCGAAAAAACACCTGCTAAGAACACAGTCGGCATCATGTCTTTCGTCTTCTTCCAACGCAGGGAGATTGTAAAGACGGAGAAGCCAAGTGCTGAAAACAAAGCTGCGGCGTTACCCACCCAACGCCCGAGTGCCAAACCGCCGGTTACCATGACAGAAATTCCGACGATGGCTACTGTCATCGCTATCCAAGTTGCCCTTCGGACCGGCTCCCCCAATATCACGATTCCTAGAACAGCTGATATAAAGGGTTGCGTGGCAAAGAGGAACACCGCGTTAGCGACCGTAGTAGTCTGAAAAGAAAAGATCGCCCCGAAGAAAGCTACAGTCATCGCGGCACCACCAATGATGCCACAAATTCCCACCGCCTTTAAGGCTCTTAAAAGGCCTCCGTCGCCGCGAAGTGCAATGACTATGAGGAGAAATGGGGCAAGGGCAAGAGATCGGTAAAAAAGAATTTGCCAAACCGAAGCAGTTTCGATAAGGCGGATTCCTATGCCCCCAAGCGAAAGACAAGTGCCTGCTGACAAGACCAAGAAGATCCCACGCCGGTAAGCAGCCGGCCCGTCGAGAGTATTTTGTACAAGGCTCATGGCTTTAACCAATGCCCGCGTTAAGTATTGTTCTGGCTACAGCTAAATTGGAAAGGAGCGAAAAACGAAAAAGGATTTTTGGGCGTCTAGCGGGTTTCGAGACCACTCCAACCTCCCGTATGTTCCAGGCGCGATGATCTCACTACCTCAATTGCTTCGTTGGCATTTCGGGGTGCGGGCGGCCTAGTGTCCCGCAAAAACTGTTTAAACACATACTGAATCATCTACAAGGTATAGGGCCCACCACGTCCGTTAACTACGCTGGTAAGGTCTTTACGCATGGGTTTCAATCGGACTGCGACTCAAGCAGCTCGCCGGATTAGTTTCCTTAGAAGATTCTTCTTTTAGGGGCCCGACGATAAAAAAACACGTATCATGGCTGTGATTAACTTGAAATTATCGGTGGAATATATCGGCTGATATGGTGCCTTGAGCCCAACTCGAGCCGCTGCCAGAATGCTCAAGTGACAAGTAGCTTTGGCCATTGACAGATCGTGAGAGAGGCACGTGACATACAGCCGTTACTCCATCTTCAGCTTGGCACGCAATGCTTTCTCCTATCACCGCAATTGGCCGCGGGCGTGGCGTAGCCCTGAGTTAAAGCCAGCATACGATGTCATCATCGTTGGCGGCGGTGGGCATGGGTTGGCAACGGCTTATTACCTTGCCAAAGAACACGGCATTACCAACGTCGCCGTCATAGAAAAAGGGTGGATTGGCGGTGGTAACACGGGCCGGAACACTACCATCATTCGCTCCAACTACCTTTGGGACGAAAGCGCGGCCATTTATGAGAAGTCCCTAAAGCTCTACGAAACACTCAGCCGCGAACTCAATTTTAATCTCATGGTCAGCCAACGCGGCGTCCTAAACCTGGCTCATAATCAACACGACCTTCACGAAGTGAGCCGCCGGGTCAACGCTAACCGGCTAAATGGCATCGATTCCGAAATTCTCACGCCGGCCCAACTGAAGGCTATGGTTCCCATCCTTAACGTCTCGCCGGACTCCCGCTATCCAGTTCTCGGCGCGTCGTTGCAGCGACGTGGCGGTGTGGCGCGCCATGATGCTGTAGCATGGGGCTTCGCGCGTGCGGCGGACGCGCGGGGCATCGACATAATTCAGAACTGCGAAGTCACAGGCATCCTACGCGAAGGCAGTTGCGTCACTGGCGTCGAGACGACGAAGGGATCCATCAAGGCAGCAAAGGTTGGTGTTGTGGTGGCGGGACACGCCAGCGTGCTGGCGGGGATGGCAGGCCTAAGGCTGCCTATTGAGAGTCATCCCCTACAGGCCCTTGTTTCCGAGCCCCTAAAGCCGTTTCTACACACAGTTGTCATGTCGGGGTCGGTCCACGTCTACGTTAGCCAATCTGACAAGGGTGAGTTAGTCATGGGTGCCGGCATAGATGCCTACAACTCCTACGCTCAGCGAGGGAGCGTCGTGATCATCGAGAACATGCTGGCAGCAGCTATCGAGTTGTTCCCCGTGTTCAGCCGCCTGAGGCTGATGCGCCAATGGGGAGGCATCGTTGATATCTGTCCGGATGCCAGCCCTATCGTCGGCAACACGCCGATCAACGGCCTTTACATAAACTGCGGGTGGGGAACAGGCGGATTCAAGGCGACTCCCGGTTCGGGCTGGGCCTTCGCCCACAATATAGTCCACGACCGGCCGCATGAAATTAACGCGCCTTTCTCCCTTGATCGATTTACCACCGGCGCCCTAATCGACGAGCACGGCGCTGCCGCCGTTAGTCATTAGAGAAAAAGGAAACGAGGGTGCTCCTAATTCCGTGTCCCTGGTGTGGCCCTCGTGATGAGTGCGAGTTTGTTTACGGTGGCGAGGCACACATTAAGCGGCCTGAAAACCCGGATGCGCTTTCCGACGCCGAATGGGCCGACTATCTTTTTATGCGCACCAACCCCAAAGGCCGGCACCACGAACGCTGGATCCACACGCAAGGATGCGGCCGCTGGTTCAACGTCGTGAGGGATACGGTGACACATGACATCGCATTTACTTACAAGATGGGAGAAGAGCCACCGGAGGATTGGGCGTGAGCCGACAACCCAACCGGCTGGTAGACGGCGGACGCATCGATCGCAGGCAGTCCTTGCGCTTCACCTTTAACCACCGGGCATACCAGGGCTACGCTGGAGACACACTGGCTTCTGCGCTGCTGGCAAACGGCGTATCTCTTATCGGACGCAGCTTCAAGCACCACCGACCTCGGGGTGTCTTTTCGGCGGGTGCAGAGGAGCCAAATGCGCTGGTCCAGCTCGAGTCCGGGACGCGAGCGCAACCCAATTTGCGCGCTACCCAGGTCGAGCTCTATGATGGACTCGGGGCGGAAAGTATAAACTGCTGGCCCAGTGTCAAACTTGATCTTTGGGCCATCAACGACCTGTTGGCTCGCCTCATTCCGGCCGGCTTCTATTATAAGACGTTCATGATGCCAGGCCGCCTGTGGCCTGTATATGAACGAGTTATCCGCCACATTGCTGGATTAGGCCGGGCACCGGTGGAGGCCGATTTTGACCGATACGAGCGAATGCACGACCACTGCGACGTCTTGGTCGTCGGTGGTGGTCCAGCGGGGCTCAGAGCAGCACTCGCCGCCGGTCAGGCTGGAGCGCGGGTCATCCTTGCGGACGAACAGAACGAGTTCGGAGGCGCTCTACTTGGAAGCCGTGACGAAATTGACGGTGCTCCGGCGCTGGACTGGGTAGCTCGGGCTGTCGGCGATCTCCACGGGATGGCGGAGGTGCGCTTGCTACCGCGAACCACCGTCTTCGGCTACTTCCATCACAACTTTCTCGTCGCTGCCGAACGCAATACCGACCATCTGGGTGACGCTGATAGACATTTACCTCGACAACGGTTGTGGCGTATCCGTGCCCAGCAGGTAGTGCTTGCAAGCGGTGCCATCGAAAGACCGATGGTGTTCGAAGGTAACGACCGGCCTGGCATCATGTTGGCGGGAGCCGTACGTTCTTATGTTAACCGCTACGGGGTGCGGCCAGGGCAGCAGGCTGTCATTTTCACGAACAATGATAGTGCCTATGGCGCCGCCTTTGATCTCGCGAGAACCGGTGCCCGAGTCTCAGTGGTCGATGTGCGTTCCAAGCCTAGCGGGGACCAAGCTCGTCAAGTTCAAGCTGCTGGCATTGAGGTCACCGCTGGCAGTGCCGTTATCGGCACCAGGGGCCGCTTAAAGGTTTCCAGCATCGAAATTGCGGCACTCGGGAAGGACGGGGCGATCGGGAGTTCACGAAGCCTAGCGTGCGACCTTGTTGTCGTGTCCGGTGGCTGGAACCCTACAGTCCACTTATTTTCCCAATCAGGAGGTACGTTAAGATTCAATGAGGAAAAAGCATGTCTAGTTCCCGACATCGCTCAACAGCGCGTGCGCGTGGCTGGCGCCGCCAACGGATCCTTCACCCTGGACGCCTGCCTTTCTGAGGGTGCAACAGCGGGGGCGGAGGCGGCGGAGGAAGCTGGTTTTTCCGTCGGCGGCACAGCTTGGACAACCCCAAACGTGCTTTCCACGATCGAACAGCCGTTGAAACCCATTTGGGTCGTGCCGTCGCGGGCTCATCTGGCGGGAGGGCCGAGGCACTTCGTCGATCTGCAAACCGACGTCACCGTAGCGGACATAGCGCTTGCCACTCGCGAGGGTTACGACTCGATCGAACATCTCAAGCGCTACACGACCCTTGGCATGGGCACCGACCAGGGCAAAACGGGAAATATCGTCGGTCTTGCCATCCTCTCCGGCATCCGGGGGGATGCCTTGCCGGCGGTCGGCCATACCACATTCCGTCCCCCTTACACGCCGGTCACTTTTGGAGCCCTAGCTGGCCGGGACATCGGCAGTTTTGCTGATCCGCTGCGCCGCACCCCAATGCACAATTGGCACTCGCGTTCTGGCGCCGTGTTCGAGGATGTCGGGCAGTGGAAGCGGCCGTGGTACTACCCCGCTTCAGGAGAGAGTATGCGTGACGCGGTCACCCGCGAGTGTCGAACGGCTCGCGAAAGCATTGGTATCCTCGACGCTTCAACCCTTGGAAAAATCGAGTTGTGGGGAGCTGATGTTGTCGACTTCCTCGATCGTGTCTATGTAAACCGCTGGCATACCTTAGAAGTCGGGCGTTGCCGCTACGGCCTCATGTTAGGCGAGGACGGCATGGTTATGGACGATGGTGTCACTGCCCGTATGGCCGGCGATCGCTTTCTCATGACGACGACCACTGGCGGTGCTGCCCGTGTCCACGCATGGCTTGAAGAGTGGCTTCAGACGGAATGGCCGGAAATGGAGGTTTACCTGACCTCGGTGACCGAGCAGTGGGCAACTATCACTCTCGTCGGGCCCCAAGCACGAAAGCTCCTCGGCGAGTTCACGGATGACATCGACCTCAGTGTGAAGGCGTTTCCATTCATGACGTGGCGTACGGGCACAGTTAGGGGAGTCCAGGCCCGGGTGTTCCGAATTAGCTTCACTGGAGAGCTATCGTTCGAGATTAACGTCCCCGCGCGTTACGCCCTCGGTTTATGGACGGCGTTTATTACCGCAGGCGAGAAGTACGGTATCACGCCATTCGGCACGGAGACTATGCACGTATTGCGAGCGGAAAAGGGCTACATCATCGTTGGGCAGGAGACAGACGGGACGGTAACACCTGGTGATCTCGGTATGGAGCATATGTTAAGTAAGCAAAAGGACTTCATCGGACGGCGGTCTCTGGAGCGTGCCGACACAACCCGAACTGACCGCAAGCAGCTAGTGGGATTGGAGACCGAGGACTCGTTAGATGTGCTGCCAATTGGTGCACAGATTGTTTCCGAGCACAAAAATCACCAGCCCATAGATATGGTCGGCCATGTAACCTCTAGCTACTATAGTGGTAACCTTGAGCGTTCCATCGCTCTCGCCCTCATCAAAAATGGCCGCAACCGCCACGGTGACCGCGTCTACCTGCCGTTGGAAAAGAGGACCGTCGCAGCGCTCATTCGCGATCCCGTTTTTTTCGATCCTGAAGGGAACCATTTCCATGACTGACACCGATTGGCGTCAGACCCCTTTGGGTCACCTTGATATTGCAGCTCAGGCTATCGCTGACCCCGATTTGCAGGATGCGGGCACAGTACTCACTGAGCTTGGCTTCCGTGGCCAGATAATCCTGCGTGGAGACTCGACGGCCTCGGCATTCTGCAGCAGTGTTGAGGAAATTGTTGGGTTCGGACCTCCGGTAGAGCCGACCACCGCCACCGGCGGAACGGGATTTCCACGCCTGCTCTGGCTCGGGCCCAACGAATGGCTACTAGTCACCGAAGACGCGTTGCGCACCAAGACCGCCGAGCGTCTGGCGGCGGCCCTTGCGGGCCAGCACGTGCAGTTGTTAGATGTTTCGGATTCCCGTGCTGTCATCGGCCTAAGGGGCCTACGCGCCCGCAACGTACTGTTGAAAGGGTGCCCGCTCGACCTTCATCCGCGAGTATTCCGTGCCAGATTCTCGACACGCACGGTGGTCGGCCGTGTACAAATCATCCTTCACCAGATAAAGGAAACTCCGGAGTACGAAATCTACGTTCACCGCAGCTTCGCCGAATACCTATGGGCTTGGCTGGAGGACGCGGGTCTGGAATACGGAGTTCGAATAGCTCGGGTGTGAGCGCGAATGGTCCTCGGAAAACTTTGAGGGATCGCCCTGATGTCATTATGCCGAAGGCAAGCCAGGATTTTTAGACCTTTCGACCCGCCTTCAGGCCATGTTGAGCCTGGGCGGCCAGCATGCCACACTCTCAGGCGCGGAGGCGCATGTTCTCGGGGTCGTAGGGACAATCCGGGATCACCGTTACTTTATGGATAGTGCCGAGGATGTCCATTTCCAGCTCGGTGCCGACTTCGGCTAATTCCGGTCGCACCATACCGAGTGCTAGGGATTTTTTGACGCGGAAGCCGAAGTTGCCGCCGGTCGCCCGGCCGACAGGCTGGCCGTCACAGAAAATTGGGTTGTTACCCAAAGGATCGGCGTCGGTAGTATCGTGCACCTCAAGCGTAACGAATTGCCAATTAAAGCCACGTTGTTGCCACTCGACCAGGGCGTCGCGGCCGATGAAGTCGCCCTTGTTGGGGTGCACAAAGCGCTCCAGCCCGGATTCAAAGGCGGCATACTCAATGGAGAGCTCAGTTCCGACCAACCGGTAGGATTTTTCGATGCGTAAACTATCCATGGCTCGGATACCAAAGGGTTTGAGACCCAGATCCTTGCCGGCTTCGAATAGCGTGTCGAAGATGTTGTTCTGGTATTCGATTGGGTGATGAAGCTCCCAGCCGAGTTCGCCGACGAAGTTCATACGGACCGCCCAGCTGGGTGCTAGGCCGACGTTGATTTCCTGACCCGACAACCACGGGAAGGCCTCGTTGGAGAAATCAGCGATGGAGACTCTTTGCATCAACTTGCGTGCCTTGGGTCCAGCTAGCACCAGGACGCCGATCTGATTGGTGATATTCTGGTACCGCACCGAGCCGTCTGTCGGCATCGCCTTGGTAAGGTAGTCGTGATCGAGACGCTGGAAGACGCCAGCTGAAATCAGGTAGAAGCTGCTGTCCGCCTCGCGCATAATTGTGAACTCGGAATGCACGCCGCCCCGCGTGTTGAGCGCGTGACAGAGGTTAATTCGGCCGATTTTAATTGGCAGGTGGTTGGCAACGAGATGATCGAGAAAGGCCTCGGCGCCCGGACCCGAAATCCGGCATTTGGCAAACGCCGTCATGTCTAAGAGGCCAACGTTATTGGCCACGTTCCTGCATTCGTTTCCCAACGGTTCGAACCACTTGGAACGGCGGAAAGACCAGTCGTCCTTTTGCTCCATTCCTTCCGGCGCAAACCAGTTGGCGCGCTCCCAACCGAACTTTTGGCCGAATACGGCGCCCATTTCCTTGAGCCGATTATAACAAGGTGCCGTGCGCAGGGGACGTGCGTCCTCGCGCTCTTCGTCCGGGTAGTGGATGGTGAAGACGTTGCGGTAGGCCTCTTCGTTCTTTACCTTGAGATAGGCCTTGGTAGCGTAGTCGCCGAACCGTCGCGGCTCGACACCGAGCATGTCGATAGTTGGCTCACCTTCTACTATCCACTCGGCCAACTGCCAGCCGGCACCGCCACCAGCGGTAATGCCAAACGAATGGCCTTCGTTGAGCCAGAAATTCTTTAGGCCCCAGGCTGGGCCAATGATCGGATTTCCATCGGGGGTGTAACAGATGGCGCCGTTGTAAACTTCTTTGACGCCGACTTCAGAGAATGCCGGCACTCGATTGATGGCGGCCTCGATATGGGACTCAAGGCGGTCGAGATCTTCTTGGAACAACTCGTACTCAACCTCATCGTCGGGGCCGTCTACGTAGCAGCATGGCGCACCGGTCTCGTAGGGGCCGAGAAGAAAACCGCTGGCCTCCTCACGTAGATACCATGAGCCCTCTGGTTCGCGTAGAACCCCCATCTCGGGTAAACCGTCCTTGTGGCGTTGCTGGATTTCCGGGTGCGGCTCGGTGACGATGAATTGGTGCTGAATTGGAATCACAGGCACGTCGAGGCCAACCATGGCGCCAGTCTGGCGGGCAAAGTTGCCAGTCGCGGAGACGACGTGCTCGCAGGTGATATCGCCCTTGTCGGTGGTGACGACCCAATCGCCTGATGGATTTTGTGCGACGCTGGTGACACGGGTGTTACGGTAAATTTCAGCGCCCATGTTACGTGCGCCCGTGGCCATCGCCTGGGTCAAGTCGGCGGGCTGGATGTAACCATCTTCCGGATGCACGATAGCGCCGACAATGCCATCTGAGTTGCAAAGCGGCCACAGCTCTTTGACCTCATTTGGCGTCAGGAACCTCACATCGACGCCGATGGTAGCGGCAACGCCAGCGTAATGGTGGTATTCGTCCATGCGGTCTTGGTTTAAGGCTAAGCGGATGTTACCGACTTTGCGAAAACCGACATCCCTTCCAGTCTTTTTTTCCAGGTCCTGGTAGAGAGCGACCGAGTGTTTGTGAATCTGGCCGACGCTGTAGCTCATATTGAATAACGGCAAAAGGCCTGCCGCGTGCCAAGTGGAGCCCGAAGTTAGTTCCTTGCGTTCAATCAATACGGAATCGATCCAGCCCTTATTTGCTAGGTGATAGAGAGTGGCGACACCGACCACCCCGCCACCGATAACCACCACGCGTGCCTGTGCTTTCATCGCAAGGCCTTTTCTCTAAAATGCCGCCCCGGGTGCCGTCGCCGTCTAGAAAGTGGTGTCACGGCCGTCAGTCTTAGCCAGTTCGCGGGCCGACGGGTTGATCGAGGGCCGGAACGGGATCTCGACAACCTCCGCCTTTATTGGCACGCCGGGTGTTTCGGCGTATTCGTCGGGTAAGTGCACCTTAAGTTTGGTGCCGATAGTACGCATACCCCAAGGCACATAACCCATGGCGATGTTGGTTTTAAGTTCGGGCGAGTACCAGGGTGAGGTTACGTAGCCCACGGAATCACTGCCATCGGCTCCAGAAATAAGCCAGAAATCCGCTGCATAATCGTCGATTGGCTTGCCGCCAAACATCATGCCCACGAGCACAGTCTTGAAGGGTGGATTTCCCGCCT
>Ga0315338_1004450_pt1 | contig 11056 bp, 9 predicted proteins | sample ASW8metaG_FD_204518 | JGI IMG/M metagenome (GOLD analysis project Ga0315338, IMG submission 204518) | Ammonia-oxidizing marine archaeal communities from Monterey Bay, California, United States - ASW #8 | ecosystem: Environmental > Aquatic > Marine > Coastal | place: USA: California | collected...
ACAACAAGTCTCAGCACAAACCAAAGCTAGTAAAAGTTCTGATATCTACAACAGAAGTGGTCCGATACACTACGTCTGTTATTAGATTGAATGTCTTGTGATAGGTAACAATTTTCCTATTGCTAACACCCAGTATGAGGGAAAAAATAAAGCAATGTCTATCAGTGCTGAATCATCATCGGGGCGTCGCGGTCGGCGAGCCAGGCGTGTCGAGGTCGCCAAGGCTGGTGTGATTGAACAGTTGCCCTGGACCCAACCGGTCTACACTGATCCCCCCACAGAGCCTTTGGATGAAGACGGCCTTGAAGCTGTCCATGATGCGGCAATGCGAATCGTGGAAGAGATCGGGGTCGATTTTCTCCATGAGGACGCGCGACGAATTTTGAAAGGGGCCGGCTGCGAGGTTCAGTCGGATTCGCCGACGGTTCGCATGGACCGGGCGTTTGTGATGGAGCAGGTCGAGAAAGCACCCGAGCACATTACGTTAGAGCCTCGAAATCCAGATCACACCCTGATATTTGGAGGCGCCTACGCTGCCTTCGGACAAGTGGCAAGCCCGCCCAACGTATCGGACCTTGACGGAGGGCGCCGCATGGGTAATCGCAAGGACTACCAGAACCTGCTCCGTTTGGCCCAGAGCTTTAACTGCATTCATTTCACCGGCGGCCACCCGGTAGAACCTGTAGATCTGCATGCATCGACCCGTCATCTGGACGCCTTGTTTGACATGCTCACCCTCACTGACAAACTGGTCCACGCTTACTCGTTGGGTAAAGAGCGTATGGTAGATGCCATTGAAATGGTGCAGATCGCAGCGGGTCTTGATGATGAAGCGTTTGATGCAGCACCGCGGATGTTCACTAACATCAATTCGTCATCACCGTTGAAGCATGACTGGCCAATGCTCGACGGCGCCATGCGGCTTGCCAAACGCAATCAACTGGTGATTGTCACACCGTTTACGTTGTCCGGTGCGATGGCACCGGTCACCCTGGCCGGGGCCCTGGCGCAGCAGACCGCCGAGTGCCTGGCAGCACTCGCATTGCTCCAGGTGGTGCGCCCTGGCGCCCCCGTTGCGTACGGTTCGTTTACCTCTAATGTGGATATGAAATCTGGTGCACCAGCTTTTGGTACCCCTGAATATGTGCGGGCCACACAGATCTCTGGTCAGCTGGCACGACGCTACAAGCTGCCGTGGCGGGCCTCCAATGCCAATGCCACCAACTGCGTCGATGCCCAGGCCACCTGGGAAAGTGCCGCATCGTTATGGGCCTGCTCTACGGCGAGGGCCAACATCGTTTACCACGCGGCGGGCTGGCTGGAAGGTGGGTTGTGTGCGAGTTTTGAGAAATTCGTGATCGACTGTGAAATGCTGCAGCAGATGGCCTATTACCATCGGCCGGTTGATGTTACTGAAGCCGATCTTGCAGTTGACGCAATCAGAGACGTTGGCCCGACGGGTCATTTCTTGGGCAGTGCGCACACCCAGGAACGCTACAAGACCGCATTTTACAGTCCGTTTCTATCGGACTGGAGCAACTTTGAAAACTGGGAGGAAGGCGGATCTGTAGAGACACCCCAGCGGGCGAATCGGATTTTTAAACAGGTGCTCGAACACTATGAACCACCACCGATGGAGACCGCTACGCTTGAGGCGTTGACAGAATTTGTTGAGCGGCGGCGTGCAGAGGGTGGCGCCCCCACAGACTTTTAGATCACGGGAAAGTCTGGCAAAGCCGTCGTCTCCTAGATTCCAGTAAAGGACTACAGGGTTTAAACCCAGTGAGGGTTTGTGGCCGGTTGTACCCGGCAACGTACAGGAGGAATCTTGGGCAAGAAAATAGGCAATAAAGGCATGAGTGGTCAAATAACCTGTTTTGCTACGTCGGTCCGATGATGCGTGCAGAACCAACGATCATGACCACGCAACAAAAAGTACTGGGCAATTTTGCCTTTTTCTGTGGCGTGTGTATCTGGTCGACAATGTTTCCCGCCACGGAATACCTGCTGAACAATTGGGACCCCGTTGCCATAACGTTTGTGCGGATGAGTGGAGGGGGATTGGTATTGCTGGTGGTATTTGCCCTGCTGGAAGATGTGTCGGCTACGCTGAAGGCGGCTCCCTGGGGCAAGATCGTTCTGCTCGGCCTCTTGGGTGTCGCGTTGTCTACTTTTCTTTTTGCTTGGGGTATCCAGCTTTCAAGTGCAGTAGCCGGTGCGTTAATTGCAGCGACAGGGCCGATTGTTGCAGCACTGATCGGCGTTGTTTTCAAGCAGCCACTGCAAAAAGGTATCGTGCTCGGGATTCTGTTGGCGGTTTCTGGTGGAATTTGTGCTGCTTTTGCCAACGGTGGCGATACGGCCGATTTCAGGGGTGGTGAAATCGTGGTATTGCTAGCGATGGCGATTTGGGTCTGGTACTCCTACAACTGCCAGCGTTGGCTGAGGGGACTACCGCAGGTGAGCATCGCCGCCCTGACCGTGGCTGCAGGCAGTATTGGATTCGCTGCCTACGTTGCAATTGCAGAGCTGTCAGGGTTTCACGATGTTCGTTTCGGCACGGAACTCAAGGAGTGGTTGGTGATCGGTTGGCTGTCTATCGGACCGGCTTCTACGTCAATATTTCTGTGGCATTTTGGTGTTAGTCGGGTGGGTGTGACAATCGGGTCGATGTATCAAAACCTGGTGCCGATTATCGTGGTGCTGATTACCATCAGCCTGGGCCGCTACCCCACTTATTTGCACCTGCTTGCAGGTGTGCTCATTATTAGCGGAGTGCTTTATACCCAGATTCGAAATCTTTCTGCAGGTCGTTGAGAGGGGTCGATACCGTTTGACGCTTTTACTGTTAAGATTTTCTTTAACAACCTATCTGGCTAGAACGGATCGTGATCTGAGGCCTTTTAGATGGATCAGTTAGAGATGCTGACCGCAAAGGAGGGAGATATGCATATCGGGTTTATAGGGTTGGGCAATATGGGGGCGCCACTCGCCCGTCGGTTGTGTACTGATCATACGCTTTGGGTGTTTGACCAATCTCAAACAGCCGTCGATACATTTACTGGGGCGGATGCCCAGGTCGCTAATAGTGCGGCTGAGCTTGCAGAATCTGTCGATATCGTTCTGACTTGTCTGCCAACCTCGGAGGATCTTCGGTCGCTTTTATTGGGCGACCAGCAGGTGGCTTCTGTACTTAAGGCCGGTACTATGCTGATCGATATGACGACTGGGGTCCCAGCTATTACCCGGGATCTCTCATCCAAACTGGCATTGGACGGCATTGATTTGATCGATGCACCCGTCAGCGGGGGCCCCAAGGGCGCGACTGCCGGCACGATCGCCATTATTGTCGGGGGCAGCGCTGCACAGTTCTCACGGGCTTTACCAGTACTCAGTTCGATCAGCTGCAACGTTATGCATGCGGGCGATGTGGGTGCTGGCCACGCGGTCAAGGCGGGGAACAATCTACTCAATCTGGTCTGTCGTCTGGCTACGTTCGAGGTGGTATCGCTGTTGGTCAGAGCAGGAGTCACACCGGAAAATGCTGTGGCGATTATTCAGAAAAGCTCTGGCCGAAATTACGCCACTGAGATCACGCTGCCTGACAATATTCTCTCAGGCACGTTGCATCAGGGATTCACCATGGGTCTGATGCACAAAGACAGTAGTGTCGCACTTCAGATAGCCGATGATCTGAACGTGCCGTTGCCCATCAGTACAATAGCTTTTTCGAGCCTTAAACAGGCCATGGATGAACACGGTCAAGAATCTGATATGAGTGCCGTGGCACTCACCTACGAGAATGATTCGGGCGCCCGAATTCGACCTTAGACTGTACGCTGTCGAAAAAGAGATAGATGAATAAAATAGCCTTATCATTATCCCAGCGGGAAATTCTAGTCTGAACATTTCATGAACACAGTACTGTCTACCGATCGTCCTTCGGGAGAAGTCTCTACTGAAGAGATGAACAAGCTGATTGATCTTGATCGATATCCGATTGATCGGCTAGACAATAAGGCAGGTCAGTTGCTGGTAGCCCAGTGTCGCTCAGACCTTGATGACTGCGCTGCGGCAATGTTGCCGAAATTCGTGCGACAGGCTGCGATCACGAAAATGGCTGAAGAGGCCGAAAGTCTAGTTCAGGTTGCTCATCGCTATGATGGGGATCGGGTGACATTTTATGAAGAAGACGATAAAGGATGCTCGGATGATGACAGCCTCGATTCCGCGGTGAGATCAGCTCGGCATCCCAATCGATACTGCCAAATCCTGAATTATCAGATTCCGAACCACAGTGATTTACGGGCAATCTATCTATGGCCGCCTCTAACAGAGTTTATTCGCCAAGTGCTGAATGTTGAGCATCTTTTCCTCAGCCAGTGCCCTCATTTAGCATTGACGATAAAAGTGGCGTACGAGGGAGACACCGACGGCTGGCATTATGATCCCAACGATGGTGTGATCACGTTAGTACTACAGACCGCGGATAATGGGGGCGAATTTGAGTACGCGCCAAATATTCGCAACAAAATCAATCAGAACTATGCTGGGGTCGACCGACTGTTTAAGTCGCCAGACGTTGAAGCGACAAGACCGATTCTGGAGCCTGGTACTTTTACCTTTTTTAATGGTCGGCATTCGATGCATCGGGTACGCCAAGTAGGTTCGACCCGACAACCAAGGATCGTTTCAATATTCTCCTTCGATCAACGACCAGATCATTTTTTTGCACAAAGCTATATCAATAAACTACGACGCTTCCCGCAGGGTCCGCCAATAGTTGATTGAAAAATTAGCCCATCGATTCTCTGAGATCTTCTAGATCGAGAAATCTTCTTATCGCATAGAAGATAATTGTAAATGCGATTACTGCGACGCTTAGGTTGATTAATACCGTGACCAGGGTCGTTCCCACGATCAAGGCCATTCCGGAGTGACTGACCAGTCGCGGTTGAGTTTGTGACTGTCCTAACACTTGGTAACAGTATTGGCGTAGCGGCACCCAATCAAAAACATCGTAACCAACTTTGAGCAGAACCCCCGAAAAGACAGCCTGGGGAATCAGGCTGATCAGGTCCTGGAACATCAGCATTTCAATAAGAACAAAGACACCAACCAGTACGCCAGCCAGTCTCATTGTGGCGCCCTCATTTAGGATCAATACCGATCGTATTGTTGCCTGGGCACCTGGAATTCCCCCAAATAAAGAAACTGCCGCGTTTGCGATTCCTTGTGCGCAAAGTTCCTGGTTAGGTTTGGTGATGTCTTTATGGCCATGCATCACCTCAACTTTGCGGTCAACAACGAGAGAAGTGAGCAACGTATCCAGATAGGCCAACATCGTAAGCTGAACCACAAACGGTACGGCCAGTAGGATCAGGGCGAAGTTCCATTGTGTTGGTAACTGGCTGATGACCATGTTCTGTAAGTCCATCAAGGATTCAATCGACCCTCCCAGGCTCACACGCTGCATATCAAGATCGAGAAAGACGGACAGCAGCGTAACGATTACGATGGCGATCAAGGTGGCGGGAAAAAATGAGTTCAACCGCGCACTGATTTGTCGCAACAGAACTGGGAGTATGAAAATCAGACCCACTGTGAGGCAAATGATGGACAAGTTGGTCAAAATATTGCCCAGGTAAGGGGTTTTGCCCCCAAGGCCAAACAGGGATCCGATCTCCCCTACCCAGATCAGCACTGCGATGCCATTCATAAAACCACTGATCACCAGCTTGGGAATCAATCTTATAAACCGTCCCAATCGAAACAAACTGACCACTATGAGCGTCAGACCGGTCAGTAACAGAACTAGATTGATAAACCGGTCAGGGTCTGTATCTGGATGATCTAGTAGTAGTCCACTGCCGACGGCGGTGACGAGTAAGACCGTGACGGCGGTCATGGGTGCGGTTGGGCCGGAGCATTGAATTCGGGTGCCGCCAAATGCTGCAGTGATCAGCGCGATGATACCGGCAGAGAGGATACCGGCCAATGCACCACGACCGCTGAGGACTCCGAATGCAGCGCCGAGACTGATAGCGACAAAACTAACAGTCAGTCCCGGTAGCAACTGTTGCAGGACCCGGTCGGCGTTTAGATATTGTCGAGTTCCAGCTGTCATTTGACTGGTATTAGGTTTAGTCTAATGTGGCCCATTACCCTGACGAGGTAACTGAGCAGATGGGTGGCGGCCATACTATACTGTTGTGGTGTGCACTAAGTTTTACGCTCGATAGGTGTCGCGATCATCGCGTAATTCGTTTGATATAAGCCCTGGTTGGCACCAGGCCCTCGCTGCAACATCGACTGTCGTGAATGAGGATTGCTGGGATAAAACCCCCCATCCGTCCATTTCGAGTGCTGAAATTTGATGATCTGCTGGCGGGTAGATGGACTGAAATGACTCAGGTAAAGGAGAAATCTTTGTGTAGCGCGTTGCCGACGCTGACCTGTCGACCAAATGCTTAGTTGAGCCAGTATACATCCATTAATGAGGTGAATCTTTTGGGCGAAATAGGTCCGACGGTATCTGAATCATGACCACAGAAGCTAAGACAAAACGACCGCAGGTGGTGCGCTACGAATTTGAGACGCGGCTCAAGGCTGGGGAGACATTACCGGTCGCGCCCGGCGTGACGTGGTTGCGTTCACCGTTACCGTTCAGACTGGATCATATCAACCTGTGGCTGTTAGAGGATGGTGACGGCTGGACCGTGGTAGATACGGGTATATTTTTTGATGAATCCAAAGCAATCTGGCAGCAGGTCTTTGAAGGCCCGATGGGTGGCAGATCTATCGATCGGATAGTCGTTACCCATCTTCACCCGGATCATATTGGCTGCGCTGGATGGTTAGCCGAGGAGTTTGATGCACCGCTGTGGATGACCCGTGGCGAGTATCTGTTGTGCCGGGTTTTGGTAGCGGATACGGGGCGCCCGACACCGATGGCTGGGGATCGATTCTATCGGGCCGCTGGATTTTCGTCGGGTGACATGACGCATTACCACGAGATGTTCGGGATGTTCGGAAAGTACGTCTCTCATATTCCTGAGTCCTATCACCGACTTCAAGCTGGTGATTGTTTTCAGGTCGGGTCGAACCAATGGCAGGTATTAATCGGCCGCGGTCATTCGCCGGAACATGCGTGTTTATTTTGCACCGAGCTCAATCTGTTGATCTCTGGAGATCAGTTATTGCCCACTATCTCATCCAATGTCAGCGTGTATCCAACTGAACCCGGTGCCGATCCGCTGGGCGATTGGTTGACATCCTTACAGTGGCTTAAGGAATCAATTCCAACTGATGTGTTGGTGCTGCCGGCGCATGGTCGACCGTTCCGTGGGGCACATGAACGACTCGATGCCATGATCGCCGAGCACAACGAAGGTCTCGATAAACTTCAAGACCTGTGCCGGGAACCAAAGCGGGCTATAGACGTTTTCTCGGTATTGTTTAGAAGCGAGATCAATAAAAACAACTTGATTCTGGCGACTGGTGAGTCGATCGCTCACCTCAACTATCTCCTGACACAAGGCTGCCTGCAGGTCGAAAGAGACAGTGACGGCGTTAACTGGTACCACACTGTAAATTAGTTAGTGGCGAAAACGGTGGCGTCAAAATGGTTCTTGTCTGACCGGTAGGCTGAAACTGAATCTATCCTCGGAAGGAATATTGGTGTCGTGCTGGTCACACGCTTATTTGCAAGGGTTATTTCTTCTATATTTCCTCGTTGTTTTCCTAAGAATATGAGATATATCAGATAACAGAGTTCAAATAGCGTAAACCAAGGTAGTATTTGCTTCGTATTGGGTGGACAGGTTGTCGTCCAGTTGATTGGTGTGGGCGTTACGGTCTGCAACGTGGGTGTATTGACTTTCATTATTCTGGAACTGGTGGACGCCATAGTTGGTCAGCGGGTCAGTAAACAGGAGGAGAAGGTTGGACTCGACATGGCGACACATAACGAACGGCCTTATAACCTGATGAACTCATAAGTTGGATGTCTGATTGTGGTTTGGAACGACAATCCGAGAAGTTTCCGGTCGTATAAGCAACTTGTATTTAACTAGTATTCATCCTGATCGAATTCAGACATCTCTATGACAACAGATAATATTCCCGTCGCAGAGTTTGTCGAGGAGTCAATCGAGCTTCTGCAACAGATGGAAGAAGCTGCACTGGAACTTGATGTTCGGCCCGGGGATCGTGCTCTGGTTGATCAACTTTTCCGGGGTATGCATACCATCAAGGGTGGTGCGGCGGTAGTGATGCGCCCTGATCTTGCTGACTATGCCCATCGACTCGAGAGTTTGCTGGATCAGGTTCGGGATGGCCGAGTGAGTGCAGGTAAGACGCTGATTTCCACCTTGCTCGAGGCAATCGACTGCGTCGGTTTGTTTATAAGTGGCATTCAAGGGGGGTTGGCCGTTGATCAAGCCCGTGTTGATACCAGTGTCCAGAATGTGAGTGCTTTGGCTGGCTCGGCTGCTCAGTTGCCCCTTGAAAGTCATGAGACTAGAGAATCGGTACCTTCAGCACTTATACCCATAGCTTCGAGAAAGTCACAGGCATATCTGGTCACACTGAAGTTCAATCCACAGATGCCGGAGCAAGGCGGTGATCCGCTGTTGCTGCTTAAAGAACTGGCTGAGCTTGGTGACTGCGTAATTGTCGCTCACCCGGGCAACTTGCCACAAATCGAAGAGTTCGATGCGAACCGTCTTTATTTGTGGTGGAGTATTAAATTGACAACTTCGCTCTCTCAATCAGAAATTGAGCAGACACTACTGTTTTTTAAGGAAGACAATGAGCTCAGTGTCGTCCCTTTTGATATTACGCCGGAGGAAACTGACACGGTTGAGCAGGCACACAAGGCTCAAATTGCTCAAGCAGTGGCGGGGGCAGAGGACGACGTGCAATCGACCCCCGTGGGAGCATCAGGGCTCACAGCTTCGGTTACTGGGCCAGTGACTGGCTTCAAAACGACCGAACCTTCCAACATTGCGAGTGGCAGTGAGCGTGCTGACGGAACTGCGGGAAAATCAATTCGAGTCAGTATTGACCGACTCGAACGATTACAGAACCTGATTGGCGAGACTGTGATTAACCAATCTCGCCTAATTCAACTGTGTGAAGAGGCTGAACGCTTGGATCCGACATTTGCTGGCGCATTAAATGAATTTCTGGAGGAAAACAGTCGTTCAGTCCGTGACTTGCACGACGAGATTCAGGCGGTCAGGATGGTTCAGGTGGATACGGTATTTTCCCGCTTACGCCGAGTTGTCAGAGACTATTCAGTTGAATCGAACAAAGAAATTCGCTTGCGAATTGAAGGCGGAGAGACTGAACTTGACAAAACAGTAACCGATCAGTTGCACGGCCCGTTGCTTCATCTGATACGAAATGCGATGGATCATGGTATCGAAAGCAGTGAAGAACGGCGTCAAGCAGCAAAGGATACCGCGGGGACCATCTGGCTGCGGGCATTCCACCGGGGTGGCCATGTGATCGTTGAAGTCCAAGATGACGGTAAGGGTATGGACGTGCAAAGAATCCGTCAAAAGGGTCTGGACCGGGGGCTAATCGACGAAAGCGATGAGCTGTCTGATCAACAGCTCCTTCAGCTGGTTTTCCGGCCCGGTTTTACCACAACAGATGAAGTCACTGATATTTCAGGCCGTGGCGTTGGAATGGACAGTGTCAAGCGCGACATTGAGGCGCTGCTCGGATCAATCGATATTCTTAGTGAGCCTGGACGAGGTACAACACTTCGGATGAGGCTGCCGCTCACACTGGCAATTATCGACGGTATGATTGTTCGGGTTGGATCATTGACCTTTATTGTGCCATTGTTGTCTGTGGTTGAAGCGGTAAGGCCAAAGGCGGATGATATTCGAAAGATGAAGCGTGATAACGAACTTGTCAAGATCCGTGGGGAGTTTCTACCATTGGTTCGACTCCATCGACAACTGAATATTGATTGCGAATTTGCTGATCCTGCGGATGCAGTTTTGCTGGTGTTACAGCACATTGACCGCAAACAGTGCTTGATGGTGGATGAGATCGTTGACCAACGTCCGGTAGTAATCAAGAATCTCGATGACAACTTTGTGCAAGTGCCGGGTATGACAGGTGCCAGTATTATGGGCGATGGCAAAGTCTCGTTCATACTCGATGTTGCGGCAATCGCTGCTTGAATGGAGTTGTAACGGCAATCATGAGTGAATCCAAAGAAACGACCTGGACCCAACATATGTCCGTAATAGATACTGCGGATGAGATCGACGAGTTTGAACTCGATTTTACGGTTCGTTCTGGTCCACAGGTGATTACTTTCATGTTGGGAGACGAGAAATATGGCGTCGATATTCTGCGGGCACGTGAGTTGATCACCTATCCAGTAGGAGCGGTGACGCCGGTTCCCGGTATGCCTGCGTTTATTGTTGGTGTGATCAATCTGCGGGGCGTGGTAATCCCAGTCATGGATCTTAGAATCCGCTTCCGACTCGCCGATGCGGTGTACGACCGGTATACCGTGATCATCATCGTGGAGGTCGAAGGCAAGCAAGTGGGTTTGATCATTGACTCCGTATCTGATGTGGTACACCTGGAAGAAGAACAGGTTCAATCAGTAGAGCACCTGACAGCAGGAATCGACTCTGACTATATTGCGGGTGTTGTGAATGTTAAAGACAGTATGGTCATCCTGCTGGATGTAGATCATTTGTTATCCGCTCGGGAGCTCGAGGCACTGAGTGAAACCGCTTCTGATGAAGATAACTTATGAGTGACATTCGCCGGGTACTCGTGATCGATGATTCGGCAGTCGCTCGCCAGGTGTTGACCAACATTCTTTCCGAAGATGATAGTTTGGAAGTGGTCGGTACTGCACCGGATGCCATGATTGGCTTGCGTAAGATACGAGAACTGTCACCGGATGTAATCACATTGGATATTGAAATGCCGGGAATGGATGGCCTGACCTTCTTGGAAAAACTCATGAAATCGACTCCACTACCGGTGGTGATGGTGAGTGCATACACGGAGGCAG
>Ga0315338_1004451_pt1 | contig 11056 bp, 14 predicted proteins | sample ASW8metaG_FD_204518 | JGI IMG/M metagenome (GOLD analysis project Ga0315338, IMG submission 204518) | Ammonia-oxidizing marine archaeal communities from Monterey Bay, California, United States - ASW #8 | ecosystem: Environmental > Aquatic > Marine > Coastal | place: USA: California | collected...
TGGTTCTCCTTGTACCGCAGGGGCATCGCTCCTCATTAATAAATTCTTAGCCCTCATTATCTTATCGTTCATTCGAAACCATATACCCATAAGTGAAAGCTTTACTTCATCCTCAGTCTCAAGTCTTGTACCTACCGATATATTCAAACTACCATAATCGTGCTGCTTGTGACAGAATAGAGCATATTGTTCCTGCTGTATCTGTTTAAATCGTTTGGTCATTTTAGGGTACTGCGACTCAATCCCATCTATAACATTTGCTTTACTTGGCATGTATATGTCTCCATAGTTTAAGTAATCGTTTGTGACCGCATACCCTCAAGAACCAGTCAACATTCTCTGCATTCCTATCGTTCAGATAGCGCCAGAAATATATGAAGTACCATTTCATTCTTCGTAAGGCTCCGATTCAATTTCCTCTCCACACTCTTCACAATAGTAGTAGTTATAATACTGGTGTTCACCCATACCATAATACACTTCGCCTGTTACGATATTTATGTGTTCACATTCTGAATTATTTGCACTGTGCGACAGCTTTTTTGAGGATGAGTGGCATAACGAAAGGATGCCATCACACAGTGCGTTAAAAATATAGACGAGACAATCGACAACCCAGCGCCAACCAAGTATTATCGTCTTTTTCGTCTCGCCTTTTTGACTTTCAGAGGACATACCATTAACTCCGAAACCAAATTTGGGTGCGTAGCAAAACCACACCTAAGTCTCTTAGCGGTATCATAACCAGCATATGGGCAGTCCCGACCATTTATAATAGGACACTTTTCAAACATTTGATCCAATCATCAAAGGTCATAGCGACAAAGGTAATTCCACGATCCTCACGGTACATCACCACATCGCAGTTACCCATAGAAAGCCACTTTGGTATAGTCTTACGCCTCTTGGCTTGTATCTTGATACCATCAGCTAAAATATCCACATCAGCAGCTTCGCCCATTGAACGACCATCGGATCCCCAAGCCCTTTTAACCTTATCGAATCCAGCCTTTTCAAGCTTCTTAACTAACTCGTTCTCGTACCCTGTGCCTTTTGCTTTGCTATTCATATCCCACCTTTGCTGTAGCTTTTGTATGTAGAATTGGCCTCTGCCTTCTAATTTAGCCATACAGATTTCATTAGAGTTATAATCAGAATGGTAATTTGTCATCTTCAAGATTATCATTAGCAAAACTAACTTCATCTGCTTTATCGTTTATCACTTCAAATGTAACAGCATCACCGCTGTTCTTTTTAACCCACTGGACTTGTTCCAGATAGCAACTGATGGATTGTGTTCCATTCATATCCCACACCTTTGGCTTAATCACTACATTAACCACATCACCACCAAAAGGACAGTCGTTGGTGTATTGTCCTTCCGTATCAAATATCTTTGGAAAGCGCTCGACCCCTTCATTGCTATGGATTTTATTTTTAAAGCTTGCAAGTTTAGTTCCCTCGTCATCTTTCAATCCATTGATAAGCTTAATGCCAGTTTGAGCGATTAACTCTTTCTGAAGTTTTGCAAGCTCCTTGTTAACCTCAACGGTAACACTATGACCAGAACCATATTGAAGATCTGGTTTTAATAGATGTGAATACCTGACGACCAATCCCTTGACTATCATCTTTCCCATTTTCACAGGGCTTTTCATAGCCCCTGTCTTTTTATTTACGGCCATAATAGACTCCTGTTGTTAATTAAAACTGAGATAAGCATTAAGATAATCAGTATCTCAATGAAATAATTTTTGAAGTACCACCAGATATGATTCATTCGATAACCTCATAGGCTATATCCATAGTGTCAAGTTTTCGGCATACTTCAGTTATAATGTGTTGCCGATGTGTAGGTGATTGACTGATTATGTCGAAAGCATAATCGAAGTAAGGATCAGTAGGTTGTACTCCCCGAAAGGAAGCACCTAACGATCCTATATAGGAAAGAAAGTCTCTTTTTATAAGCTTATCTGTAGATAATATTCTGACTTGTTTCATGGTATGTGGATCATGTTAAAGTCTAACTAAGGAATCGTTTCAAATAAAAACCTCATCGTAGGTTACATCTATATTGAAGGTGTGTAATGTGAATAAAATCTTGTCAGCATGCTTATTCTTCAGCCGTCTCTTGCCATTGACAATCTGATGTAATAAAGTTTGGCTTATATTGGACTGTTTCGCCAGCCAGGAGAGTGTTCTTTGAACATTTGGTCTATTTAAAACATCCTGTATCTTCGTTTGAGGTATGATCGGAGTTTCAATTTTTGGCCTGCCTAATTTTGGCTTCGGTGTTTCGACAATTATCATAAAATATTCCCTTAATTGGTAGCAAATTTTAAAACAAATTTAGTTTATGTGCAAACAGTATTTGCAATTAAAAGAATGGTTGCATAAATGCAATACAGTTTATAACTTTAAGTAAGCAAACTAATGAGGATTAGAGAGAATGGCAAAAATAACACAATTAAATGACGATAAATACTTGATTAGGTATATCCCGGAAGGATATAGGAGTTTATATAAAAATCCCTACCGGTCCATTACTATCAATGGCAGGGAAAAGGCTTACACTATATATAATGATGCGAATTTAGTGGAAGATCGTGACCGCATAAGCCTTAGACTTAATGGGAAGATCAATTCGGTGAATATTGTCATCCCAGAGTTAAGCATTGGTGCTATATTCAAGGCTTTTAGGCTAAATGCTATCCCTTATAAGCAATATGCCGTAAAGACAATTAAGCGATACGAAGCATTGATGAATAAATTAGAAAATGACTTGGGTTTAGATTTCCCATTCTGTAAAATCAATTATCCTTTCTATTTTAAGCGCTATGGGAACCCAAATAAGAAAAACTCTGGGGTATCAGATTTGCGATGCATTAACCACATCGGAAACTGGACAAGGGAACAGATTTCTGAGGGCAATATTAGGGGTACAATCAACGCAAAACCCATAAAGCTACCAAAGGTAGCTAAGAGCAAAAAGAACGCTCTAAAGCCCTATCAGTTAGATATGATATTTCAGCATTCTGAGATATGTTCTATCACCAAAGCTATCATTGAACTTTATATATTAACAGGATGCCGGATTAGTGAATTATGTAGACCTGATTTCACCTGGGATCAGATAGATGAGGAAGGTGAAGTGGCTTATATTAAAAACAAAGGACACAAGAAAGCACTTGATACACCCTTAGAGATTCCTTTCTTAAAGGATCACCATCAGCGATTGGTCAGGGTTATCAATGATCACTTTAAACCCATCCATTTTGAAGCACATATATATCCTATTCCCATAAACGCAAAGAATGTTTATGATCGGATTGTATGTGCGAGTAAAAAGGTCGGGTTTAAATTTACACCCCACGATTTAAGGGATACTTCTGCTACAATCTTACTGAGGGAGTCTCGGAATATCTATGCCGTAAAAGAGCATTTAGGTCATGCGAGTGTAAAGGATACTGAAGATGCTTATGCTGATTGGATTATGGATGATAAGAGAAAATCTTCAGCTTCTATTATCAGGGGTTTAAATAAATCAGCTTAATTGTTCCGTAAGCTTAATGGAAGTGTCATAGACACCATAGGCCACTTCTTTGAATCTCAAACTATCATCGCTCATCCGCACATAGTAATAGGCTGATCCATCATAGTATAGAAACTTATAATGCGCTCCGTCTATAGCATCTCTCATCGTTTCTAAGCTTGTTTTATATGTGGAGCTGACAAACTTTAAATTGAACATCCAAAAGCGTTTACCATCGTGTCTTTTATTTGAATAAGTGTTTCCACCCTGGCTAGTAATAATCTTATTACCATGTATTTTACCTTCAGAACCAGTTAATTCTATATTGGTCAAGGAAAGCTTAGTACCTAAGATCACTTCAGTAAGTGTGTTATTTGCTCCTGCGCTTTGTCTCATATAATAGTAACGCTTTGCTGGTGAAGCGCTGCTTATAGTTACTCCAGCCCTAACGGTCCATCCTGCATTAACGGTAGCCATAGTAGAACTTGTAATAAAAGTAGCATATGCATCAGTTGTGGCGCTATCGCTACCGTACCAGTCTATATCATCCGTATCTTCAGCCGTACTATAAACCGCAAGACTATCTATTGTATTTCCTGATGCCGTAAGATCAAACTGCACTGTATCATATTGTGCAGGCATACCAGCAGCAGTACCGATTGAAACATCAGTAAGCCTGGTTTCATTGGTTGCTGAAGTTGCATCAGCAGCAAAGTTATTTGTACCACCAGTTTGATCGCCACCTACTGGATCTGCTGAATAAAGATTTGCGTTTGGGTAGATGAAATACTGAGCCATTAGAATACTTCCGTTAGTTTGATACTGGTGTCATAGACTCCGTAGGCTATTTCTTTAAATCTTAAACTGTCATCAGACATGCGAACATAGTAATAGGCGCTCCCATCGTAGTACAAGAATTTCTTATGTGATACATATAAAGAATTTCTCATAGTTTCTAAGCTAGTTTTGTAACTAGAGCTAATAAACTTAATATCAAAATTCCAAAAGCGTTTACCATTATGTCTTTTATTTGAATACTCGACACCACCTTGACTTGTAATGACTTTACTCCCATGAAGCTTACCTTCAGTTCCAGAAAGCTCTATATTAGTTAGGCTTAACTTTTCACCAATAATTACCTCTGTTATATCGTCTATTGTACCAGTTGTAGATTGAATAAATTTATATTGACCAGAGGCATCTGAAAAACTTAATTCATTCCACCCTGCGACCCAGTTATCAGTTTTATTGACAAGCGCAGTACCCATAGCAGTTGTCGAACTGCCAGAATATACTTTCATATCGTGTCCGTGTGCGGATGTAAAATACAAAGCAGCTCTATCACAGTTGGTTGATGCATTTGTAGAACCAACATCAAATCTAAGTGCATCATTGGCTCCGAATGAGGTAAACGCTGTAGCAATAGACATATCGTTTGCTCTATCCTCGTTTGTAACTGAGCTTGATGCAGAAAATGTTGTTGTAGATACAGTCCCATCGGCTACTGTTGCTTCTGAGAACCCACAATTATCATAAATAAAATACTTTGCCATAATTATACTTTTTTAACTAATTACTCCCACTTCCCTTACTTTAACTTTTAGCTTACCTGGAGTGCGTGATAAATAAACAACCATAAAGGCTTTATTGGTCCACGCAGAGCCAAAAGCTTTTTCTGGATACATATCACTATTATCAAATGTGACTATATCCCCTACCTCTATTCCAATGTGTGCTGGATTTACAACAGTTGCTTCAATAACAAGATTAACATTAGAAACTAAATGCCCATAATAATCTGCAAAGCCATCATTCGGATCCCCTCCAGTAAGATCAGTAGCACCTACTGTGCCAGCACCATTTTGCACAATATAATCAAGATTGACTTGAGCAATGTTCTCCTTTGCTGCAATATTGTAATTTGTTCTCGTAGTTCCATTAGTGCAAGTCTGAGAATTAATGTAAGTGCTATTACCGGGGTTTCTTTCATAATTGACAATAAACTTACTTGATAGGTCTGCAATGGGAGTATTGCTAACGACAATACTTGAAAGATCATCCTTTGCAAAAGTGTAATCAATATCCCCCGAAGCGTAGGAATCTTTTATATAAATATATTGTGGACCATCATCTGATTTAAACCTAAAAGCAAATCCACCTTCAAACTGCAACCTTTCTAATGTTTCCTTTAATGTTTTTGGTTCTAACTGCCAAAACCTCGCATACCACTCTTTATTGGATTGTGATCGGGCTGTGTTCAGTGTGGAGTAATTTGTTGGGGTAGCAGTAGTTACGCCAGCATATCGTATGAGCATATCTCGATGAATATCATGGATGTAGGTAATCGCTGAAGAATCCCATGAGTTAATTAATCCGTCATTACCAGAATAAACTCGATCTAAACTAATTTCTGCCAATGCTGCTGCGTTTGGCTCATTCGTATAATCTTCTGCTACTGTAACTGTTAGATACACATCTTTTATCGTACAAGTGGCCTGCGTACCATCAGCATCACTAGCTAATTGAAATCTTAATTCTAATTCATCTGGGAGGCGATTACTGTTACTTTGTATATCAGAGAGAATATTTCTATTACCAGATGCTTCAGTAGATGTACCATCTGAACTTCTTGCAAATAATGTAGTCGCTCCAAAAGACCTATCTATTAAACTAGCTTCAGTTGTTCCACCATAGGTTGATATTACTATTACTGCCGAATATTTTAAATATGCGCTAGTTAGCTTTCCTGTTATAGAAGGTAACTCAAGCTTAAGATCAGCAGTCTGTGAATTACTAGCAGCAGTAAATGACTGTGTTGCTCCATCTGAGGTGCTTGTATTGATTGCATATCCAGGGTTTGTAAACCCAGTCCCAGTAGCCGTTGCTGGTGGTCTGAATTGATATGTTCGATTTACTTGCCCCTTTACCTCAAAAGCATCCTTACCGTCTCTAGTCTGAGTAGCGGCATCATTAGGCTCAAGATAGGCGAACATATCAGCTCGAGAATCATAGTAATTAACTACTGAGCCACTACCTTCGCTTTTAGCAGATAAAAAGTATATATTTTGTCCAGAGTTACTGGTTCTTGGCGCAGGATATAAGGCTTTCCCTGTCATAAAATCTGTAGGACCATGTCCTGTATAATTACCATATATAACAGGAACATAAACTCCTGTTGTGCTTTTGTCAGTAGGTAATTCAATGTTATCCCAGGGTCTTTTCGCTGCTAACTGCATTGTAATCTGATCACCATCGTAGCTAATGTCTAAGATACGAAATGTTCCAACCACCACTGGGTTATCTGAGCCAATCTTAATGGATGCAGATACGCTTCTATTTATATAATGATTAGACCCACCAAAGAATTCCTGAGAGATCGGACTGCCGCTATATTCAAAATCTGCTATCTTTAGCGTGACATTAGTTGTATTCGCTTTCGATCTAACCAGGTCAAGACTCTCTCTGATGCTTGGATTATTTGTGATTGATCCATAGTAAAAGTTAGAGCTATATGTCACATCAGCTAATGCTAAATAGAGGTTTCCCCCTGAGTGTGTGATATTAAAAAGCCAATTCTCTTCGATACCATGAGAATTTTGAGAACCATTAAAAGTTAAACTCATGCGAGGTCAAACCTCGCAGCTTTCTCAATCGCAGGAATAATATGATCTACAACAGTTTCATCGACCATTGGTGCTGAGATATTGACCGTAAGATTGTTTGCTTGCCCTGTCTGGTTCATTTGGTGTAATTGATCTAACCCTATATTTTGCACTGCTTCCCTACGCATAATAAATTCACCAGCTTGAGCGAGTATTGGGACATTATCTCTACCCTGCACTATTCCACCACCAGCAAATGACTGTACCCCGCCTTTTGTCACTGCTCCACCTTTATGCCCAATAAGTGATCCTAATAAATCAAATCCAACCTTAGAAGCTGAAGCCGTTCCACCAGTTAGCATATTCAAGATCAAGAATGATGCGGCTTGAGCCGCTAACTCTGCTGCAATCGCTCTTATTGCCTTTGTAAATGCTTCTTCCATATCGTTGGCATGTAGCGCTGCTCTGGCTGCTGTGTCGCTTATTCCTTTCATTCCATTGGCAGTTCTCATAATATCTGCTTCAGCCCTGGCTATATCTCCTTTTGCTAATTCCACACCAAGCTGATGGAAAGACTCTGCTGATTCTTGCGCTTTCTCAGATTGTTCCGCTAAAGCTTTATTGAAAAACTCATCCATAAAATCGCCAGTATCTTTAAAGGTTTCATTCAGTTCTTCCATGTCCTTATCTCTTGATGTTAGCTCATCAAACTTTTCCTTAACCTTGTCTACTGCTGGCGGTATATCGTCTAATAGAGTCCTAACCCCTTGCTTACCAAGATGATGCGCCATCATTTGAAAATATGTCAATCCATTGTTATCGTCATCGCTAACAAAATCAGCCATTACATTATCTAAATTCTTTATAGAATTAGTATAATCTTCAGTAGCATCTTTAGCAAAAATGGTTCGTGATGCTATTTCTCCTATCGCTATAAAAGCAATTCCCCAACCACTTTTTATTAATGCTTTCTTAAGTGTCATTGTGGCCCCTGCTGCTAACAATGCTTGAGCGCGATAGACACCATAAGCACCAGCCACACCTAAAATGGCTAAACCATATCCTTTAATACGCTCAATCTTTAGAAACTCTAAGCTCATTGAGGCCATTGGCATCAATACTGCACCAATTTCTATTTGTAGGTCTTTTAGTTGCTCTTGAACTTTTCTGGTTTGATTCGCAAACTCATGCTGAGTTCTTATGAGATCTCCCTGTGCATCTTTAGTGCTATTTAATATAACAGAAACTCTGGCAAGCACCTTTTGCTGTGCGTTCATTTCACCAGTACCTCTAAAGATTCCTGTATTATAAGCCTCTTGTTTTAACTGAGCCTCGGTAAGTACAATGCCAAATCGCCTTACAGCTTCATGGTTACCTACAATGGCTGAAGTTAAAGCATGTGCCACTTCTGGACTTGCTACATTATTAAATGAGCCTATATCAAAAGAAAGTTGAGTTAAAGCTTCTGAGAGTTTTCTTGCTTCATCCCTTGAGAATCCTAATGGTACAAAAGTATCCTGCAATGATGCCATTAGTGTTATAATAGAGGCTTCTGATCTTTGAAAACTATTAGCTAATGTTTTAGCAAAATCTAAAGCTTCATCAGATGCATCTCCAAATACAACTTTAAATTTACTAACACTTTCCTGCATATCAGATGCAGCAGTTAAAAAACTGCTCATTGTACGAGCAGCAGCACCGACAGCAAATGTATATAGTAAAAGATTATTTCTTAAAGCACCTATTTCTCTTCGTATGCCAGATGTGGTCCCTCTGATCTTACCGCCAGTATTGTCAAATTTTTTCATTGCAGCATCAGACTTACTAAACTGCTGATTTAGGTTGGTAAACCCTTTAGCTCTGACTTCAATTACAAATTTATTTGCCATTATTCATTTCCCTTGATCGTTTCTCGCAAGCACTTATCTCTTCACTAATAAGGCGAAAGATGTCAATGGTTTTGGCATCAGCATCATGTAGGGTTTGTGATAGAGGTAAGTTGAATTTGGTTGATACAAAATAATCTTCTACATATCCCTCTATCTCATTGTCAATAAAGAACTTAGGGTTACAGAAGAAATTGAGGTTATAGTATAGGTTCTGCCCCAATGAGAATTTATTGTGTTTATCTTCCGCTATGATGCGTTCACATTCAGACCAGATCTCATCTTCGGTGAATGTGATCACCTTAGATAAGGTTGGGCTTTGGGCTTCGTAAGATTTGAATTTGACTGGGAAAAGACTATTCCCCCATCCGAAGAAGTTACACCAGGTAGCTATCCTGACTTGGGTTTTTTTTTATTCGACAAACCTTTATACTCTAAATAGACAGCATTTAGCACTTCATCTATTTGTGCATCGTCCAGGGCTTTGAGGGTTTCTTCAGGATTTTCGAAGGCTTTGTCCATACACCAGCTTAAAAGATCGAAATAGGCATCTCGCTCTATCTCGTCATCCCAAAACACTTTCATTTCCAAACGGTGTAATTCTCTGCGTTCACCAAAGGTGATTGGGCGAATGTCAAACTCGCCATGTGGGGTTTTTATCATAATTCTTTAAGTTTTAACTTGCAACACATTCCCCGAGCTACCTGATGCGAAAAACTTGACAGATACATCCACCATCATCGCATTAGCTTCGTTATATGCTACATTTGTTATTTTACCAAATAATCCTTCAAATCCAAAACCAGATGCACTGGCAATGGCTGAAGCGTGGTTATGAAAGTAAGTCGCTACGGTAGTACCAGATTTCATAGCTGTTTGATATTCAGCAGTTGTCTGAGTACCCCCTACATTATTATTATCATATTTTACAGTAGCATCTAATGTGGCAGATATTTCTGGAACTGCTCTGACTATAGATTCTGGGTTTCCGCTGGCATCGTGCTGCCCAACATATTCAGATGGATTCTCAATATTTAATGAAAAGCTTTGTACAACACAATCCGTTGCGCCAGCAATCGTTTTTATTCCAGTGCCAGCTAAAGTCGCTAATGAGTAATAACTCGTACCATAGGCGGTTGCTGGAGTTATTGGGGCTGTTGAAAAAGTGGCAATATATCCTGTACGAGCTGTGGCTGTAAATTTTAGTCTACCTGATTCATTAGCCATGTCTCCAGAGATAGATAAAGAAGTGATCGTACAGCCTGGGAATGTCATAGAATGGGTATCTGCGGCATCAGAAGCATCAACGGTGCTGGGGGCTGTAATATGAATTGTTGTTGTGTGCTGGATTGCTTGAGATCCAGTACCAGTAGCCAATGCTGGTGGTGTATAATTGTAAGCAATAGATGTTATATCGCTACCTTCAGCAGCGCCTATGCAGTTTTGTAATAAGTACGGTGCAACTGCTGCGTCAAAGACACCAGAAAAAGTAATTTCTTTAGTTGTACCAAGTTCGCTTATAAACGCATCATCTACATCTGCCACTCTTCCTGATGTACCACTGCGTACATCAAAGAATTGTGTTAAATTAAAATTAGGCATTTCAAGACTGTCAATATTAACTGCTATTAAAGCATCAGTCTTTGCAGTGCCAGTGGTGGATTCTCCTGTTGAACCAATCGCCAGTTTAAATTGCTTTGGCGAATAGGCTGTTCCGTCTAAAGCCATTATTTAGACTCCTTCTTGTTTTTTACTTCTTCTAAAAATTCTTTTGCTGCTTCTGGCACTACATCAAGATCAACCGTTTCTCCTCGGTTAAAAGCTTCCCAGTCCTCTGTCGATAAACCTTTATAGCTGTCAGATTCGTTAATGTGTTTTTTTGACTTATATTTTGCCATCATTAATACCTTAATCGTTTACGCATATGCCTCTTCCACTAAACATTTAAACTCTACGGTTGCAGTTAAGTAAGAAGGGTGTTCACTTTCTAAATCATAGTTTACAGACTGCAAGCGAGCATTATGCCATTCGTAGCT
>Ga0315338_1004452_pt1 | contig 11056 bp, 11 predicted proteins | sample ASW8metaG_FD_204518 | JGI IMG/M metagenome (GOLD analysis project Ga0315338, IMG submission 204518) | Ammonia-oxidizing marine archaeal communities from Monterey Bay, California, United States - ASW #8 | ecosystem: Environmental > Aquatic > Marine > Coastal | place: USA: California | collected...
GATTGCCAATGCCTGAGCAGATTTGCATTATCCGCAATATTAGACTCCTAATTAACTTAAATGGTCAGACGCTTATAGGGTCATTGAGAAATAACAGACTCTGCATTTTAGCTGGCTGAGGATGATGTCAAAATCGTTGATCAATTTTTGGATATTCTTCAAGGAAAAGATAATTAAACTGATTTCAGTCTTTAGGATAGTGACTAGTCTCTCGAAGTTATTAGATATCAACATGATCTGATCGAACCCATGAATTGACTATCTCTGGTACTGTCACTATCGGTACGGTGCATTGGCTAGTGGCGATGAGGGGGGTGCCCTCCGGTTGCCAACAGTATCTCCTCTCCAGAGCGCATTAATGACTGCGATAGGGACAGGTAAAAAAGTTCTGTCCCTCGTTGCAGCTGGCCTGCACCAGAGAAGATTTGCATCATTCGCAAGAGTCAAATCCTTTAGTTTTGCCTTATTCTCCGATTTTCCCGATGATGCAAAGAAACATCTGCTTTTGTGGCAAACAATGCAAGAAAAAATCTAAATTGGTAATCGGATTTTAGTTATGGCCCTAAGAAAGATATTTTAATCAATCACGAGTTAAGAATCTAGAAACGTTGACGTCGTATCTCAACTGATCAAATTCCCTTACCCACTCCATTATCAACAAGTGATGAGAGACGCGACTTTTATAGATTGCTGATGTTGCTTTTTCAGGATGCCGAGTTCTGTGCGTTCAACATCAATCTTGATAGAATCGATGACGTGATTCTTGGCATAATAATTCCTCAGAGCCGTGCTCGAGCACCTTATAGCTTTCAGTAGATTCGTTCGACTTAATGTTAGCGATGACTCTCCCAGTCAGGGGATCGCGCGCAGGATGGGTAAAACTGCGAAGAAATGTGGATAAAACAGCAGTGCTACAGAATGTAAGTGTCTCAGTTCGGGTGCGCGGCCAGCCTTTCTTGGCGAAGCGCACAATTTGCGGTATCGGCTCAACGCTAATTATAGAACGGTTGATTGCGTACCGTAGGAATACTCGCAGAATATTCCTAAAATAAATACCCGCATTTACGCGAGCTCCTCCTGGGGTGCGACCTGGGCTGTGACTAGCGATCCGGTCCGGGTTGTAACTCGTGAGCCCCTGTGCTGAACAAACTGAGAATACACAGGCCGGGAAGGGAGCTTGAAAAGACGTCTGTAAACAAGCCAATGAGTGCCAGTACCGATTATCGATAGTCGACGCTTCGCGATATGAGTGCCTCTGTAAGATCAATACTCTCGACTTGTTTTGATCACCGCCGTAAGAATGTTCTGACCTGTGAATTCAGGGTTCATACTCGGATATCTCTTGGTCAAAGTAACTCGTGGCCTTTGCAAGGCTACTTTATAATTAGCTAGCATGAAGAACAAGAAAACTCTCATCTGGCCTCGCGAAAGTGCGGCTGAGCGGCCAGTAAAAATGTTTGGTGCGGTGAGTACCCACATGATTACAGGCTGGTCACTGCATTGCGCTGTTCAGGCGCCGGTTCAGCGGTTGAGCATGGGTTCTTGCTCGAGTGTCCAACTGGCCGCAGGCAGTGGTATCCCGCGTGGCGGCGGCCAGTCTTTTGGCGATGCTAGCTTACCGAATCGAGGAGTTTCTTTGGTGCTTGATCCTGCATCCGAAAATATGCACTTCGTGATAGCTAAAAACACTGGTGTACTGATATGTGCAGCAAGCATGACGCAGCAGCAGGTGTTGCAACGTATCGTACCAATGGGATGGGTACTTCCGGTTGTTCCCGGTGCGTCCGGTATCACCATAGGTGGCGCAGTTGCAGCGGACGCGCATGGCAAGAACCACTATACCCAAGGCTCTATCGCCGACCACCTAATAAGTCTAAAAATGCTGCTCGCCTCTGGTGAGGTTGTCTGTGCAAGTCGTAGCGAGTACGCCGAGCTTTTCTGGGCAACAATCGGGGGCCTCGGGTTGACGGGGTTGATTGTTGAGGTGATGATGCAGCTCAGCCCTTTGGCATCAACTCGTGTTTCGCAAACAGTAAAGCCTTTTAGAGGTGTACCTGAAATGCTGGACATTATTGAAGCGCAAAAAGAAAACTGCGAGTATCTTCTTGGAACGGTCGATGGAAATTTTGGTAATAACCATAGATGGCGCGGTGTGATCACAACCGCAACTACCTGCCAAGCGGGAACAAACAAATGCCTTGAATCCTACCCTCACCGACGCAATATCTCGGTACCGAGGTTTATTTCCGATTATTCTTTCAGTAATTTATCTACTTGGGCGCTTAATCACGCGGTTCGGTTTAGCACGCGGTTTAGGCGCAGTGGTAAAACTGACCTTAATAGCTTTTTCTTTCCACAAGATGCCTTGGCCAACTGGAATCGACTGTTTGGCCAAACCGGTTTTGTCGATTATCAGTGCTGCGTTCCAATTGAGCATAGCCTTTCGTTTTTGACTGCTCTGCAGAAAATTTTAAACAAAAATTCGGCTAAGTGCTTTTTGGTAGCCGTCAAGCGGTTTCGCAAGCCCTGCAATCAGAATCCACTGGTTTTTGCCCAGGATGGAATCAGCATTGCTTTAGATATGCCCTGGCACCGCCACACCGCCGCACAACTTGATGCACTGGATGACTTGGCAATCAGTTTTAGTGGACGGGTCAATCTAGTCAAGGATGCCCGACTCAGCCCAGAACGATTCAGTCAAATGTACCCACGGAGAAAAGAATGGCTTGCAGTAAAGCGCAAGTTTGATCCTGATGATCGATTCCGATCCCAGCTATCAAATCGGTTAGGACTGGACTCAGGATGAGTCTCGCCGTCCTTGGTGCGACCTCGGTCATTGGTTTGGAGACAGCAAAAGTATTTGCGCGTGCTGGTCATGATCTGTTGTTGGTATCTCGCAATACCCGCGGGATAGACAAAAAAACAATCAAACAAGATGCCGGCCTGGCTTCGGTTTCATGTGTTGATGCAGATATATCGGTTGTGGAAAATATTGAGCCAATCGCCCAAAAGATTATCGAATCATTCGATGAAGATCCCTATGTTCTAATCGCTGCTGGTATGCTGAGCGACTCCTCCGAGACCAATTCTAGTGTTACAGATTTTCTCGAAGTGGTCGACGTCAATTTTCGTCATGTGGTTGCTGTCGTTGCACGGGTATCTGAAGAACTCGAAAGGAGAAAAAGAGGCTGCATTATTGTGTTGTCTTCCGTTGCCGGTGATCGAGGCCGGCAGTCGAATTATGTTTATGGATCCGCGAAAGCGGGTCTTACGACTTTTGCTGAAGGTTTGCGTAATCACTTATTTCCCGTGGGCGTACATGTTCTTACGGTGAAGTCGGGATACGTCGACACACCGATGTTTCGCCAGGCCCTTGGTGCTCGTAGTAACAGCGTGCCAAAATTTCTGATTAGTCGCCCAGGAAAAGTCGCGCATATAATTTTTAAAGCGGCTAGTGGGCGGAAAAACGTGGTGTATGTTGGGCGGATTTGGTGGCTGATCATGCTAGTGGTTCGAAACATACCTGAGTCTGTGTTCAAGCGTTTACGGCTCTAGTCAAACAAACTACCGAAATCGACAATGTTTAGGGAACAAAGGGTATTGGCAATAGTCCCCGCCCGTGGCGGTAGCAAACGTTTGCCCGGAAAGAATCTCCATTCGGTAGCAGGTAAGCCTTTAATTGCTTGGGCTCTGGAGGCTGGCGCCAAGGCAAGCGCTGTAGATCGCACTGTACTGTCGACTGATGATGATGCTCTTGTGGCAAGCGCCGTCAACCAAGGTTTCACGGATTTCCTGATACGTCCTGCAGGCCTCGCCAGTGATGATGCGTCAATGACATCAGTAATTTCTCACGCAATCAAAGAATTGAAAGAACGCGGCGATGATTTCGGCTATCTGGTCCTTTTGCAACCGACTTCCCCACTTCGTACTGCGCAACATATCGACCAGGCGTTTGACATCATTGAGAGAAAAAACGCGCTCGGGGCCGTCAGTATCTGCTCCACTGAGCACCCAAAAGAGTGGATGGGTACGATCAGCGAAGACGGCCTGTTGGATACCTTCTTTCAAGAAACCCAATTAGAGTATCAGTCGCAGGAATTTAAACCAAGCTATCAGATCAACGGAGCGATCTACATCGTCCCAATAGCGGAATTTCTTAAACAGAAGACGCTTTTCTTACGCTTAGGCATGGCGGCGCTAGTTATGGAGCGCCAAGATTCGGTTGATATAGACGATGCTTATGATCTTCAACTAGCCGATTGGCTGTTAAGACAGCGACAGGTGTCAGGAGTGTCTGGGGGTAGAGGAATTTAATCCCACAAAGGAGATTTCATAGAGATAAGTCAATTAACTTGTCTTTCGGTGGAGTGGTTGGAAGGCCCTACGCAGTCCGAGTAACACCGGCACATCAAGTGTTATATTGCGTCTGATGGTTACCGTGCGCCCGCGCCCAGGATGATGGTCCGCAGGGTCTTTATTAGTACAACCAGATCCAGCCATGCCGACATATGCTTAATATAATAGAAGTCAAATTCGAGTTTGGCACGAGTCTGGTCGTCTGATGCAGCATAACCATACATCACCTGAGACCAACCAGTAATCCCCGGTCGTATTGTGTGGCGAAATCCATAAAATGGAATTAACTCGTTAAAACGATGTGTGAATTGTGGTTGCTCTGGCCTTGGTCCTATTAGACTCATGTCGCCACGTAGCACATTCCACAGCTGGGGTAGTTCGTCCAGACGAACTCTACGCAATGTTTTTCCTACACGTGTGATGCGGCTATCTTTTTTTTCGGCGAAACGAGTCTCGTGATTTCCACTCGTTAGCATACTACGGAATTTCAACATAACAAAAGTTTCTCCGCTAAACCCAATTCTTTGTTGTCGAAAAATTATTGGGCCTGGAGAATCAAGCTTAATCGCAATCGCTATAAGAATACAAATGATGACTATAAGCGGAAGCGCTGTAATAATTAGAATAAGTTCAATTAGTCGTTTGATCCCCAAATAGAAGGTAGGTGGTCTAAAAGTTTCAATTTCTATTGAGGTCAAGTTGCCTAAGGGTATCCGTGCCCAGAGTCTTTCGATGAGATTGTCTGTGTCGTAGACTGGGATGCGTTGCTGTGCCAGTCTCGCAAACAGATTAGTAGTTTCTGGGTCGCTTTCATTACGCAAGTTGGTAACTATTCCATCAAAATGATTTGGTTCTATCGCTGCAGCGTCGATTTGAACGGCATTAAGTGCTGGATAGCGATCGAAGGGCTCGAATGGAGAATGGACTAACACGCCGATGCGTAGGGGAAAATATCGATTTAGTAGTTTGTAGTAAATTATCAGCAGTACGCTGGAGACGAGGAACTCGCTAAGAAAAACCTCGCGTGAAATTAGTGGTAGACGCAACGTACTCAATGCCAGTCCGAGAAAGCTATAAACTATGATGTTGATGGCGATGATACGGTTGAAAAAATCAAACTTAGGTAGTCGAAGGATATATTGGACGGTAACAAGCGAAGTAAGGTACGCGGTTGGAAATCCAAGCATAAAAATTATCCGCTGTGGATCAGTTGCGATGTCATTTACTATAAAAAGATAGATACCTCCACTACCGACCTGAAGCGTGGCTGCCAGCCACAACAAGAAACTAGATACGAAAACAAAATAGACGAACTCACAAAACAACCGTTTAGAAAAGCGAGCCATTGACATAAGAAAATGCTTAGTGATGTCTTAAGAGTGTTCTATAAAGGTACTGTCGTAGCTTGGTTGGTACCAGACGCATGGGTAAGCGACTCAATACAAATTTAGTTACGTTAATTCCTGAGAGGAAACCTATACAGCGTAACTTTTTGAGCAAGTGAAGTTCTTGTTTTAAATAACTGAAACCACCGCGTCGGATGAAGTAATGCAGGTCCACATGTGTTTCGACCAGCACTTTTGGCACATTAGCTATTTGATAGCCTGCCATTATCATGCGGGCCCAGAGGAAATAATCCTCGAACAGCAGGCAAGGTTGGTAGCTGCCGCTTTCCAGTACGTGAGATTTTCGGAACATTGCTGTGGGATGGTTGACCGGATTACGTAGTCTGGCATGTTTGGATATTGAAAGAGAGTCTATCGGTGTCTTGCGTACTACCGCCGATGAACTGGTACCATGCCAGTAATATTCAGTCATCCAGCCACCGACTACGCTTATCGTGGGATTTTCCATAAGGTAGCTATACTGAAGATAAAACCGACTCGGCACCGAGTAATCGTCAGAATCGACCCGTGCCACCAATTCGTTTTCGCACGCTTCAAGACCATCGTTTAGCGACCAGCCCAACCCGCGGTTTACGGGAAACACCAGATGTTCAAACGGTAGATTCCCTGAGAATTTATCAATACATTTCTCCACATCAGGTTCTACCGGTCCGTCACGCACCAATACTACTTGGTTTGGGAGTAATTGCTGGTCAGAAAGGCTTTTTAAGCACAGGTTTAAATCAGACGCCTTGGTGGCACTGTATATCGACATTAGAACCGAAAAGGACATAGGACCAGTGTAGACCTTTCTGTCGGTATTATTGGTCGAATTATGACCCATTAATGAATAAAATAAGATGTCTCCCGCCCAACATAGCCAAGGTTTATGTGAGGTTTCATTAAAAGTTCAGTGATAAATGCGTGACAATATTTTGTTTGAGGTTTTGCCGGGTTGCTGGGAGTTTTGTTGTAATCAATACTATAAGATATCTGAATTCTTTCCTAGAATTACTTGCAACATGCGGCGCTCTATTCTACTTATTATGATAGATGACTTTCGTACTAATGGGCGATGACAAGCGTCAACCATAAAGATTTGGCGTTAGCAGTAAAAGCAGTTCGGGCCGCCCAGGCGAAGTTGGCTCTCTATGGATCCCACGGTCGGTCTGTAGAGACTATTGTGGGTAGAGAATGGAAGATTCACGCAGACGCTGAACTTGAAAAGGTAATTCTTCAAGTGTTACATCAGGAGACGAATTACCCAATCTTATCTGAAGAATCTGGCCTCCTGCCGGGTATTGGCAAACGGCAGTGGATCGTTGACCCACTCGACGGTAGTGCAAACTATTCGCGGGAATTGCCGTTTTGTGGTATCTCAGTTGGATTGTGGGAGAGTAACCGGCCCTTGCTCGGGGTGGTATTGGAAATTGCGGGCAACCGTCTCTATAGTGGAATTGTTGGGGTGGGAGCTTGGTGTGATGAAATACCAATTGAACTCAGTCGAGCGGCTTGCCCAGCGCCAGTACAGGCGATTCTCTGTACCGGGTTGCCAGCAGAGTTGGACCATTCTCCTGAGAAGATTGGGGTTTTAATTGATGCTTTTAGGTCCTTTGGCAAGACGCGTATGCTTGGTTCAGCTGCACTTATGCTTTGCTATGTTGCGCCAGGAAAGTGTGACAGTTATTGGGAATGTCAGATAGCTCTTTGGGATGTTGCTGCTGCACTAGCAATTGTGCAATCGGCAGGTGGTGAAATCCGAATTGGCAGCATTTCTGACCGTTGTCGACTCGATGTCGAAGCTGCAAGCTCGAAAAACCTACTTGTGAGTGAGCTTAATGGTAGATGAATTACACACCGAAGTTGTAAATGCTGTGTGGGACTTTGACCTGAAGTGCCGTACGCTTGTGGAAGCTTACGGCGATCTTCAAGAAAAATACTACTATCGATATGCTGGTGCCCCACAATTGCTACTTTAAGAGTCGTAAGAAAAATACAGACCGACGTAAATGATTTTCTCCAGAGCTAAACGAGTTCTTTTTCTTCTGAGAACTTACAACGATATAGACCATATTACGCCCGTAATTTGGAAAACTGTGACATCTGGTTGGCCAACGTTTTTCTTGTTCGTTGATAAGGACTATTCTGAAGACTATCGAATTAGATTTCTCGAAGCACATGGTGCAGAAAAGATTAGGTCCATCTCCATAGAGTGGTATTATAAAAGGGTACGTAATTCGATCCCACTTAAGTTACTTCAAAAAGTAGTTGACCGTCTAGTCGCTTATTCTGTTGGCTTTATCTTTGTTTTCTGTAGAGGCATTAATGTTATCGCCAGCGAGTGGTCTGGCCCGTTTGGTAGGGCGAGGTCAGAGTATTTCCTCCGACCGGCACATTTGCTTCAAATTCCAATCTTTAGTTTGCCCCATGGGTATTTTGTCTTCCAGAATTCCCTGTTTAACAGAAAACTTTTTGAATTGGCCCAAATACAAGAGCCCCCCCTAGATTTTTCAAATCGCAATTGGTTTACGAAGTACGTCGTACAGTCTCATATGCACAAAAGTGAGAACGTCAAATATGGAATGAATCCAGATAATATTGTCGTACTGGGAAGTGCTCGGTTTTGTAAGGAGTGGAGTAATATTAATCTGAAGTTGTTGTTAGAGAATCGCAAGCAAGAGAAAACAGCTGGGCTCGTTGTGGTCTTTTTTTTACCCCACTGGGACTACAATGTAAACAGAAAAAATTGTATAGACTTGATGAAAAATATCGCAGAAGAAAGATATTACACTAAACATCAAAGCACATACTCGGGGAACCGGGGCCTTGATGTCTGAAGAGATTGAGACACTGAGTCAAAACGATAATGTAAAGTTCCAGGAAGAGTCGGCACACTCCACTACGCTAGTGTATAAAAGTGACGTCATAATAAATTTTGGATCAAGTATTGCGTTTGAAGCATTACGCCAGGGAAAACTAGTCATCAATCCCAGATATCTTCACCGGAACGATACAATTTTCGATGATAGTGGAATAGTAATTGATACTACGGACGAAGCCAGTACTTTAAGTATTCTTGATGACCTGCAGTCAGGTAGAAATTTTGGAATTCAACAGGATCAGGTAAGTAAGTTCTTGTGCGAAAGGTTGGAAGCCGGGCGACAAGGACAAGATGTTCTTCAAACCTATGTTGATTTATTGTCGGGAGAAGAAAACATCGTACAGGTGCCCACGTGATGGGCGACCTTACATAGTCTTACAGACCAGTAGTATCGGGAAAATCGCACTTATGACCACTACGCTTGATACAGGAATCAGCAACGCCCGTAACGTCAATAGATATCTCTTTGGAAGCGGTACTATTGGGCAATTAACTACTCTTCTCTCGGAACGGCGTAAAAAGAAAGAAAAACAAGTGGTTTACCTTGTGGATGAGTATTTCGAGACAAACTCTTCGGCATTAGGCATGTCGTCGCCTGAACCCGAAGATCAGTTAATTTATATCTCCACACGAGATGAGCCTACAACGCAGTCCATCGATCAATTAACTGAAAAAATTAATGGGAGTAGCAAAAAAGAGATTTGCGCAGTTGTTGGGATTGGCGGCGGCATTACATTAGATACAGCTAAAGCTGTATCTAATCTTTTGACCAACGGTGGATCTGCATCGGATTACCAAGGTTGGGATTTGGTTCGTATTCCAGGTGTATTCAAAATCGGCGTTCCAACGCTCTCGGGTACCGGTGCTGAGGCGACACGTACTTGTGTTATGACGAACAAGGATACTGACCTTAAGCTTGGGATGAATAGTGACCATACGGTATTTGATCAACTTATTCTTGATCCTAATCTTACGGCAACGGTGCCGCGAGATCAGTATTTTTTCACTGGCATGGACGCCTGGATTCACTGTGTCGAAGCTCTGAATGGTAGTTACCGAAACTCGATCGGAGATGCTTTTTCAAATCAGGCCATTGCTTTGTGTAGATCAGTATTTAATGGTGAAGATATGATGAGCGATGAGAGTCGTGGAAAACTCATGGTGGCTTCTTATCTTGGTGGATGTGCGATTGCGACAAGTTATGTGGGTGTGGTACATCCGTTCTCGGCTGGATTAAGTGTCGTGTTAGATCTACATCACTGTGTTGCTAACTGCATCGTTATGATGGCAATGGAGCCTTACTACCCTAAAGAGTATGGAGAATTTCGAACGTTTATCGATAGAAATGAGATTGTTTTACCGAGAGATGTCTGCCAAGGACTTTCCGACGCTCAGTTTGACGCACTTTATCGGGCGACAATCGTGCATGAAAAACCACTTACTAACGCACTTGGTACCGGGTTTAGTTCCGAAATGACCAAAACGCGAGTGAGAGAACTGTTCGAGCGAATGTAACAATGAATTTCCGGATACCGTTCAGTGGCCGGGGCCATGTGTTTACTGAAGAAGAGATAGCTGTGGCGGTTAAGGCAATGCGATCAGCAAATCCTCTCACACAAGGTGCATACCAAACGCAGTTTCAGAAGAAATTTAGTGAATATGTTTCCGCCGAGCAGTCATTCGCTGTTAACAATGCAACAAACGGGTTAGAACTTGCCGCACAGTTGTGTCAGTTCGAGCCCGGGGATGAAGTCATTATTCCGGCACATACGTTTACCTCCAGTGCTTACCCCTTTGTCAAGGCGGGCGCGAAAGTGGTCTGGGCAGATATCGACCTTGCCACGAGAGTTGTGTCTGCTGAGACAATTTCTCGTTGCGTGGGTCCCCGAACTAGAGCTCTCATAGTGCCTCATCTTTATGGATTTGCTGCCAACATGCCGGAGATCATGGCAGTTGCACGTGAGAGAAATATTATCGTAGTTGAAGACGCCGCACAGGCTCTGGGTGTGTCGATTGATGGCCAAATGGCCGGCACCTTTGGCGACCTTGGTGTGTATTCGTTTCATTCGCACAAGAATATGACGACACTAGGAGAGGGGGGAATGTTAGTGGTAAACCGATCCGAGTGGGCCAATGTGATACCGATGCTGAGACATAACGGACACTGTGGTTATCCCCAAGATCGAGAGGACTACTGGATACCAGCTATGGGGAACGTTGATGTGGTAGAGCTAAATGGAAAAAGCTTGTGGCCAAACAATTATTGTTTGGGTGAGATTGAATGCGCCATTGGTACCAAGTTGCTTGAAAGAGCAGATCAAATGAACGAAGAGAAACGTGATCGAGCAATGATCTTTATCGATGCGTTATCTGACTACACAGAACTCGTATTTCACCGTGAATCATCAACCCGACACAATTACCACCTACTGGT
>Ga0315338_1004454_pt1 | contig 11050 bp, 6 predicted proteins | sample ASW8metaG_FD_204518 | JGI IMG/M metagenome (GOLD analysis project Ga0315338, IMG submission 204518) | Ammonia-oxidizing marine archaeal communities from Monterey Bay, California, United States - ASW #8 | ecosystem: Environmental > Aquatic > Marine > Coastal | place: USA: California | collected...
CGATGCACGTTCACCGACGGCGCAGCGTTTCAGGCGATGCCGCTGATCGACGGCGGACTCGACGGCGTGCAGGGGCTCGTCGAGTACGACGCATGCTTTGATGCGTGAGCCCCGGACCTATGATGCCCCCACCATGAGCACGCCGATTGTAGCAACGCGATGGGGCATCATCGGCACCGGTGGTATTGCACGCGTCTTCGCACAGTGCGTGACGACCACATCTTCCGGAACGATTTCGCAGATCTGCAGCCGCAACGCCAAGTCTGCCGAGGCACTCTGCGTCGACTTCGGTGGCTCACCAAGCACCGTCGTCGATCACACGATCCGCAGTTGCGACGCCATCTACATCGCCACGCCCCACACAGCCCACCGCGATGTCGCCGTCGCCGCATTGCACGCAGGCACACCCGTGCTCTGTGAAAAGCCCATGACGTGCAGCGAAGCCGACACACGAACCGTCGTGGACGCCGCTCGCACATCCGGCACGCCGCTCATCGAAGCGTGGATGTACCGCTGTCATCCGCAAATTGGGCTGGCGGTATCACTGCTGCGCACCAACGCCATCGGCGCCGTGCAACACATCGCGACGACATTTGGGTTTGAAGCCAACGTCGACGCAATGCACCGACTGCGCAATCCCGACCTCGGCGGCGGCGCAATCCTCGACATCGGCGGCTATCCCATGAGCATCTCCATGTTGTTCGCGGGCGATACGCACGTCCACGCGTCGCCAAGCACACTGCAGGCAACGGGAACACTCGACTCCACCGGCGTCGACGCAGACACTACGGCAACCGTCACGTTCGATGGCGGCACCACGGCAACGCTTCGGGCATCGATCACCACTGATCTGGGAATGCATGTCGAGGTACGGGGCACCGACGGCGCGCTGTGTCTTGAGTCACCCTTCCTCCCCGAGTCCAAGCGGGAAGGATTGCGTGCCACGGTTGTGCTGTCGGTCGATGGGCACTGCGTCAAGCAACACATCCACGCACCGGTGGATTGTTTCAGCCTTGAAGCCCGAGCCATGCGTGCACTGATTGCTTCCGGCAACATCGAGCCACCGTTCCCAATGGTGGGCCACGACGAATCCATTGCCATCGCTGCTGCGCTGGATCGCTGGCGGGCTGCATTGACAGAGCCTGACTCATGATGGTCGACCTGTTCATCTTCATTGGCGCACTTGTTGCGGTAGCCGTGGTGTCCATCATGGCGTCGCGCGGAGAACGATCCCGCGAGCAGTACTTTCTCGGTGGTCGCAAACTGACGTGGTGGCTGATCGGCTTTTCATTGATCGCGTCGAACATCTCCACCGAGCACTTTGTCGGCATGACCGGCACCGCGGCGTCATCCGGCCTCGCGGTCGCGAGTTATGAGTGGCTCGCTGTGCCAGCGCTTGTGCTGGTGGCGTGGTGGCTGCTGCCCGCATTCCTGCGTGCGGGCATCTACACGATTCCGGAATACCTGGAGTATCGGTACGACCGCACAACGCGGAGCATCTTGGCCGCGCTCATGGTCGTGTTCTTCGTGCTCACCGTGCTGGCGACGGTGCTCTACGGCGGCGCGACATTCTTGGTGAGCATCTTCGACCTGAACACACTGCTGGAGACACACTGGAGCCTGTCGCCCGAAGCCGCGGAGGCGTTGGCGTTCAATCTGTGCGTCTGGGGCATCGGCATCGCGGCGAGCGTCTACACCGTCATCGGCGGGCTGACCGCTGTGGTGTGGTCGGACCTGCTCCAAGGTGCTGGCCTGTTGCTCGGCGCGCTACTCGTGCTGATTTTGGCGCTGATCGAATTGGGCGACGGCGCAGGCATCATCGCCGGCTGGGACTCGTTCACATCGGCCAACGCCGAGTCACTGCACGTCGTTCGGGCTTGGGATGACCCCGACATTCCAAGCCTCAGTTTGTTGACGGGCCTCTGGATTCCAGTGTTGTTCTACTGGGGATTGAACCAGTTCATCGTGCAGCGGACACTCGGGGCAGGCTCGCTTGCCCAAGGGCAAAAGGGCATCTTGTTCGCGGGTGCCATCAAGCTCGCGCTGCCGTTTCTGATCGTCATCCCCGGCATGATGGCCGTGCAGATTCTCGCGTGCGACTTCGACCCGGAGCAGGCTGATCGCGCCTACCCGGATCTCATTCAACGACTGCTTCCCACCGGCTTGCTGGGCCTGATGCTGGCCGCCGTCGCCGGCGCCGTCTTGAGTACGTTCAACAGCGGTTTGAACTCGGCGGCAACAGTCTTCACCTTGGATTTGTGGTGTCAATACATCAAGCCAACGCGAGCGGAGCCTGACAGCGAAGACCGCCGCGCCGTTCGCGTGGGCCGAAACACCACCATCGTGCTCGCGATTGCAGCGTGTCTCTGGGCGCCGGTCATTCACAGTTTCGACGGCGTGTTCAGTTATATCCAGGAAATCTGGGGCTTCGTCTCCGCACCGACGTGCGCCGTGTTCTTCACAGGCCTGTTGGTGCTTCGCGTGCCGGCGGTCGCTGCCAAGACCGCGCTGATCGTGGGGCCCCTGCTGTATCTCGCAAGCCGGATGCCCGTGTGGATCTGGACAAAGGACTCGGCGCACGATGCCGGCGGACTCATCGAAGGCCTGCACGCCTATGCGTCGATGTCCTTCCTGTACCACATGTTCGTGATCTTCATCGTGCTGGTGGCTGGGCTTTGGGGCTGGAGCGTTGCGGCTCCGTGCACACCGCGGCCATTGCCAAGGCGTGAGGTCGTGGACATGCAGCCCATGCGCGGGCTCACCGCGATCTCCATCGCCCTGCTCGTGTGCGTGGGTGCGCTGTACATCATCTTCTGGTGACACCCCGAGGGGCCGGCGGTCGCAGCAGAACCCTTGCCGACCTGCCGCCTTTTCCTTGGCGGGCGCTGATTTCGATATTTGCCTCGATGGCAGCGGACACGCCGGTGGTAGGCTCTTGGGGTGGCGTTCGCCTCCCCGCGCGGCCGGCACGTGGAGGGTATTGAGATGTTGACATCCATCGGCTGCCTGCTCGTGAGCGTCTTGCTGTCGGGCGACAGCGAAACGATCTACGTCCCGGACGACTACGTCACCATTCAGGCCGCCATCGACGCATCCAACAACGGCGACCTCATCGTCATCTACAACGGGTTCTACCCGGAGTACAACATCAACACAGGCGGCAAGGCGATTGCGATCGTCGGATCGAACATTCGAAACAACGGCAACGATGAAGTGGTCATCGACGCGCAGGGCCAAGGCAGCGTCTTCGTCTTCGACAGTGGCGAGACAACCAGTACCAATTTGGCAACGCTTGTCATTACGGGTGGGTCCGCAACCCGCGGCGGTGGCATCTACTGCAACGACAGCAGCCCCGGCATCTACGACTGCACCATCAGAAACAACGCCGCCAGTTTGTACGGCGGCGGCGTCTATCTCGACAATTCATCCGCCGCGTCGTTCTACGGGTGCACGATTCAAAGCAACACCGCCGAGGGCATGGGTGGTGGCATCTACGCCAGCGGTGATGCCCAAATCGCCTTCAGCGAGGTTTCCAACAACGGCGCTGTTGATAAAGGTGGCGGTATTCGCTGCTACAACAGCAACACCCTGATCACGAATAGTCTGATTTCCGACAACGGTAGTGAGGACGGTGGAGCTATTGCCACCGATGGCGGCACGCCGACGGTGACCAACTGCACGATCAAAGCCAATGAATCGGCCGGCGGCGGCGGCGGTCTGTACTGCAATGGTGGAATTGTCACCATCACCAACTGCGACTTTCAGGAGAATCTTGCCAGCATCAACGGCGGCGGCGTGAACTCGACGGGCGCGGGAAGCATCATTGCGACGGACTGCGAATTCAATTTGAATCAAGCCAGCAACGCCGGCGGCGGCGTATTCGTTGGGGAAACCCGTGGCCCGACGGACAGTTCAATGACGTCGTGCACGTTCTACCTCAACGGCGCCATGTGGGGCGGCGGTGCCGCCCTCATCGGTTACGACGCCGCATTCAATGCCTGCACATTTGGAGGCACGACGCTGCTCGGCGACTCACTGGGCAATTCGGCGCAGCGAGGCGGCGCGTTGTACTTCATCGGCAGCAGTGGAGACATCATGGACACCAGCTTTCTCTACAACACCAGCACGAGCGATGGCGGTGCCGTCTACCTGACGTCCTCGTCCACCCCGGCCATCAGTGGTTGCTCGTTCTACGGCAACGATGCCGGTGATGACGGCGGCGCCGTGGCTGCCCACTCCAGCAGCGATGCAACGTTGACAGACTGTCTGGTTCGATACAACACGGCCTCCAACGCAGGAGGCGGCGTGTACATACTTGAGGCCAACCCCAGCATGACAAACTGCAACCTCGTCTCCAACAGCGCTGTCATCGGCGGTGGCGTCTACGCCTCGTCTCCAATACGCGACGGCGACCGGGGCTTGTTTTACGGTGTACTCACATCGTGCAAGCTCTGCGCAAACTCACCCACGCACGTCTCCGGTCCGGTTGACAACGGTGGCGGCAATGTGCAGCCTGATCTCAGCGGCAATGGACTTGTCACCACGAACGACCTTGTCATGCTGCTCGATGCCTGGGCCGACCGCGGCGCGCCTGCAGGGGATCCCGACGTCAACTTCGATGGGTCGGACAACATCATCGACCTCATTGACCTGCTCAAGAACTGGGGTGCCTGTTGGGACGAGTAGGCGATAGCCCTTACCCTTACCATTCCCGCTCACGTTAGACCACCGTGCACGCGAGGCCTTGAACCTGAGAGAGGGCGCCATGCAGTACAAGATTCGACGCGGAACAAACGTCTCCCCAACCCACTACACGCTGGCCGAGTTGCAACAACAGCATGGTGCAGGCACCCTGCTGTCTGATGACGAGGTCTCGCCGGTCGATGCGGAGCAGTGGCAGCCGTTGGGCCCTGCGCTTGCCGTCGCGCCGCCGCCGCCGGCGCCGGCGCCGTTGACGCACGCGCAGCCGATGACGCATGCACCCGCTACGGCCCCACCGATCGCTGCGGCGCCAAGGGCGCCATACACCTCAGAAGCGCTGGGCATCATCGCATTGGCGATACCACTTGCTGCTGGCGTTGCGATGTTCACGATGACGTTTTACCGATCGACCATCATCGGTTGGTTGAACGCATTCTGCATCGGCGTTCCGTTGATCACGGCAATCCTCATTGCGGTTGAGTCAGGCCTTGTAGGGGCCGGCAGCGGCACTGACCTCCGACCCAACGGCAAGCGACGAGAAGGCCCCGTGATCTGGCTGTTCGGCTCGATTCTGCTGTGGTGCATCACCCTGCCCATCTGGATGTTCCGACGCAAGCAGTATGGGCTTCGTAGTTATGGGGGCGTCTCGATCGCAGTCGTTCTGCTGTACATGGGGGCGATCCTGGTGCTGGTCATGAGGGCAAAGGACGCGGGTATTTTGCGGTAAGTTTATTTTCCGGTGAGGTCATACCGACCGCCATGGGGTGATTTGAAGAATTGGACTTCCAGTGCGCAGGATCTCGATCTAGGCTGCAGGTATGTGCGCACGCCTCATCCTCCTGGCAACTCTGCTGAGCGTTCCCACTGTGGCACATGCCCAGTGGTCGAGTGACCCCGCCGTCAACACGCTCGTCTCAGGCGACATGACGAGTTGCGTCATCACGCACACGGCCGCTACGGCCGACGGCGGCGTGTGGATCGCCTGGTACGACGCCTCGGCGGGCTACGACATCGTCGTGCAGAAACTCGACACAAGCGGCACGCCCGTGTTTACACAACCCGCACTGGTGCAGGATCAGTCGCTGAGTTGGGTGCAGGACTTCGACCTCGCCGCCGTCGGTGACGACTGCGCGATCGCCTGGGCCGATGGCACGGTGATCGGCGCCGCCCTCGTCAATGCCGACGGCACAATCGCCTGGCAACACGATCTCCACGACGGCAACGGCTACCAGGCCAATGCCCAAGTGTGCGGCGCCAACGACGGCTTCACTGTCGTGGGCTGGATGGACGAGAACGTGTCGAAGGTGCAACGCATCGCCACCGACGGCACGTTCGCCTGGAGCACGCCCGTCACCATCGGCGGCAGCGGGTACTACGCCATGTCCGATCTGAAGCCCGCGAGCGATCACGATGTCATCGTGTCGATGGTGTACTACACCAGCTTCAACGGAGCCAAGACCTTGAAGGCGCAGCGTGTGCGTGCCGATGGCTCACTCGCGTGGCCCGCACCCACCATCGACGTCTTTACGCAGGGCTCGCTGCAGTACGGCGGTTACCCGGAGTTCATCGCGGACGACACGGGCGGTGGCATCTTCACGTGGTACAGCACGTCCAACCTGCAGTCGTACATCCAGTGGATCGACGGCGACGGAATGAAATTATTCGGCACGCAGGGTGCCTTGATCGCCACAACTTCCGGCATGCTGCACACCGGCCCGTCCGCGTGTTTCGATCATGGCGTGGGGGAAGTCACCGCCTTCTGCACAAGGCAGACATCGAATCAGGCGGAGGACGGCGTGCAAGCCAATCGATTCGGCCCCAACGGCACCGCGATGTGGGGTGCAGCGGGTGTTGAGATTGATCCGTTGAGTGGCGCGTGGGCTGTGCTTGACCTGCAGGCCCATCAAGTCGGTTCCCTGGCGACGGTGTCGTGGCTTGGCATGAACGTCACCATGCAGGGGACCATCCGGACGCAGGCAGTCGACGTGAATGGCGCAATGCTCTGGGGCACGACGCCAGTGGACTTGGGCGCACCGGCAATTACTCGCAGCGACCTGACCGGCGCTTCAGCCGGCGACATGCTCGTCGCGGTGTGGTCCGATGCCCGAGACGGCGTCGATCGTGTCTATGCCCAGAACATCAATGCCGATGGCGTGTTGGGCGACTCGGTGTGCGCAGCCGACATCGACGGCGACGGCGTTGTCGGCGTCGATGACCTGCTCGTGCTGATTGCCGCATGGGGCACGTCGGACGAAGATGCTGACGTGAACGGCGATGGAACCGTGAGCACCGAGGACCTCCTGCTGGTGCTCGCCGGCTGGGGCATTTGTTAGGCCGCGCATCGACCGTTTGATGCAACCAGCCGACCGCACGGAGGAGAACCTGCAAAACGGTGGCACGGCGGCATCGCTGCGTCGAGGTCTCGTGACGTACGTGTCGGGGGCCTCGATTGGAGGGGTGCCATGACGGTGCAGCGGACCCCCTCCTCATGATCGCGGGTTGGGGCATGTGCCTCTGAGCAGCCAACGGCGGTAGGCTTGCCGCATGTCGCCGGCACTCCTGTTGATTATCGTCACCGCCTTGGCGCAGGACGCCTCCCGCACCGGGCTCGACGAAGCCGACGAACGCAATTGGACGCCGAACACGGACGCCGCCTGGGGCAACCCCGAGTGGCGACGATTTGGCGATGCAAAGATTCGTGACGATCGCTTCATGGCCACCGACTATGGACCTGTGTACAGCGCGACGATTGCGATGCGCGCAGACAATTCACATGAATTAGGTCGAGCCCACAAGGGCATGGGGATCCGCTTGGGTGGACGCGACGGCATGCCCAAGGCAATGCTCGTGTACGACCGCAATCTGCTGCTGTGCCAGGGTGGCTGGATTGGTGGCTGGACCAGACATTCGGACGAACGCTTCGGTCTGATGGATATCCCCAGCAATGAAGCACCTCTGCTTTTCGTCATGCCTTCTGAACAAGTATGGCTGCGCCCGGATGAGGAACCGGCCGACCGCGAATCATGGTGTTTCCCACTACCGGAAGAAGATGGCCGATTTGAATCGCTTCATCTACGCAACGAGGATGCCATCCTTGAATACACGGTACATGGCACACGAATTCTCGAACATCCGGCACTTGAACACATCGATGGCGAGTGGCGACTCGTACGTCACATCGAAGTTGCCCCCGATGACGAGGATCTCGTCTTGCGCGTCGCCGATCTCGATGGTGGCACGTTCGCAGCAGTCACCGGTGACGCATCGCTCCACCTTGATGCAGGACGATTCACCGCCAAGATCCCTTCCGGCACTACTTCACGCCGCTTCAAGATCGTGCACGCTGTCGACCCGAACAACCACGGTGACCTTGGCCTAGCCAGCAACCTCACAGCCAAGCTCGCCACCACGGGAAAACAGCGTTGGCCCGAGACTGTTCCGACAACCGTCGAACTCGTTGGCACAGTCGGCCCATACACACACGAGCGTATTGTGCCGCCCTTCGACAACCCGTGGAAAAGCCTCATGTTCCTGGGTGGCCTGGGCTTCCAGCCCAATGGTGATCCCATCGTGTCCACGCTATTTGGCGACGTGTGGACAGTGTCCAACATCAATAGTGGAACACCTATTTGGAAACGCTTTGCCACAGGGCTGTACCAGCCGCTTGGCATCAAAGTGATCAACGGTGACATATTCGTCATGGAACGTGGGCAACTCACCCAACTCATCGATCACAACGATGACGGAGAGGCAGATGAATACCGCAACATCAACAACCGATGGCATACACCGGGTGACGCACATTGCTACGACATCAATCTGGAAACCGACCCGGATGGAAATTGGTACTTCGTAAAGAATGGAGGCTGGCACACTCCAACAGGTGGTTGCATTCTGAAGATCAACGCTGATGGCTCCGGTGACGCCGAGGTGTGGGCGACGGGCTTTCGACACTGCAACAGCTTGGGCATTTCACCGACAGGTCAACTGGCCAGTGGTGGTCAACAGGGCAACTGGCAACCGGCCACTCGACTCGACCTCAATCGCGAAGGCGGCTTCTACGGACTGATGGATGCCGCGCACGACGACGACATCGAGTTCTACGACCGCCCGCTGCTCTGGATGCCCCTTGCATGTGACAACTCCGCCGGCGATCCCGTCTTTGCGCCCGACACCTGGGGGCCACTCGGCGGCCAACTGCTTCACCTGTCGTGGGGCCAGTGTTGGGTGCTGCACATTTTGCAGGAGCGTGTCGACGGCATGCTACAGGGCGCCGCCGTCGTGTTGCCGCTGGGTCGATGCATGGCCGGCCCCGCGCGCGGCCGCTTCTCTCCTGTCGACGGTGATCTGTGGATCGCCGGTTGCATGGGCTGGCAGACGTGGGGACCGTGGGATGGTTCACTCGACCGCATCCGTCTCACCGACAGAGCCACACCACTCCCCACGCCGACGGCCATCTCCACGGGGCCCGAAACCATCGAACTGCGATTCGACGTGCCGGTCGATCCCACTTCAGCCGCCGACCCGTCGAACTTCGAGGTCCGGCAGTGGAATTACCACTGGTCCGAGGGCTACGGATCCGCCCACTGGCGCACAACGATGCACATGGAAGAGGGCGAAGACACTGTTGCGCTTGTCGCCTCAAAGTGGAACAGTGTGGACCGGACGATCGGGCTCACCCTCCCCGAGCTCCGACCAGCCATGCAGACTCGTATCGGCTACAGCCTGCGTGCGATCGACGGCACGCCGCTGCTTGGCGTCGTGTACGCCACCACCCATCGATCGCCGCAAACCAACGGCCCGATCGAGCCCGACCAGTACCTGACCACCACACTGCACAACATGGAGATCGATCTTCGTTGGACGGGCGACGCCGGCGACGCAGTACTCATGCTGCGCGCCGTGCCCAACGACGAAGGTGACATGTTCGGTCTGGAGATTCCCCTCCACACCGGCGGAGATGGTGACCACGAACTGCACATCACGGCGCTGGACAGGCACATCCGCGCTGTCCTCGACGGGGAGGTCATCGTGGATCACTTTGAGACGGACACGCGTGTGCCGCTTGCAGGCCGTCTCGTGCTCGAAGGCGAATGGCCCTCAGCGCTACGGCGTTTCGACGTACGATCGATCAACGATCCGCCGGTGGAGTGACGGCCGCCGGCGATGGTTCGTGAGGTGGTGTTTCGGCTGCCGCGGTGGGCATGCCTGCGGGTTCACGCACAAAGGGCTGCAGCAAACTCAGCATCGACATGGCCGTGCCGTAATTGGCGCTGCGGTCGAAGACGCGATCGTTCCACCGGCCGTCATCCTCACGCACCGAGAAAAGCAAGTCGTTGATGCGATTCCGGCGTTGTTCCTGTTCATCGCCGGGGAGCATCTGCAACGCATCGGCTGCCGCGCGATGCGCGTAGAAGAAGTAGTACGGCGCTACGCCGTACGGTGCCTTGTGAGTGCCGTTCTTACGGCGCCGCTTCTCCAGTTCGTTCCAGTGCTCGATGAACGCGTCGACGGCGAACGCCAGCCGCTTTGGCGTGCTGCGGTCGCTTCGCGCGAGCACCGCCTCCAACGCCGTCATCCGACCCATCGCCCCGGGAATGGTCTTCGCATCCGCCGTGCTCTGCCCCTTGGACGAGTACACGACGTTGCCGCTTGCCGACCGCGCCCGTTCCAAAGCCGCAAGCCCTCTACCCACCACTGCTCGGTCGACCGTTTCGCCCTGCAGGGCAGCCTCGAACAGCGTCTGTAAGCACGGCGCCGTCATGAACGGGCTCATGTTGCACGGCTCATCGATGCCACGGCGGGAATACGTCCACCCGCCAACCTCTGGAATCTCGATCTGTTGGATCGCCGCCGTCCAGGACTCAATGACACCGTCAACTTGCTCAGTCATCGACTCCGAAACAATGTCCAGTTCACGCGCAGCCAGCAGCAGCCGCAATCCGTAGCAGAACCCCCAACCACGTACGTCATAGCCACCGCGGTAGTCCGGATCCATGAGCGGGTCATCCACCATCGAACAGATGAACCGAAGCGCCCGATCCACGGCAGCTTTGCGTCGATCGTCGCTGGCAAACCCAGGCGACCGCAACAGGGCTTCGCCACAGATACCTGTGCCGCCCACTCGATAGCCGATGGGAATTTGCCCGGCGACGCGATACACGCCCTGGTACGGCCACTCGCTCGGCGCGCCGTCGAACTCAGTGCCCTCCTGCATGGCAAGCAGCACTTCCACGCCGCGTGCGATGGCGTCTCGGTGCAGCGTCGACATGCCGTCAGGCGCGTTCGCAACCACCGTCGCCGACACGGGCAGCGTTTGGACTTCAGCGAGCGCATCGGGCCCGTCGTC